>JAEEGL010994981.1_pt1 | contig 13757 bp, 12 predicted proteins | sample 9134231 | NCBI WGS metagenome assembly JAEEGL01 (sample SAMN16246548, study PRJNA631951) | gut metagenome | biome: gut microbiome; feature: rumen; material: fiber-attached | host: Bos | place: Iran: Karaj | collected 2018-10 | reverse complement strand
ATCCTCCATGAACGACTGCCGCGCCACGTAGATCAGGTCCATCTGCACCTTGTCGTAGGGCGTGGTGTTGTATTTGCCGTAGACCTGCGCATAGCCGGTCAGACCCGCCTTCACCTGCAGCCGCAGCGCAAATTCCGGCATCACTTCTTCATATTCCTTGGCAATTTCGGGCCGTTCGGGCCGCGGGCCGACCATGGACATCTGGCCGAGGAAGATGTTGAAGATCTGCGGCAGCTCGTCGATTCGGCATTTGCGGATGATTGCGCCCACACGGGTGATGCGGTCGTCGTTGTCGCCCGCCAGCCGGGCAACGCCGTCTTTTTCGGCGTCGCAGCGCATCGAGCGGAACTTGATGATGTTGAACTCTTTGCCGTTGAGCGTCAGCCGGCGCTGTTTATAGAACACGGGGCCGCGGTCGTCCAGCTTGATTGCGATTGCGGTCAGCAGCATCACAGGCGAGGCGATCACGATGGCGATCGACGAAAGGACGATATCCATCCCGCGCTTCATCACCTTGTAAATCAGGCTCGAGTTGCTGCGCTTGCAGCGATAGACCGGCACATCCATCAACTGAATCGTCTTGCCGCCGCGGATGATCGTGTCGGAAATCTTCGGTTTGATATAGGCCACCTTGGCGTGCGCGATGCAGTATTTGACCACCTCGTTGCGGTAATCGGCCGGTACGCCGCAAAGGAAGACGGCATCCAGCTTTTTGAGATAGGAGAACAGCTCCTCCAGGCTCGTCTTTTCGGAGTTGACCGTGCGCACCACGCGGAAGCGCTTGTCCATACTGCGAATGCCCTTGAGCGACAGATAGGCGTCCACGTTGTTGAACACCACAATCGTCTTCTTGGGCGCGTGCAGCTTGAAATAGATTGCGTCGATCACAACGACCCAGCCCGCCGCGAACGCGCTCATGGCAAGGAACATGAGTACAAACGGCCAGATGGTTACCAGCCGGTAGCTCAGAAGCGAAAAGATGAGATAGGCCACGCCCTGCAAAAAGCCGATGGCGATTACCTGCGAAAAGATCAGGTCGATCACCGTGGCCGTGCCGACCATGAAGCCGCCGTAGACCTTGACGAACGTGGTATAAGTCAGCAGCATCAGCACGAACAGAAAATAGTTGCCCCAGCGATAAAACGGCGTGGGCGCCGACGGGTTGAATTTTGCGACCCAAAGCCAATACATCGCGCCCGCAAACAGCAGCGAGATGGCGAATTTGAACAGATACAGAATCGTCTGCTCCTTGATATATTTTTTACCCATGATAGCGTCGTCCTCTGCTTTCTTTCGATGTTGAAAAGCGGCAGCCGCCGTTGCTCAGCGCTGCATCAGTGTGGTGGCTTCCATCACGTCGGCCTTCCAGCGAAGCACCGCCGCTTCGTCATAGGTTTTCGGAATCGCTTCATAGATCTTTTTCACGTTGTCGCCCTTCGAGAGCGCACCGGCGGTACGCAGCAGCACGGGCAGATTGCCGATGCCGCGGGTGGCGCGGGCCACAAGGTCGCTGAACGCCATGCCCTTGTCGCTCTTGCCGGTGCCGAACGACATATCGCTTTCGGTGATGATGCCCTTGTCAAACAGGAAGTTGACGCCCTCGACCTCGGTGCAGAGCAGCACGTTCTTGAGAATGTCGATCGAGGCAAAGTTCTTGCCGAAGTGCAGCATATACTTGCGGTTATACTCCCAAAGCGTTTCTTTGGAATAGGCTTCTTTTTCGTCCGCAATGACGGTTTCGGCCAGAATCAGGCCGGCGCGCATCGACGCGCAGATGCCGGAGCCGCTCATCGGCTCGGTCATATAGGCACTGTCGCCCACGGCGGCATAGCCGTCGCAGACCATGACCGACAGCGGCCGCCGCACGGGAATCTGCTCCTGCGAGCCGCCGCGCAGCAGCGTTTCGCCGATCTGCGGGCTGAACGCGCGCATCTCGTCCAGCGTCTTTTGGAGCTTGACCTTGCTCATCGGCGCCATGCGGCCGATCAGCACGTCAACGTAATTGTCCTTGGTCACGACCCAGGAGATGCCGCGTTCGCCCTGATGCATCAGAAAGATCTCATACGCCACATCGGGATCGTGGCCGGGCACCTTGTCGAAATAGGCGCGATAAGCATAGAAGCATTCGCCGTAGCCGTAATCGCGGTCCACGTTGCAGCACACGGGCAGCCGGCTGCGGATGGGGGTGTTGATCCCCGCCGCGTCGATCACAAGGTCGGCGTCCACCACGCCGTCGGATGTGCGGATGCCCACCACGCGCAGGCCGTCCATCACCGGGCCAAGAATCTCGGTGGAATAGATGATGCGCACGCCGCTTTTTTCGGCGTTGTCCAGCAAGATCTCATAGAGCTTTTTGCGCTCGAACAGCGCCGAGCCCTTGCCTTTGGCGGGCACCACAAGCGGCGCCTTGAGGTTCGGGTTATAGTATTTCATGTCGCCGTTGAAATCGATGTTTTCGGTGTCCGGCGTCTCCAGTCCGCATTCCGCAAAAATGTGCAGATTGATCGCGTCTTCCCAGTCATAGCCGAGCTCGCTTTTGATTTTTCGCTCATAGACCGTCACGTCAAAGCCCGCCTGCGCCAGCTTTGCCGCGGCGATCAGACCGCCGTGACCCGCGCCGGCAACCACTATTTTTTTGCCCATGGTATCTTCTCCTTTTGCCGTGGGAATATCCCTGTTTTGTCCGCCGCCGCGGACAGTGTTTTTCTATCTTTATAGTTTACCATATTTTTTCAAAGATGTAAAGAGAAAAGTCGACAGTCGACCGCCTTTCTTTCCGCGGATGCAGCGTTTCTGCGCGCCTTGCCGAAGGAATGCCGCATCTATGTGAAAACCGCCACCATGCAGCAGGCGTTTCTGGACGCCGGCTGGAAGAACAAAGTGACCGTCAAAGCCGATCTTGCCTGAAACCGCCCCTTCTCTCTCTTCCCCATAAAGATAGCCCCGCCGGAACCCCGACGAGGCTGTCGCTTTTTTGATGATCGCTGTCAGGCGTTCTGTACGGCTGCTTCCCGTTCCGCCAGTGCTTTTTGAACGGCAGCGTCGATTTCTTTTTGCCTGTTCTGATTCTCTGTGCGGTTGTCAACCCAAACAGCCGCAAGCAGCGTTCCGATTGCCGTGAGCAAATGCCACAGGGAATGACCTTGGAAATTGCCCTGCGCAATGGAATTGATTTCATTATCGCCCCAAAGGGAGGTGATCACGAAGGCGATTGCAAACGTAGCGAGCAACATAATAACGAGGCCGCGTTCGCGTTTGGGAATGGTTTTAAACTTCGCAAACAGAATGTACAACAAGGGGAGACATGTGATAAAGCAGCCGAATTCCGCAAAGGAGAGACCGCCGTGATCGCCGCCCATATCGTAGGGAATGCCGAATTCGTCGCGGCCGCCAATCCACAGCGGGCGGTTCTTCTGAATAAACACTTCAAAAGCCAGCAGCAACAGCACAAAGATTGCCCAAGCGGTTACACCCCAGGCAAAGCGGTTCCGATGCTTTTTGTTGTCGGAGTAAAACTCGAAAATGAAACACAGCACGCCCGACCAGGCCATGAGTTCCGTAAAGGACATGTCCACAAAGCTTGCAAGCAATTTTGTCGTGATGCGGCCCGGCTCAAATTCACCATAATCTGCGGTGTGCATGCCGACAGAAGTAACGCTCATAACGGCGACGATGGCAAAGAATACATACCAAAACCATTTTTTGTTTCTTTTACACAGCAGGATAAGAATGCTGACAATGGCCGCCATTGTGTAAGCCCAGTTTGTCATAACCGCGGAATACTGTGCACAGTATTCGCCAAACGGGGTTGCCGCAAAAGCGTCGCCGCCCTTAATCAGATTTATAATGTCGTCCCATTTCAGCAGCGAAAGAGAATACCAGGGAATAAAGTTTAAGTTGTGCAAGGCTTCAGATATTTGCGCAAGGGTATCAGATAAACTGAAGTTAATAATTGCCTGCCAGGCAAGCGTGAATGGATTCACCGTTTTCAACTCCTTTTTTATTGCGGTTAGTTTTATTATGCGAAAGGCGTATGCAAGACCGACAAAGGCCAAGTCCGACTGGTGTAAACAAAGGGTGCCGTTTGGGGTGTTTCCCAAGGCTTGTTTCCCTTCTCAAATACAACATGATCGGCTAAATGTATTTTACTATAACGGCGCAACAAATGTCAATTCTGATTTTGAAGAGTCGTTCTGCAGACCGAAAACCGTGAAAAGCCGGAACGGCGCGTCCCTGACCCCTGTCTCCTGTCTCCTGTCCCCTAATTCTTTCCCACCGAGCCGAACACAAACGTATACGGATCGGGCTTGCCGAGCGTCTTGCTGTCGGTTTCGTCAATCAGCAGCACCGCCCGAAGGAAGGTCTGGAGCTGCTCATACATCAGGTCGAGGGAAAAGCGGCTCATCTGGTGGTCGTCGGCCACGGCGGTCAGATAGTCCGGCGCGGTGACCAGCGCGATCTGCGGGATGCCGACGTTCATCAGCGGCTGCCCTTCGCCGAAGTGCAGAATGTTGTGGCCGCGCAGCGTCACCGTGCGCACCAGCGTGCGGCCCTCGAGCGCCTTGTAATAGATGGCGTCCATCGTCCGGTTGCCCGTATAGACGATCTCGATGTCGATCGGGTTCGTTTCGCGGTATTCGCCGTTCACGTCCTTCCATTCGCGGCAGCCCAGATGCTCCACGGCCACGCCGGCGACCGCCTTGATATGACCGCCCCTGCCGTCCCAAAGGTCGCGGTGGTTCTTGAGCCATTTGCTCGTGGCCTGAATGTCGTTCTGCTTAAACGCCGGCAGCCGGAAGTGGCCGGTGACGAACACAAAGATCACGCTGCGCTCGAGCGCGATGTCCTTGAAGTATTCCATCATGGCAAGCAGGGCGATCGGGCCGTTTTCCTCCACGCAGTTGACGCCGTCGGTGTGGGTGTTGACGATAATCGCTTCGGTCGGGTTTTTGCCGCGCTTGACGCAATAGAACGATTCGCTGGCGGCGTTCTTTTCTTTGTGCGCTTCCAGCACAAGGGTCACCTTGTCCTTGTTGCGCGCCGCCTCGCGCAGCTTTTGGCCCTCTTCTTCACAGACCCAGAGCGCGGGAAGGCCCTGATAGTCCAGAATGAACGGCAGATACTGTCCCTTGACCATGCCGCGGCTCATGCCCTTCCAGATGCAGATCACCGCCTTGACGCCCGTCGCCTTTGCCACCTGCAAAAACGGCGTGTTGACAAACGACGTTGCCACGGGGCCCTTATAGAACGCGGGAATATTTGTGCCGCCGGGGTAGGCGCCGCGCTGGTTGAATGCGATGCCGCTGGGGATCTTGCCGAGGTCGCTGACCGTGACAAGGGCGATCTTGCCGCGCGCGTGCAGATAGTTGATGTGCTTGCCGAACACCTCGACCACCTCGCCCGTGACGCCGCAGGGGCCGGTTTCGCCCGAATAGGGCCACGCGCTGGAGACCTCCACCGGCTCGTCGCCGCGGATGCGGTGAATTGTGATGCTGCTGCGCTGCTCCTCCCAGCGGTCAAAGGAATAAAGATCGCTGTAGGTCTGATAGCCCATGTCCTGTGCCCGCTGTTTCAAAAAGGCCACAAAGTCGTTTTGCCCCTTTGAACCGGTCAGCCGGGTGCCGAAGCCGTTCATGGTGTGCATGTCGGCCAGCACCTGTTCTTTGCTTTTTAGCCGTGTAAGATCGAGTTCCATGTTTCCTTCATCCATCCTTTCCGCTTGTCTGATTCATAGAGATTCGCCGGATCAAACCCCACGCAGCCCGCGGGGTCAAAGGTCGGGTAATACAGGATCCTGTGCGTTGCTTCGTTTGTCGGACGCGCTTTCAGAATTTCACGCACCCAGCAAAGCTGCCGCCGGATCAGCGCCCGGTTCAGCCGGCCGTCGCCGTGGCCGCACCAAAGGGTATAGCCGTCGGTCAGCGCCAACAGCCGGTCGCCCTGCGCCTCCCACGCGGAAAGCGGCAGCGCCCGATAAGTATGCATCGGCAAAACGGGGCAGGCCGTGTCGCCGAGAAAGGCGAGTTTGTTCCTCTCGTCCAGAAACACCGTGCTGCCGACCGTATGCGCCGGCACGGAAACGGCGCGCACTGTGCGGCCGCCGAGGTCAAAGACGGCGCCGTCGTCGAAGGGCAGCCATTCCGTTTTGCGGATGCTGCCGCGGACATTCTTTTTTGTGATCCCCGCCCGCTTCATCCGGTTTGAGAGCAGCTGCCGCCGGAACACACGCAGGTTCTGGCCGCGGAAGGAAACATGCGTTTCCGCCCGCGGCACATGGATCGTGCCGAACTGGTGCCCGCCGCCCGCGTGGTCGCCGTGGGTATGGGTTGCCGCCACGGTCAGCGGGAGCTTCGTCAGCCGCCGCACTGTTCCCGGCAGGTCGCCCGCGCCGAGGGAGCAGTCAATCAGGAGCGCCCCGGTTTTGCCGCAAAGCAGATAGCAGTTGTCGCGCCCGCATTCATCCAGCCGGAAGGTGCCGGGGGCGATTTCTTCCACTGTATAGATATCCATGTTCATCCGAGAAAATACCGCCGGGCATTTTCAAAGCAGACGCCTTTGACGATTGTTTCCAGCGCGTCTTTGTCGTTCGGGAAGAGACCGTCCTCCACCCATTTGCCGATCAGGCCGCAGAGGATGCGGCGGAAGTATTCGTGCCGCGGATAAGAGAGGAACGAGCGCGAATCGGTCACCATGCCCACAAAGCAGCCGAGCACGCCGAGGTTGCCGAGGGCGCGCAGCTGGGCGCGCATCCCGTCGATATGGTCGTTGAACCACCAGGCGGAGCCGAACTGAATCTTGCCCTGCGCTTCGTCCGACTGGAAATTGCCGCTCATGGCGCCGAGCACGGCGTTGTCCTGCGGGTTGAGGTTAAAGAGAATCGTTTTGGGCAGCAGACCGTCGCTGTCCAGCGTGTCGAGCAGCCGCGAGAGCCCCTGCGCCTGCCGCGGGTCGTCGATGGAATCAAAGCGCGTGTCGGGCACGAGAGCACGGAACAGGCGCGCGTTGTTGTTGCGCGTGGCGCCGAGGTGAAGCTCCATCGCGAGCTTCTTTTCGGCATAGAGCTTTCCGAGGAAGACGAGCATGGCAAAGTGATAGGCGTCGGTTTCGCCTTGCGTCAGCTTGTCGCCGCGCAGGGCTTTCCGGAAGATTGCGTCCACCGTGCCGTCGTCTGCGGGGGCATATACCACCGCCGCCACGGACTGGTCGGACGCAACGCAGCCCATCGAAAGGAAGAAGTCGAGCCGTGCCCGCAGCGCCGCCTTCAGGTCGGCGAACGACGCCACCGGCATGGCCGCTGCTTTGGAAAGCGCCTGTACCCACGCGCCGAAGCCCGGGTTCTCGGCCGCAATGGCCTTGTCGGGGCGGAAGGCGGGCAAAACGGGGATCTCGAAGCCGCTGTCTTTGATCTTCCGGTGCCATTCCAGCGAATCGGCGGGGTCGTCGGTGGTGCAAAGCGCGAATACGTTCGATTGGCGGATCAGCGTCTGCGGGCGGAAGTCGCCTTCCGCGATCACGCGCTTTGTTTCGTCCCAGATTTCCTTCGCCGTGGCGGGCGACAGCGGGGTTGTGATGCCGAAATAGCGCTGCAGCTCCAGATGGCTCCAATGCACCAGCGGGTTGCCGACGGCAAGAGACAGCGTCTTCGCGAAGGCGCGGAATTTTTCAAACGGTTCCGCGTCGCCGGTGATGTACCGCTCGGGCACCCCGGCGCAGCGCATGGCGCGCCACTTGTAATGGTCGCCCGTCAGCCAGAGCGCATAGAGGTCGGCGGCGGGTTTGTTTTCAAAGATTTCCTTTGCGCTCAGATGGCAGTGCCAGTCGAAGATCGGCTGGGCTTTTGCCGTCTCGTGGAACAGCGCTTTTGCCGTTTCGGTCGTCAAAAGAAAGTCGTCGTTCAAAAAGGATTGCATGTGCGTCACCTGCTTTCTTTGGTTGGTTTCATTGTAACTGATTCCTTTGCGAAAGTCAATGGAAAGCCGCTTGACTTTCCAACAAAAAGCGGGTAAACTGAAAGCGAAAAGAACCGTGCCGAACAATCGGGAGGGAAGCATCCATGCTCGACATTTCAAAACGCAGCGGCCGCTATGCAATTCGCCGGATGACCGACGCGGACGCGGACGACCTGTTTTGCTTTTGCAAAGCGCACACGCAGTTCTACCGCTGCTGCAACGCAAAGCCTTCCAAGGCGCGCATTCTGGACGATCTGCATGTCGCGCCGCCGGGGATCGGGCCGCAGGACAAATACTATGTCGGCTTTTTTCAGGACGACACGCTGATCGCCGTGCTGGATCTGATCGACGGCTACCCGCGGCCGGACACGGCGTACATCGGCTTCTTCATGGTGAACGCGGACCTTGAGGGCAAGGGCGTCGGCACCGGCATCATCGGGGACGTTTGCGCCTGTCTCCGCGAGGCCGGCAAAACGGCCGTGCGTCTGGCCATTGCAGAAGATAACCCGCAGGCCAATCATTTTTGGAAAAAGAACGGCTTTATCGTGCAAAGCCGGGTGCCGATGGACGGCGGCTGGACGGCACTGGTGGCGGAAAAAACACTCTGACGGGGCGGGCAGCCGCTCCTTTTTTCTTGACAAGCTGCTTTTCCTGTGGTATGATTTGTATAACAAATCATACTTTTCTGAAAGGCGGCGATTTTTTTGCGGAAACAAAAAGGAAAATATGCCTGGAGCGTCACGGTCGGCGCAAAAGGGCAGATCGTGATTCCCAAGGAGGCGCGGGCGCTCTTCAGCATCAGCCCGGGCGACACGCTGCTGCTTTTGGGAGATGAAAAGCGCGGCATCGCCATCCCGCCGAAAGAGACCTTCGCGCTGTTCAGCGCGCGGATCTTCGGCGACGCGGAAACGGAGGCGGCGGAATGAACGTACTGGACGTGCGGGGGCTTACGAAGATCTACCCCAAATTCACCCTGTCCGACCTCAGCTTTTCGGTGCGCGAGGGAAGCGTCATGGGCTTCATCGGACGCAACGGCGCGGGAAAAACCACCACGCTCAAATCCATCCTGCACATCGTGCATCCCGACGCCGGGGAGATCACATACTTCGGTATGCCGTTCGCCTCGCACGAAGCCGAGATCAAACAGCTCGTCGGCTACGCCGGCGGCGCGGTGGATTATTACCGCCGCAAGCCCGTCAAAAAGCTGCTGGAGGTCACGAAAAGCTTTTATCCCGCGTGGGACGACGCCCTTTGCAAAAAATATCTGGACGTCTTTTCGCTGGATCCGGAGAAAACGCCGGCCGCCCTGTCGGAGGGGATGCGCGTCAAGCTGAACCTGACGCTGGCCCTTTCCCACGGGGCAAAGCTTCTGGTGCTGGACGAGCCCACGAGCGGCCTCGATCCCGTCTCCCGCGCGGAGCTGCTGGACGTTTTCCGGTTCCTGCGGTCGCAGGGGATCGCCGTGCTCTTTTCCACCCACATCACCTCCGATCTGGAAAAATGCGCGGACGATATCACCTATATCGCCAAAGGGAAGCGGATTGCGAGCGAGCCGCTGCCGTCCTTCCTTGCCCGCTGCCGCGAAACGGGCGCGGGGAACACGCTGGACGAGATCATGGTGCATTACGAAAAGGAGGATTTATATGAAGCCTTTGCTGAATAAGGAGCTGAAGCTGGCGGCTTCTCCCCTTTCCTATCTTTTTCTTGCGGGCGCGCTGATGACGATGCTGCCCGGATACCCCATTCTGATCGGCGCCTTCTTTGTGAACTTCGGCATCTTTCATTCCTTTCAGGCCACGCGGGAGACCAACGACGTGCTCTATTCCGTGCTGCTGCCGGTGAAAAAGACGGACGTCGTCACGGCGAAATACGCCTTCACCTGCCTCATCCAGCTTCTGGGCTTCGCTTTGGCGGCGGGGCTCACCGCTTTGCGCATGACGGCGCTTTCCGGCGCCGCGCCCTACGCGGCCAACGCCCTGATGAACGCCTCGCCCGTGTTTCTGGCCTTTGTGCTGCTGGTGGATCTGGCCTTCAACGTTCTGTTTGTGGGCGGCTTTTTCAAAACCGGCTATAAGATCGGCCTGCCCTTCCTTTCCTTCGGGCTTGCAACGCTGCTGCTCGTCGGCGTCGGGGAGGCGCTCCATTTTGTTCCCGCGCTCGCCTTTCTGAACGCGCCCGCCGGGGAACGGCTGGGTCTGCAGTTCGCGCTGCTGGGCGCCGCGGCGGTTCTCTATGCCGCCGGCACCTTTGTTGCCTGCCGTCTTGCCCAGCGCCGCTTTGAGCGGATCGACCTGTGAGGGCGCTGCCCTCAATCGGCGGACAGACAAAACTCCGGCTTGCCCGGGCAATCAAACCGTTGCAAAACCGCAAAAATCATGTATAATAGTCCTGTAAATGAAAAAAGGAGCGATGACGATGCGTAACGCAAAGAAAGTTCTGTCCGTTTTGCTTTGTACGGTTCTGGCCCTGGGGTGCCTCGCCTTTCCCGGCGCCGCCGGGGAAGCGCTGCCCGAAAGCGCGCATCCTTATGAAAACGACTTCACCGCGGAATGGGACTGCGGCGTGCCCGGCGCAAAGGGGTTTTATCTCACCTTTTCACAGGACACGGTCTTTGAATGGGGCGCGCTGACCTTCACCAACATCACCAACGGCGCCACGGAGACCTATACCGTTCCCGAATGGCGCGAGCTGTATGAAACCGACCGCGATTCCTATATCGCCATCAGCGTGCTGGCCGGCATCGGCGTCATCAAGGTTGACGAAAAGCCCGGCGACGTGCTGACGCTGACCTGCGGCGACGTGCAGCTCGGCAAATATTCCGGCGACGAGCTGGCGGGCCGCACGCTGTATATTCCCGCCGCGTCCGTTCATCTGACGCTGACCACGGACGGCGACGGCACCGAAAACGGCTTTGCCGTGACCGGCGTTTCCGCCGACGCGCCGCAGGGCGTGAAAACCGTCTCTTATTCCTACGACGGCAAAACGGCGGATGCGGTCGTCTGCTATCACGCGGGCGAAACCGCGACCGTGGCCGCCATCGGCCGCGTGACCGACGGCAGGGCCTGCATCGGCTGGAGCGACGCGCCCGGCGGCAAGGCGAAATATGACGCCGGCGACGAGATCGAAATCACCGAAGATCTGGCGCTGTACGCCGTATACGGAGACATCCTGCTCGCGCCGGAGGAGGCGTTCTCCTTCAACAACGATCCCGAGCCGTTCACGGTCAACGCTTACCCCGTCAAGGTGGCGGACAAAGAGCTTTTCAACTACACGCCCTATTATATGACGCGGGCGGACTACGCCGCCATGCTGAAGAATCTCGGCAAGGTATATGCGCTCTCCCCGTCGATGTATCCGCTGGCCGGGGCCGATCTCGCGCTGGCGGCAAGCTACCCGCTGCGCAGCTTTCTGGGCTCCTGCTTCGGCATCTCCGTCACCAGCGCCATGCAGCACCTGGGCATGATCGATATGCTGCCCATGCAGGACGGCGCGCAGCACGTGCGGGATCTGGAGCCCACGCCGGAGCTCGTCAGCTTCATCAACTACTACCAGTGCCAGTCCATGCGCAGCATGATTACCGACAACGCCGCGATGAAGCCCGGCAGCGCCGCCTATACCTATCAGCTCAGGCAGCTGTATGAGACCGTCAAGGCGGGCAACCTCGCCCGGTTCGGCTTCTCTCTGCTGCAGAACCCCACGCCCAACCACGAAATTCTGATCGTCGGCGCTTACGACGACCTGAAGGGCAACCACGTGCTGCTGACCTACGATTCCAACTACGGCAGCGCGTTCGCCGGGGGCGATATCATCACCACCTTCGTCATCAATCCCGACTTCACCTATATGGAATCCGACCGCTACAACTACGTCTACAGCTTTTACTGGTCGGACGATTTCAGCGGGTTCGAATCCTTCAAGGTGGACGGCAGCGGCAACCCCTTCGCCTTCCAGAAGAGCCTGACGGCCAAGATCCGGGCGTTCTTCGTCATGCTGAAGGATCTGCTGCAGACGGCGTTCCGCCTGCCCGCGGCCTGAGCGCCTTCGGGAGAACACAGACCGATGGCAGACTACAGCGAACAGGATCTGCAGTATGCGGCGCAGTTCCGGGCGGAGATCCACCGGGAAGCACTGGCGGCCGCAAGACTGAAATACCCCGAAATCGACACGGTCGTTGACCGCCACGGCGTTGAGGACTACTTTCAGGAGCACTGGGATTATCCCGGCAGGTGGTACCCCATCGTGGCCATTCCCGAGGGCTACCGGAGCCGCGCGGCGCTTGTGAAAGCGCTGGCCGAAAGCACGGTGGAGGCCTATCTGCAGCAAAGGGACAACGTACCTGGGGACCCGTTTTACAGCCTGATTGCCCGTTATCCCGACAGCGTCGTGGATTATTGCATTGCCGCCTTTGACGAGCCGTACAACGGCTGTGAATCGCACTGGCGCGCGCTGATGAGAGGCGCGCTGCACATCATCGGGGACGACAGCGGGGTCCGTTTCAACATCGGCACAATCAAAGCCAAACGCATCTCGCCCCAGGCGCTGTTTGCCCCCGTGGGCCGCAACGGAGCGTTAAACTACCGCACCGCCTTTTTGTGTCCCCCGCACGGGAACCGTTATACAAACAGGGATTTTGACGAAATCAACGCCGTCCTTTTCCCGCACGGAACCGACGGTCTGGAGCCGTTCCAATGGGGCACGGAGTGGTCGGATTATTTCGACGACGGTCACGAATGGTGGGGCGCGCTGTGCCTGACGGTCTATGACAGAACAGCAAACCGGTTCGTCATCATCATGGCGTCGGCAACAGACTGACCGGGTGCGATTCGTCCATCCGTTCCGAACCCACCCCTTTTGAAAGGAGCCTGCCCCGTGGAACAGTTCCTCGCCTTCCTCAAAGACCGCCGCGCCCACCTGACCGCGCTGGCGCTGGCCGTTTTGACCGCGCTTTCTCTCCACACCCCGAACCCGGCCGCACCCGCAAACGTGCCGCCGAAGCCGGAGAACGCCGTGCGCGCCGTGTCGTTCAACCTGCGCTGCAAGGACGACCTTTACGGCAAGGTCAGGGATCGCGCCGCCTTCGTGGCCGAAACGCTGCGGGCCTACGCGCCCGATTCGTTCGGCGTGCAGGAGGCCACGGCGCAGTGGCTGCGGCTGCTCGACGCGGCCCTCGGCGAAACCTGGGCGCGCGTGGGCGAACCGCGCGACAGCACGCGGAACACGGAATACAGCGCCGTCTATTACGACAAGATGGTCTGGGACCTGCTGGACAGCGGCACGATCTGGCTGAGCGAAACGCCCGCAACCCCGGGCAGCCGCAGCTTCGCGTCGTCTTTCCCGCGCATTGCGACCTGGGCGACGCTCAAAAGCAAAGCGACCGGAGCCGTCTATACCCACCTGAACACCCACCTCGACCACGTGCTGGAATACACGCGCGAAAAGCAGGCCGCGGTGCTGGTAAAGCAGATCGAAGCGTTGGAGGAACGCGGCCCCGTGGTCTGCACGGGCGACTTCAACACGGAAGAAGACGCGAGGGCCTACAAAGTCGTGGCCGCCGCGCTGGACGACACGAAGAGGACCGCCGCCGAAAGCGACAGCGGCAAGACCTTCCACAACTACGGCCGCCCGCTGCTTTCCAAGCGCAAGCCGATCGACTTCATCTTCGTCACCAAGGGCACGCCCGTGCTGCGCTACAAAATCATCGACAACACCGCAGACGGGATGTACCTGTCAGATCATTACGGGCTGTGCGCGGACGTTAGGATGAATTAAAAATGCGGAAGAAAGGGGCGCCGCCTGCGGCGACGGGCT
>JAEEGL012445870.1_pt1 | contig 13758 bp, 12 predicted proteins | sample 9134231 | NCBI WGS metagenome assembly JAEEGL01 (sample SAMN16246548, study PRJNA631951) | gut metagenome | biome: gut microbiome; feature: rumen; material: fiber-attached | host: Bos | place: Iran: Karaj | collected 2018-10 | reverse complement strand
TGTATCCCTGATACCGCTTCTGGTACTGGTGGGCCTGCTGTTCGCAGTGGTCCGCTTCTTCAGGGCAGACGCCCTTGACGGGGGCAGCCAGGTGGCCCTGCTCCTGGCTTCGGGCGTGGTGATAGCCATCGCCATGCTGGGCTACAAAGTGCCTTGGAGCAGCCTGGAGGGTGCCATCGCCGACAATATTAAGTCTATTGGGACGGCCATCATAGTGTTGCTCCTGATTGGCGCCGTGGCCGGAACGTGGATGGTGAGCGGGATTGTCCCCACCCTCATTTATTACGGGCTCAAGGTGCTTTCGCCCAAGATTTTCCTCCTGGCAGTGTGCCTCATCTGCGCTCTTGTATCGCTTATGACGGGCAGTTCCTGGACGACGGTCGCAACCATAGGCACGGCGTTTATCGGAATAGGTATGGCGCTGGGGTTCTCCCCTGGATGGACGGCGGGCGCCATCATCTCGGGAGCATATTTCGGAGACAAGATCTCCCCCCTGTCAGACACCACGGTGCTGGCGTCTTCGGTGACGGAGACTCCCCTTTTCACGCATATCAGGTATATGCTCATAACCACCATTCCCTCCATCTCCATAGCTTGCATTATCTTCCTGATAGCCAGCTTAGTACATAAGGGAGGAAGCCCGGTTATGGCGGCAGATTTCAGCCAGGCGCTCAAGAGCAGTTACAACATTTCGGGGTGGCTGCTGCTGGTTCCTGTCATCACCGGAATCCTCATCGCCCGCAGGCTCCCGGCAATGATAACGCTCTCCATTGCGGCCGCGCTCGCAGCCGTTACGGCGCTCATCGCCCAGCCTGACATCATAGATGCGATAGGTGGAGGCAACAGCTTCAAAGGCGTTTTCATATCCATTTACGGAAACACTTCCATAGAAACCGGATACGATGCCCTGGACACGCTGGTGCAGACAAAGGGTATGAACGGAATGATGAGCACCATATTCCTGATTTTCTGCGCCGCCGCTTTCGGAGGCGCACTCAAGGGAAGCGGAATGATCCAGAGTCTGACTGACGCCCTCACAAGGCATATCAAGGGGCGCACCTCGCTTGTGGCTTCTACGGTTGCTACCGGCATTTTCTCAAACCTGGTGGCCGGTGACCAGTATCTTTCCATTATTCTGACCACCAGCCTATACAAGAAACTCTTTGAAGACAAAGGCTATGAATCCCGGCTGCTTAGCCGCTCTGCAGAAGACTCGGCGACGGTGACCTCCGTGCTCATTCCTTGGAATTCCTGCGGAATGACGCAGTCCACGGTACTCAAGGTGCCTACCCTGGAGTACCTGCCTTACTGTTTCTTCAATTTGATTTCGCCTTTGATGTCGATTCTAATAGCCGCCGCCGGGTATAAGATAGCCAGGCGGAAGATGGTCCCTTAGCATCTCTTCCCGGGTTCTCTCCGGGTTTTTCACCTCAACGGTGATCGTGGTAAGGTCGGCTGCCATAAAGGAGCCCATCACTTCCGTGTCCCCTTTCACGTTGCTTGGCAGATTGGCCGGCTGGGATGACAGCATCGGAATGCGGGCAGTGGTTTCGTTTGTCATTGCCAGGATCCAGCTGTAGAAGAAATCGGACAGGGAGTAGAAACGCAGCGTCACCTTATCCCCTTCCACTAGCGGTGTCAGCGGCTCTTCAGAAGGAATCAGGTCTGATACCAGATATGGGAGGTATTCTCCTGCAAACAGATAGTTGCCGTCGAACATTGAGAGGCCGTCTATGAACACCCACTGCCCTACAGGCAACCGGCGGTCATGCACCACCAGTTCTCCGGCGTAGTGGCTGGCTATGCCCGGAAGGTCCTGCCCCCAGATGGTGAACATCCACACAGAATCCGCCATCTTGTAATAGTCCATCGCGTCCGCGCGGATTCCCTTCGGAGGCATCACATCTTCAGCGCTGTAATGCCTGCGCTCCCCATCCAGGTCCACCTCCACGTCCAGGCGGTAGGTTCTGCCCTCCTGGCCGAAATAGTCGTCTGGAGTGTAGTAGCAGCCTGTGCCGGGGTTTTCCTGCAATGTCACGCGCTTCTCTCCGTCCCATATGCTCACGCCAGCCCCCGACACAACAGGAATCTGGGACGAAGGCGTGCCGAAAGGAGCCGACATGGAAAGGCGCACGCGGTGCGCCGCAGGCTCCGTGGTCAGCAGGCCGTCTATCACCAGCCGGGGCTCCGGCGCCTCCTTGACGTCCGGCGTGAAGTCGTCCACGCAGGAGACTGCACAGACGGCCACGGCCAGCCAGATGAATATGCGTGATATCTTGTTCATTGCCTAGAAAGTCAAAGTGTAGGAAAGGGACGGCACTATCTTGAACAGATAGTATTTCTTGGCCTGCAGTTCTCCGCTGGGGTCATACTGGAAATCCAGGGACCAGGCGTTGTGCCTGGCATACAGGTTATATGCCGACAGGTTCCACTCGCTGTGCCAGCGCTCGCCCTTGGGCACGCGCCCGCTGTGCAGCGTCAGCGAGAGGTCCATACGGTGATAATCGGGGAAATGGTCCGAGTTGCGGTCGGAATAGAGCGGGATGCGGGTGCCGTTTATCTCATACACTCCAGACGGGAATGTGGTGGGCGCACCGCTGTAGTATATCCAGTCTGCAGAGACTGAAAGACGCGGGGTGATGTCGTAAGATCCCACTACCGACACGCTGTGCTTGTGGTTGGTGGGCGAATCGTACGGCTTGCCGTCGTTTATCTCCGGAATCACGTATTTGGACTGGGAGAAGGTGTATCCCACCCATCCGTTGAAATTGTCCTTGTCGTATTTGACCATAAACTCAGCGCCGTAGGCATATGAACGCCCTGAACGGAGTTCGGCCTCCATATCCTCGTTCATGATAACGTTGGGATGGTCCTTGAAGTCTATGGTGTTCTTGTTGTTCTTGTAGAACATCTCCAGGCTGGTCTCCACCGCGTCGTTCGCGAAGTTCTTGAAGACGCCCACTGAGAACTGGTCGGAAATCTGGGGCTTTATTGTAGGCGAAGCCGTGAACCAGATGTCCATAGGAGAGCCCGAAATGCTGAATACAGCCTGCTGGATATACTGGACGTTCCTGCTGTAGGCCGCTTTGAGGGACATTGACGGGGTGATGTTGAAGGACGATGAGAAACGCGGCTCAAGGCTGAACCAGTCCTTTATCTTCTCCCCTTTCCCGAATTCCTTCACGACACCCGGAGTATGGTCGGGGTTGTAATACCTCTGCTGGCGCTCGCCCAGGGTTGCGAAATACGAAAGGCGTAGGCCGTAGCGCAGCGATATGGCTTCGGTGATTTTCTGTTCGTTCTGTATGTATGCGCCAGGTTCGGTCGCATTGGTAGAAGGGTACTTGTATTCGCTGAAGATGCCGTCGGACCTGGGCGACAGTTCGGCAGGGCTTATCACGTAGTAGGTCCCCTGCATTCCGAAGGAGACGGTGTTGCGGGAATTGGCGAACCAGGTGAAATCGGCCTTGGCACTCTGGCTGGTGAGGTGGGACAGGAAGTCTATGTCGGCCGCCGAGTACAGCAGCTGCATTCCGTAGTCGTACTTGGAGTTGATGAGAGTGAAGTTGGAGAAGAGCTTGGGCGAGAAGACGTGGTTCCAGCGCAGGGACTGGGTGTTGTTGGCAAAGTCCACCTCCATGTCTATGTCGGTGATGTCCTTGTTGTGCATACCGAATATGTCGTGCCCGCTGAAGACGCTCAGGTAAAGCCTGTCGTTCTCCCCCACTATCCAATTGGCCTTTGCGTTGAGGTCGTAGAAGAACAGCTTGTCGCCTTTCAGGTCTCCGAAGAGCGGGAAGAACAGGTCTATGTAGGTTCGCCTAGCGGCTATCATAAAGCTGGCCTTGTCCTTGACTATGGGGCCCTCAATAAGGGCCTTGGATGAGATGAGGCCTATGCTCAGCGAGCCTCCTATCTTCTGCATGTTGCCATCCTTTGTATGGACGTCCAGGAGAGAAGAGAGCCTGCCTCCGTACTTGGGGGCTATGTCTCCCTTGTACAGGTCTGCGGTCTTGACGGCGTCGTTGTTGAAGACGGAGAAGAAGCCCATGAAGTGGCCTACGTTGTATACAGGGGCCTCGTCCATCAGGATGAGGTTCTGGTCCACAGCGCCGCCGCGCACGACGAAGCCCGTTGAGCCCTCGCTCGGGGACTGCACGCCCGGCATCATTTGTATGACTTTTATGATGTCTGTCTCTCCGAAGATGACGGGGATGCGCTTTGCAAGGTCTCCAGTCACGTTGGCAAGACCCATTTCAGGGCGGAGGAGGCGGTCTCGCTTGGACTCCGCCGTAACCTTTGCACCGTCAAGGGAAAGGCTCATCTGGGAGAGGAGGAAGTCGTGGCGGAGATTGGAAGTGATGTTCATCTTGAGTGTGTCGGCAGCGAAGCCGAGGGATGAACAGGCTATGTCGTAGCTTCCTGCCGGGACTTCCAATGAATAGAAGCCGTACGCATTGGTGACAGCTCCCATGCTTGACCCCACCGGATTGACAACTGCTCCAATGATCACTTCTCCGGAACCGGAGTCCTTCACATAACCGCTGAGGGTGCATTTCTGCGCCTGGCAGAATGCACCCGTCGGGATTAATGCGATAAGCAATAACAAAAGCAGTTTATTTGACATTCTTCTTTCTTTCGACAAAGATAATCGCAAATTATTTGCCAAAGGCAGTTTTTGATTAAATTTGTGATATGCTAAAGATAGGAGACAAAATGCCGTCATTCGAGGTCATGGACCAGGACGGGAATATGGTAAGGTCGGATGAGTTCATCGGAAACGGCCGCAAGACCATTATTTATTTCTACCCCAAGGACAACACCTCCGGCTGCACGGCCGAGGCTTGCAGTTTCAGGGACAACTATGCCGAGCTTACAGCCGCGGGATACAACGTAGTGGGAGTGAGCAAGGACAGCTCCAAGTCCCACTCTGGATTCAGGGCAAAGTACGAGCTGCCCTTCAGGCTGCTGGCAGACACTTCCCTGCAGATGCTTCAGGATTTCGGAGCCTGGGGGGAGAAAAAGATGTACGGAAAGACCACCATGGGCACATTGAGACGCACTTTCATCTTTGATCAGGACGGCATCCTGGAACGAATAATAGAGAAGGTGGACACAAAGAATGCCGCAGCTCAGATACTTGAAGGATAAATATTGATGAATTCTATGGCATACAAGATCACTCTCCCCATGCCCCAGGGGTGGAACTGCTCGCAGGACAGTTTCAAGGACGAGTCCGGGGCTGAAATTACCCACCTGGAGGCATATCTCCCCAACCCGGCAAAAGAGACTGACGAAGGCCTCGTGGACATCTACGTAGGCCCTATGCCTGAAGACACCACCGCCGCAGACCAGGCTTTCGCCAACTATGCCGATATGGTGGGATTCGACCAGGACGACCCCGAAGATGAAGACCCCATCTACGAATGGCCCTTCAACGGCCGCAAGGCATACGGCTTCGAGGCATACTGCGAAGACGGCTCCCCTATGCGCATGATGAGCATAGAGATAAAAAAAGGCGTCCTTTGCATCATAAACCTGATAGCAAAGGACGACAAAAGTCTGGTGGAGCTGATTCAGTACGTCGAGCACAAACTGCGCATCGGCGCCTGAGGCATCCTAAAGGCTGTTGTAAGGGATGGAATAAGTGTCACCAAGTGACAAATCTCCGGTCATACCCCTCTTGAGCCATTTTTCCCTCTGTGCAGAAGTTCCGTGCGTGAAGGCGTCCGGTACGGTTCTGCCGTAAGCCTGTTTCTGGAGATAGTCGTCTCCGATCTTTTCAGCTGCATCAAGAGCTTCCTGAATGTCACCCGGCTCTATGGAAGAGAAGAACTGGTTGTCGTAATATGCCCAAATTCCGGCATAGAAGTCGGCCTGGAGTTCCAGGCGTACGCTCAACTGGTTCTTTTCCCTGTCCGACCTTGCGGCGCTCATCTGGCGGTGTATGCTGGGAAGGGTTCCGAGAAGATTCTCTACGTGATGTCCCACCTCGTGCGCAATTACGTAAGCGTATGCGAAATCTCCGTCAGCGCCCAGCTGCTTACGCATATTCATAAAGAAAGAAAGGTCAAGGTAAACGCACTGGTCCGCGCTGCAGTAGAACGGGCCCATTGAAGCCTGGCCACCGCCGCAACCTGTCTGGATGGCATCGGTATAAAGCACGAGCTTCGGGGGCGTGTAGGTCTTGCCATTCTTCTTGAAAATCTCAGTCCAGACGTCTTCTGTTCCTGCGAGGATACGGCTGGAGAACTGTGCCAGTTCCTGCTCCTGCTCACTGGGCTGCCAGTTGCTGTCAGGGCTGGAATACTCCACTCCGCCAAGGCTATTCTGGATTTCCTGGACTGTCTGAAGCGCCTGCAGGGGGTTCTTTCCCAAAAGCAGGGATATGAGTCCGACGATGATGATTCCACCTAGTCCTATTCCGCCAACGGTGGCGGCGGTAGAACGGCCTCTGCGGTCGTCTACATTGGAACTTTCTCTTCTTCCGTCAAGTTTCATTTCAATTATTAGTTAATGGATTAAGCAAAAATAAAGAAAATTTGGAACTAATTGCTATTTTTGCAGTGCGATTCGGTAAAATACTGAATCAAGTGTGCTTGGTACCACTATAAAAACAAGAAATTATGAAACATTCTACTACCTATGTATGGCTCGCAGTGATATTCTGCGTATGCCTCGTATCTTCAAATCTGTTCGTACCACGGACCTGGCAGGTAGGATCCCTGCCGCTGCAGCTTTCAGGAGCAATTCTGATTTTCCCTATTTCATATATCGTAAATGACTGTCTTACCGAGATATATGGTTACAAGGCAGCTATGAGGGTCATAATTATGGGCTTCATTATGAGCCTGTTCGTAAGCCTGATGGCCGGTTTGGTCACTATGCTTCCGGCTCCTCTTTACGAAGACAACCGTTCCCTCAGCGATTCTTTCAATTCCCTGTTCGGCCTTGCTCCCCGCACCGCCGTGGCTTCCCTGCTGGCTTTCTTTGCAGGTTCCACCGTCAATGCCAGGATAATGAGCAAGATGAAGGAAAAGTCCGGGGACAAGGGTTTCGGATGGAGAGCCATTCTCTCTTCACTTGGCGGAGAAGCCGTAGATTCCCTCATTTTCTTCCCGATGGTATTTGCCGGAATAATGCCTTTCAAAGGAATTCTCTCGCTTGTACTTACGCAGGTAATCTGCAAGACTCTCTACGAGGTGGTGGTGCTTCCGCTCACCGCTTTCATTGTACGTATCATAAAGAAAAAAGAAAACAGCGCCCAATATGCATAACGACAGGAAAGAAGAAGGCCTCAAGGCCCTTGGCGGCAAATCCGTCTACAAAGAGGACTATTCCCCGGAAGTTCTGGAAAGTTTCGAGAACCAGCATCAGGATAATGATTATTGGGTGCGTTTCAACTGCCCCGAGTTCACCACGCTCTGCCCCATCACCGGGCAGCCTGACTTTGCAGAGATCCGCATATCCTACATTCCTGACAAGCGTATGGTAGAGAGCAAGAGTCTCAAACTGTATCTTTTCAGTTTCCGCAACCACGGCGGTTTTCACGAAGACTGCATAAACGTCATTATGAAGGACCTCATAAAGTTGATGGATCCTAAATATATAGAGGTGACCGGCTTCTTTGTCCCCCGCGGAGGCATCTCCATCTACCCCTACGCCAACTACGGCCGCCCCGGCACCAAGTACGAGCGCCTGGCAGAACAGCGCCTCGCCACCCACGAATAGTGCCCTCGTGACCTCGGATACGGTTTTTCGGAGGACGAAGCCCGATTCAGGGAGTTTGAGGGGTACGCCCCTCAATTTGGAATTTACACCGCAAAAAAATAGCTTCCAGAAACCTGGAAGCTATTTTTGTGTGGTGTTGGCAGGAGTTGAACCGGCGACACATGGATTTTCAGTCCATTGCTCTACCACCTGAGCTACAACACCTTTTGATTAATTGGGCTTGCAAATATACAGAAATTTCTTTTGCTTCCAAAATTTTTATTAAATTTGGGAGTTGAATCGAATTAACGCTAATTTATTAGAATATGAAAAAGATTATTTCAATGATTCTTGTAGGAGCTATCCTGTTCTCAGTATCGGGATGCGCTTCAATGAACCAGACCGGCAAAGGTTCTTTGATTGGTGCCGGTGCAGGTGCCGCAGTCGGCGCTGGCCTTGGTGCAATTTTCGGAAAAGACGGTAAGAGCGCTGCTATCGGCGCAGCCATCGGAACCGCAGTAGGAACCGCAGCTGGTGCAGTTATCGGCAAGAAGATGGACCAGAAGGCTGAAGAGCTTGCAAAGCTCGAAGGCGCAAGTGTAGAGACCATCACCGACGCTAACGGCCTCGAGGCTATCAAAGTTACCTTCGAGAGCGGAATCCTCTTCCCGTTCAACGGAGTTAACCTCAGCGACCAGTCCAAGGCTACCCTGGCTCAGTTCGCAAACTAGATGAAAGACCTTCCTGAGACCAACATTACAATCTGGGGACACACCGACAACATCGGAACCGCAGCTGTAAACCAGAGGATCTCCGGCCAGAGGGCTGACGCAGTGAAGACTTTCCTCAACCAGAACGGTATCGCCAATACAAGACTCGACGCAGTGGGCAAATCTTTCGACATGCCTGTTGCTGACAACGCTACCGAGGCAGGACGTGCACAGAACCGCCGCGTAGAGATCTATGTTTCCGCTAACGAGAACATGATCAAGCAGGCAGAGGCCGGACAGCTTCAGTAATACGATATTGGACAAAAACCAATACATACAGACCATACTCCCACTCAAACTTGAGTGGGAGCCTTGGTATTATACCACGGCTAACGTATCCGTAGGCTCCAGAGTCAATGTAAAACTCGCAGGACGCCAGTATGTCGCCGTGGTAAGCCGCATTGCCTCCGTCCCTGATATAGACCCGGCGCAGGTTCATCCCATAGAAGGGCTGGCCGAAGGCCTGGAGCCCATCACTGAGGCTGAACTGAGGCTCTGGCATTTCATTTCACAGTATTATATGTGCACCCTGGGAGAGGTGTACAAGGCGGCGTATCCCGCCGGGAAGCAGCAGGTGGAAGCGCGGAAGCGCAAAAGCCCTGCTGCGGCCACGGACTCCGGCGCCGCGGTGAACGGAGAATTCCAGTTCGAGTCCGGCAAGCCGCTTTTGGCCGTAGGACATCAGCGGCACGCCGTCATCCGCCAACTGGTAAACAGGACGCTCCGTCAGGGCAAGGATGTGCTGATGCTCCGCCCGGATGCTCCCCTTCACTCATACGCGCAGCTGCGCAATCTGTCCCAGGAGGTACGACGCCCGGACAGTCCCGCGCAGGTAATAGAAGGACGCAGGCAGATACTGTTCCTGCCTTACTGCAAGCTGGGGCTGGTGGTTGTGGAGCAGGAGCAGGACCCTGCTTACAAGCAGGAGTCTCCCGCTCCGCGCTTCAATGCGCGCGACGTGGCCGTGATGCTTGGCAGCATACACGGGGCGCAGGTGGTGCTGGGTTCCTCCTGCCCTTCCCTGGAGTCGGTATACAACGTGCGCAGCGGCAAGTTCAGGCTCAATGGAGAAATAGCCCCGCAGGGGCTGGATGCCGCCACTATAATTGACACCACCGCCGAAAAACGCAAACACGGAATGAACGGCGGTTACTCCATCAAGCTTGTTGACGCAATATCTAACGCCCTGGCTCACAGGGAGCACGTGCTGGTTCTCCTGCCCTGGGCTGACACTTCAGACGCCGAGATAGAAGCCCGCGCCCTCTTCCCTGAGGCTCGTACGCGCCTTCGTTTCAGCCCCATCGGCAAGGCCGACAAACTCAGCAAATACGGCCTCGTAGCCATCCTCAACGCAGATTACCTTTTCACCCGTCAGGACTTCCGTTCCGACGAAAAAGCCCTCCAGGCGCTCAGCGCCGTAGCCTCCGAATGCACCTGCCCGCTGGTGATTCAGGGGGCGGACCTGCCTGCGCGGCTCCATGGCCTGGATGCCGACCGGCTGCTTGAAGAAAGGCGCCGCTTCGGCTATCCCCCTTTCACCCGCCTGGTGGAAATCAAGGTAAACGACACCAACGAAGCCCGCAGGGCAAAGCTCACTTCAGTGCTTTGCAGAGAGTTCGGCTCGCTTCAGTTATTCCTTCCCAAGGACGGCTCCCTGGCTGCAGCAAAGGCTGACATAGCCAGGCGAATAGCCGCTGTGGAGAAAGAATACAAATACAGCGGGCACATCTTTGCTGACGTAGACCCGCTGTAATTCATTATTATGTCATTCCCGGCCTGGCCGGGAATCTTCTAGAACTTCCAGACGCAGAACTCGTTCTCGCCCTGGCGGAGGTTCTCAAACGGTCCGGGAGTAGGCTTGGGAGCCCTCACGGTTCCGAAGAAATCCTTGTCAATGGCCAGCTTGGTACCGTCAGGATTCTCATAGTAACCATTTGAATAATAGGTCTTTCCGAGGCTGTCGGTAGTAATTATGCTGGTCTGGGCCTGGTTGACGGCATTGTCCACGGTGATTTTCACATAGATTCCGTCTTCCCTCTTTTCAAGGGATACCTTGGCATCTGCGCGGCTGCTTACCGGATTAGTCTCCCAAGTATAGTTCTTCACCCCGTTGTAATATACGTTGTTGGCAACTCTCATCGCAAGCTGGAAGCGGGCCGGCTGGCTGTTTCCGGCAGCCATCTGCTCGTTGAAGCTGAGGAGGAGAGGGTTGGTGACGTTGCGGGTGTTCATATCGTTGTAGATTCCCTCGTAGTATGGAGGCCTTTCGTTGTATACGGAGGTGCCGGCATCCTTGTTCTCAAGGGTGGAATCAGGCGCGATGGTGAAGATGTTGTTGAAGTAGCGGTCGTCTCCTCCGGGGAAGTTCATCACGCCCACGATCTTTGTGGAGTGAGGTGCGTGGTACGGCGTATAGCGCTCTGTAACAGGGTGGAAGGTGATGTATCCGGAGATGATGTTGTGGACGAAGGCAGCACCCTGTCCCCACTCGAGGAATGCGTCGGGAGAGAGCATTATGTTGTTGTCCACCAGGCAGGGACCGTGGGTCACCTCGGTCCAGATGTCGGTGTGGTCGTTGTTGAAGAACACGTTGCCGGAAACACGGGTTCCAATGCCCTGCCAGTCAAGCCAGAGGCCGTTGTAGCCGTTCTCAAGGACGTTGTTGCGTATTACAACGTCAATTGCAGCGTGAAGCTTGATGCAGCCCACCTCTGCGCCAGAGTACTGCCTCTTGGCGTTGCAGTCGTGGATGTAGTTGTTCTCTATGAGTGAAAATACACATCCCAGGTGGCCTACTATACCAGCCTGTTCGCAGTCGAATATCTCATTGTTGCGAATGATGTGGGAACCGATGTTCTCTTTCTTCCATCCCATATCCTCGGCCTGGAAAATAACTTCGAGCTCGCGGTTGAATCCGGAAAGGGTCCTCTCTATTGTCCAGCGGTTCTGGCCGGATGCGCGGTCTTTTCCGAGGGAGATTCCAACGCACTTGGAGTTGCTTATGACGTTGTCCTCTATTATCCATCCCTTGCTCCAGTGAGGGCCTATCAGACCCATCTGGAAGGCGGTCGGCGGTGCCCAGTTGGGAGCTGCCTGGGACAGATGGAAACCTTTGACTGTAATGTAGTTTACGCCAGGAAGAGCCGGGAAGAACACTGCCGGTCGGGACGTAACCTCCACGAGTTCCTTGTTGGGGTTGACACCCGGGCCGAAGTTGGCCCAGATGGTGGTCTGGGTGTCGGTAACCTCCACATACCAGGTACGCTTTGCCTCTTCGGGCTTGCGGGTGTTCCTGGGGATGACGGGCTCCTGAACTCCTTCCATAGTGGTGGCCTGGAAGAGGGATACGTTATTGAGGAATACGTCACCCACTACATATGCGCTGTTGGTCTGGCTCAGCCAGTCTCCTACGAGAGGCTCGGCAAAAGGATTGAAGTCGCCGAAGAAGGAATTAGGAAGAACGACTTTCCATACGTCGGTCCTTCCCTGCTTCACCCAGCCTGTGACTTCCTCGGATCCCTTAATCCAAACCTCTTCGCCCTCTGCGGCGCGGTAGGTGATGCGGTGATATACGTCAGCGCCGGAGTTGCGCGGCTGCACCCACTCGCGGTAGATGCCTGCGTGTACGGTGACGGTATCGCCAGTCTTGAGAACCATCGCAGCCTTGTTGATGGTAAGGAAAGGCGCCTCGGCGGAGCCGTCGTTCTGGTCGGATCCGGTCTTGGCCACGTGATACTCACGTGCGGAAAGGCTGGCCGACGCAATGAGCACGGCCGAAATCAGTAATAAGAGTTTTCTCATGACGATATGGTTAAATGGTTAGAATTATGCGGTTGTCTTTCAAATATATCAAAAAAAGCGGATATTTGAAGAAAAGAAAACCTAACATCTCCAATAACAATGAATCTTAAAACTGCTTTCATCGCACTTGCCGTCATTTTTGTGCAAGCGTGCGGCACAACCGTAAAACAAGACCCCAATGACATTTCAAACCTTCCCGTAAGGAAAGCCTGCAGCCTGGAAAGGCTTTATATGGATATGAAGGACCCCATAAAGGAAGAGAGTCCGGATATGCTTTTCGTCAAGGCTCTGTGCTCAGGAAACGCCCAGAACGTAGTTGACCTGTTCCGTGAGAAGAAACTTTTCTGGGACGAGCTCCCCGCAGTGGACACTCCGTACGGCCGTTTCGAAGGCCTGGACGCCATCCGCGAGTTCGCCCAGGGCTTCATCCCCAAGTTCAAGGCCGACAGGGTCGTTTTCACCCCTGTTTTCCAGACTATCGCCGGAGGCCGCGCCGCCCTGGAGGGCGTCTTCAAATTCGTGGTTGACGGTGAGGTTGAGGAGGTCCCGATGTTCGTGATTGCAGATTTCCGCACGCCCAAGCTGCTGGAGGAAATCCGTATGTACACGCACTACACCTTCATCCCTGACCAGACTCCATACCGCAAGCCCATTTTCAAGCCTGCGCATTACGAGATGGGAGACCCCGGCCTTCTGACCGGTGCGATGAGAGCGTATTACGAGGCTCTACACCACGCTCCGTACTGCAACCCTGACAAGATCCACGCTGCCTTCGCAGAGGACTGCATTGTAGGCGGATACGACCCTTGGGGCACGCCTGAGCTTTCAAAGGAGGAGATGAACCGCAACGCCCACACCTTCGGATACGGCCTCTCCAAGTACATACCCGCCTGCGTAGGAATGCGCTACGAGACCATCATCGACGATGGAAAGACCTGCGTGATAGAGTGGTGCCACATAGTTTCAAAGCAGGGGCAGGAAGAGCGCAACCGCATTGCCATGTCCGGATGCAGCGCCTACCAGCGCAATGAGGACGGCTACCTCTGCTCAGTGCGTATCAGCGACTACGCCGGTCACGAGGCCGAAATAGACTGGACCAAGACCGAAGTCTCCCGCGAGGAAGCCTACTCCATCAACCTCGTGGACGAATTCCACGGCGGCTGCGGCATGAAACCCCAGGAAGAGTATTAATCCTTTCAACGCTGAAACAGAAAAAGCCACGCAGTCTTGCGTGGCTTTTTCTTGTACTGGGTAGGAGAATCGAACTCCTATTGCAAGATTGAGAATCTTGAGTACTAACCGTTATACGAACCCAGCGTTTGGTTTGGATTGCAAAGATATGCAAAAATTTTTTCTCTCCAAATAATTTCGGGCCCTACGACTTCAAGAAGCAGAAAAATACTGCCAAAATGATGAATACGAACGAAACTATATGGTTCCAATGGATCGGCTGACTCTTGAAGAAAAAGGCGCAGAT
>JAEEGL011083991.1_pt1 | contig 13758 bp, 7 predicted proteins | sample 9134231 | NCBI WGS metagenome assembly JAEEGL01 (sample SAMN16246548, study PRJNA631951) | gut metagenome | biome: gut microbiome; feature: rumen; material: fiber-attached | host: Bos | place: Iran: Karaj | collected 2018-10 | reverse complement strand
GCCGCGCTGCCAACGGTGTGATCATCATCACCACCCGCTCGGGTAAGAAGGGCGACAAGGTGAAGGTCGACTTCTCAGCCAACCTCACCGCACAGTTCTACAACTCGCAGTCGATGATGAAGCTGGCCAACACCGCTGAGTATGCCACCGCCATGGCACAGGCTGCCATGAACGACGGTCTGGATCCTGAGCAGTATGCCAACAACTACGGTCTGACGCTCAACGCCAAGGCAGGTACGGCCATCCAGGCCTACGACCCCGCCACACAGCAGATGCGCCAGTTCACCGTCAACGGCCTCTATGATGGTTTCATGAACTCGAAGCGCACCATGCGCTACAGCGATACTGACTGGCTGGACGAGATCTCGCGCACGGGCTTCTCGCAGAACTACGACCTCTCGCTCTCGAATGCCACCGACAAGTCGTCGGCTCTGTTCTCCTTCGGTTACAAGAAGAACAACGGTATTCTGAAGTACACCGACTTCGAGAGCTTCTCGGGACGTATCAACACCAGCTACAAGGTGAACAAGATTGTCACCGTCGGTGAGAACGCTACCATCACTTACTCTGACCAGGTGGACTGCCAGCCGCTGGAGAACGCCCTGAAGATGTCGCCCACACTGCCCGTCTACGAAGAGGACGGCACCACATTCTCAGGTCCTGTCGGTGGCATGAGTGACCGTCAGAACCCCCTGCGTGAGCTCTACCACAACCGTGATAACCGCCTGAAGATGTGGCGTATCTTTGGTAACGCTTACGTGAACCTGCAGCCCGTCAAGGGCCTGACGCTGCGCTCAAACTTCGGTCTCGACTACTGGTCGGAGTTCATCCACAGCGTGACTTATACATGGCACTCGGACGTTGTGAACAACTCGACGCCGTCGGCTAACCTGGGTAGCAAGACCTCAGTGAAGTGGACATGGTCGAACACCGCTAACTACAACTTCACACTCGCTGCCGATCACAACTTCATCGTGCTGGCCGGTCTGGAGCTCCACCGCGACGTGGAAGACCGTGCTAACTCCTACGCACAGATGTTCGCCCTGGAGAACTACGACTACATGTGGCCCGATGCTGCAACAGGCACACAGCGTGCCGGTGGTATCCGCGAGGGCTACAACCTCGTGTCGCTCTTCGGCAAGCTCGACTATAACTGGAAGGACCTGGTGCTCGCTTCGTTCACCATCCGCCGCGACGGTAGCTCACGCTTCGGTGAGAACAACCGCTACGGTACCTTCCCCGCCTTCACACTCGGTTATCGTCTCTCAGAGAACCTGCATCAGGACTGGATCAACGACCTGAAGGTGCGTGCATCGTGGGGTGAGACTGGTAACCAGGCCATCTCGAACTACGCCCGCTACGGACTCTATGCCGCTACCTACGGTGGTGGACGCAACGAGTCGACGGCTTACGACCTTGCTCTGCAGGGCAGTGGCATCTATCCCTCGGGCTTCCGTGCCACACAGGCGCAGAACAACAACCTGAAGTGGGAGACCACCGAGCAGTATAATGCCGGTCTCGACTTCACGCTCTTCGGCAACTCTGTCTACGGTACTGTCGATGCATATATTAAGAATGTGAAGGACATGCTGATCAATCCTGCCTACCTCGGCTCGATGGGTGAGGGTGGTGCTTCGTGGCTCAACGGTCCCAGCCTGCGTAACTGGGGTATGGAGTTTGCACTGGGCTATCGTGGCACAACCGACTTTGGCCTGCGCTACAACATCAACGGTAACCTGGACTTCTTCCGCCAGCGTGTGACCTACCTGCCTGAGACAACCACTGGCTCGTATGTCCACACCGCCAAGCAGAACCTCGTGGAGGCTAAGAAGCCCTACGGCTCAATCGTGGGCTACGTCGTCGACGGACTGTTCCAGTCGCGTGAAGAGGTGCTGGCCGGTGGCCAGGACAACGCCCGCGTGGGTGGTCTGAAGTATGCCGACCTCGATGGTAACGGTATCATCAACGAGCAGGACCAGACCTGGATCTTCAATCCCGTGCCCAACTTCTCATGGGGCTTGAACTTCGAACTGGGTTACAAGGACTTCGACTTCACCATGTTCTGGCAGGGTGTTGCCGGACAGGACGTGTACAACGACCAGAAGTTCCAGACCGACTTCTACTCAATCACCGATGCTGGCTCGAACAAGGGTAACCGCATGCTCGGCGCCTGGACCACCGCCAACACTGGCAGTGACATTCCCGCCCTGACCACCAACAACGTGGGTAACGAGAACCGCGCTTCAAGCTACTTCGTCGAGAATGGCTCGTACGCCAAGCTCCGCCAGGTGCAGATTGGCTACAACGTGCCCGAGAAGTACCTCAAGCCCATCAAGATGACCAGCGCACGCGTCTATGTCTCAGGTCACAACCTGCTGACGGTGAAGTCGGGCTCGCTGACCTGCTCTGACCCGGAGAATCCCCGCTGGATGTATCCTAACTCAACGTCAATCTCATTCGGTATCCAGACCTCATTCTAAAACCCACCCCCATGCCCCTCCCCAAGGGAGGGGAGATATTATAGACTTGTAAAAAACATTGTCAACAAAACAAATACAATTATGAATATCAAAATAATGAAAAAGAGAATAACAACGGTAGTTGTAGGGCTCAGCACTATCTTAGCCCCCCTCACTTTGGGAGGGGTTGGGGGTGGGTTGCTCCTCACCTCGTGCAACGACTTTATCGACGTCGAGCCGCAGGGTGTCATCAGCGAGGACCTCGCCATGAGCCAGCCCGACGAAATGGTTACCTCGGCCTATGCCAAGCTTGGCGACGACTGGTACACCTATCCGTTCAACCTGTGGCCCTACGGTGACGTCTCGTCTGACGACGCCATGAAGGGTGGCTCGGGTACCACCGATACCAACTACCACCCCGTCGAGGTGTGGTCGACACTGACGGCTTCTACGCCTGACCACATGGACGAGCTCTGGTATCACTTCTACTGCAGCATCTCACGCTGCAACCGTGCACTGGTTTCACTGGCCGAGTATGGCAATGCCAAGCTGGGCGAGGAGACCACCAAGATCCGCGAGGGCGAGGTGCGCTTCCTGCGTGCCCACTTCTACTTCAAGCTCGTGCAGATGTGGTATCAGGTACCCTGGGTCGACGAGGAAGTCTATAAGAACCACACCGAGGAGCAGACTCCCAACAACCAGTTCACGCATGAGGAGCTGATGGACAAGATCGTCGCCGACTTCAAGTTCGCCTACGACGTGCTGCCCACACAGCAGAGCGAGGGTGGTCGTGCCAACAAGATTGCCGCTGCTGCCTACCTGGCAAAGTGCTATCTGACAATGGCATGGGGTGATGGCTACGAGGCCAGCACCGGCGTGAGCCATATCAACAACAGCTACATGCAGGAAGTGCTGAAGTACACCGAGGTGGTGAAGAGCTCAAGCTACGGCTATCTCGAGGACTTTGGCGACATCTTCCTCCCCGAGTACAAGAACTCGAAGGAGAGCATCTTCGCCGTACAGCACTCTGACTATCAGGACGACAACACGCTCTACGGCCGTGGCAACTGGAGCAACATGCTGAATGGCTGCTGGGGCATCTGGTCGTGCGGATGGGACTTCCACAAGCCCACACAGAACCTCGTCAATGCCTTCAAGACCAAGGACGGACTGCCCATGTTCAACGACTTCAACAACCAGACCGACTATCCCATCAAGGGTATTCCTACCGCTCAGAAGTGGGATCCGCGTCTGTTCCACACCGTTGGCATGCCTACCTTCCCCTACAAGTATGAGTCGTCGTTCGTGAATCCTCTGGGTGAGACCGTCCAGATGATGACCAAGGACAACTCGCGTACGCCTAACACCTACGGCTACTACGCCTCAATGAAGGAGGTGCCGCAGCGTACAAAGGGTGAGACCTTCGACAACCCCTGGCAGGCTTTCGCTATGAACGACTACGTGCTGCGCTACACCGACGTCATGCTGATGCGTGCCGAGGCACTCATCGAGACTGGAGCGCTCGAGGAGGCCCGCACCATCATCAACGACATTCGCCAGCGTGCCAAGAACTCGATTGCCAAGCACATCGCATACGCTGCCGACCAGTGTGACATCGCACTCTATCCCGCCAGCTACTTCTCAAGCAAGGAGCAGGCTCGTCAGTGCCTGCAGTGGGAGCGCCGCCTGGAGCTTGCCATGGAGAATGGTCGATTCTTCGACCTGCGCCGCTGGGGCATCGCCTCACAGACGCTGAACAAGTTCTTCGAGAAGGAGAAGGACGTCGTCTACGACGGACAGACCTACGCCCAGTACTACAAGGACGCTCACTTCACGCCCGCCAAGAACGAGTACTTCCCCCTGCCTTACATCCAGCTCTACTACGTGCCCGGACTCTACACCCAGAACAAGGGATACAATTAAAGTGTTAAGTGAATAGTGAAAAGTGAATAGTTAATAGTTTGCTACCGCTATAAAAACAATAATAATTATGAAAAAGATATTTCAATTTATCATCGCTTGTTCTGTATGTTGCGGTATCACCGCAACCCTGACAAGCTGCCAGGACAAGGACTACGAACAGGAGGCCATGAAACTGCAGGCCCCTGACGCCTCACAGATTACCGGACAGTTGAACGGCGACGACTATATCTGGTCATGGCCCGCACAGCAGGCTCAGATGCAGGTGGCCGTCTACCGCAGTGGTACGCTCTTCTCGAGCGAGACCGTCAGTGGCAATAGCTTCACGCACAAGACTGTGCCCACGAACGTTCCCTTCGAATATGTCTTCAAGCTCAGCGATGGCCAGAACTTCTCAAAGGGTGTCATCAAGAGCTACACCCGCGAGGGTGCCACGAGCATCAGTGGCGTGATGATGAGTCAGCTGGACAAGCCCGGTGGCTACGATGCACTCGTGGAGTGGAACCGTGCCGCCGATGCTACCAGCATCAAGTTCACGGCTACCAATGGCAAGCGTACCATCAACGAGACGCTCAGCGGCTCGCAGACCAGCTACACCATTCCTGACGTGGAGACTGGCGACACATGGGACGTCACACTCGTCGCTGTCAACGACAAGGGCACCTCGCTCTCTACTTCCTCGTCACTGCGCATCGGTAAGACCGCCATCGGCTTCCTGAGCATCTACGACACACCTGAGAAGCTCATTGCCGACGGTGATGACGACGAGGCTTCAGCATGGCTCTGGCTGCACGAGACTTATCCCACCGCACAGTTCGTGCCCTTCTCGACCATCAACTCTGTCGACGTCGTAGAGCCTTACCGCGTGCTCTTCTGGCTGCGTGACCTCGAGGGCGTCAGCGAGGCTGAGGTGTTCGCAGTGCCTGCTGTCGTCGAGAGTGCCACACCGTTCATCCGCCAGTGGTACAAGGATGGTGGTTCACTGTTGCTCTGGAGCCACGCCACAGTCTATGCTGGTCATCTGGGCCGCATCAGTCTTGACGAGATGAAGGGCAACGACCGTGCCATCGGTACCGGCCCTGGTGGTATCAACAACGACGTCTGGAAGATGGCCGTTCAGCTGAATCCTGGTGGACGCTTCTCGAAGGACCACTCTACGCACCCCATCTACAAGGGACTGGAAATTGAGTCGACCGACCGCACGAAGCTCATCGCCTTCAAGGGCCCGGGTTGGACTGAGGACCACAACTGCCTGTTCTTCAACCTGCCTTCACTCTGGACCGGCATTGGCAATCAGGAAGAGGCTTGCTACATACAGTGCACGCAGACCTACGGCGTCTATCCGCTCGGTACCTGGGACAGCCAGATCGACTGGGTGAGCCAGATGAACGTCTGGGAGGCTCAGCAGGGTAACACCGACTTCAAGGGCACACTGCTCTGCATCGGTAACGGTGGCTGCGAGTTCTCGATGAAGAACGCTGACGGCTCGCCTGACAAGAGCGCACACCCGAAGAACAACATCTATCAGGACAATGTGCTCACGCTGGCCAAGAACTCTCTGGAGTATCTGAAGACAAGATAATGAATCACTGAAAACTATTTTCACGCTCCCTTTCCACGGGACGTGAAAATAGTTTTCTTTACTATCTATGACAAGCATGAAAACGACATCTTTTACCTTTGCAGCATTGCTGTTCGCTGCTTCGCTGATGATGGCGTCGTGTGGCGGTGATGACAATCACGGTCAGGACTACAACCCGCTGATTGACGACCCACAGCCCGAGCAGCCCAAGGACGAAGAGCCAGTGGCTAAGAGTGGCTACGACGAGCAATTCCGTCCGCAGGTGCACTATACGCCCGCCAAGAACTGGGTCAACGATCCGAATGGCTTGGTCTATGACAATGGCACCTATCACCTCTTCTATCAGTATAACCCGCAGGGCAACGACTGGGGCAACATGTCGTGGGGACATGCCACCTCTTCAGACCTCATTCACTGGACTGAGCAGGCCGTGGCACTGACCCGCGATGCGCTGGGTGCCGTCTTTAGTGGCTCGTGCGTCATCGACAAGGACAACACTGCCGGCTTTGGCGCTGGCGCTATGGTGGCTCTCTACACCGCTGCCGGTGAAACAGGCGACGTGGCTGGCAAGCAGCAGCAGTGCATTGCCTATAGCACCGATGGTGGTAAGAACTTCACCCGCTTTGCCAGTAACCCCGTCATCAAGAACGATGATGATAACCTGCGCGACCCGAAGGTGTTCTGGCACCAGGCTTCGAAGAAGTGGATCATGGCCTTGGCAAAGGGCTGGAAGATGGGCGTGGAATTCTACGGCTCTACCGACCTGAAGTCGTGGCAGCACCTGAGCACGTTCGTCACCAAGCTGAATGGCCGTCCGAGCCTGCAGTGGGAGTGCCCCGACCTCATTCAGATGGGCGATAAGTGGGTGCTGGTGGTGAGTGTGAACCCCGGTGGACCTATCCTCGGCTCTGGAATGATGTACTTCACGGGTCAGTTCGATGGTACAACGTTCACTGCCGATGCTGGTGACTACCCCGTGTGGTTCGACTATGGCATGGACAACTATGCAGGTGTCACATGGTCAGGCACTGGCGATCGTCGCATCATGATTGGATGGATGAACAACTGGCAGTACTCTGGCAATGTGCCTTGCTCACCCTGGCGCTCAGCCTTCACGCTGCCGCGTGAGCTGAAGCTCATCGAGGTCGATGGCAAGACGCTGCTGGGTAACACCGTTGTCAAGGAGATTGACGGCATAGCCGGACAGTGGCAGACCATCACTGGCGACTTTGAAGCTGGCGATGCCTATCAGCTGCGCCTGACGCTTGGCCTTGACAAAGACAGTAAGGTCACTCTGAGCAACAACAATGACGAGCAGTTTGAGTTCAATATCAATGCCACAGCACGCACACTGTCTGTTCGCCGCAACTATTTAACAGGCCAGACTTCGTTCAACGGCACGTTCTCGGTGCCCTCTATCCAGGCTCCGCTCAACGTGACGGGCAACACGGTGACGCTCGACCTCTTCGTCGACCAGTCGTCGGTAGAGCTCTTCACACAGAGTGGCTCCATGGCCATGACCAACCTTGTGTTCCCCAAGTCTATCTATAACCACCTGTCAGTCAGCGGAGCAACCAGCGAGGCACAGGTGCGTAAACTCAATAGCATTTGGAAATAATGTTATTTATTAGTAGTTAGTTGGAAGGAAAAGATTGTTTTTCAGGATATTTTTTGTAACTTTGCAGCCATTAACCAATACCTAAAAGGATCAATGAAACGAAAAAGAATCATCATGATGATGGCTACGGCCATGATGGGGCTGACAGCCCTGGCCCAGACAACGCCCAACATCTTGGGCGACAACCACGCTATGATGCGTTTGGAACAGGGCAAGAAGTATGTGCTGCTGCCTGTGCAGGAGACAGAAGAGATAGCTGCTATCGCCGTGCTTGACAGTCGCAACGAGATGGTACAACGAATAAACGTGAAGCTGGCCGTCGACCGTGTCGACTACTGGATGCCCTACGAGCTGAAGGGCGCACGCCTGTTCGACATCGTGTTCCACGGAGACCGTCGTCAGAAGGGCGCTGTGGCCGAGTTCGTCTGCTGGAAGGAACTGAAGTTCTCCGACACATTCGACACCACTAACCGCGAACGCTTCCGCCCGCTCTATCATCACACACCGCTCTACGGCTGGATGAACGACCCGAACGGCATGTTTTACAAGGATGGTGTGTGGCACCTCTACTATCAGTATAACCCCTACGGATCGCAGTGGGAGAACATGACGTGGGGACACTCCACGTCGAAGGACCTGATACACTGGGACGCTCAGCCTTTGGCACTGGAGGCCGACTGGCTTGGCGCTATCTTCAGTGGCTCGTGCATCACCAATGGCAATGACGTGGTGGCATTCTACACCTCTGCCGGTATGAGTCAGACGCAGTCGATGGCCGTGTCGAAGGACAATGGACGCACCTTCAAGAAGTTCGAGGGCAACCCCGTCATCACCTCTGACAAGCCCGACTTCCGCGACCCCAACGTGTTCTGGTATGAGCCTACGCAACGCTGGATCATGATTCTGGCCGTGGGACAGGAGATGCAGCTCTACTCGTCTGCCGACCTGAAGGCCTGGAAGTATGAGTCGTCGTTCGGACAGGAGTACGGTAACCACAGTGGCGTCTGGGAGTGCCCCGACCTGTTCCCCCTAACTCTCAAATCTCAAACCTCAAATCTCAATTCAGAGAAGTGGGTGCTCATCTGCAACATCAACCCTGGTGGCCCCTTCGGAGGCAGTGCCACACAGTATTTCGTGGGCGACTTCGACGGACATAAGTTCACCTGCGAGTCGATGCCGAAGGTGACCAAGTGGCTCGACTATGGTAAGGATCACTATGCCACGGTGTCGTTCTACAACGCTCCTGAGAAACGCCGCGTGGTGCTGGCATGGATGTCGAACTGGCAGTATGCCAACCAGGTGCCCACCAAGCAGTTCCGCTCAGCTAACTCCATTCCGCGAGATCTGGGACTGTTCACCTGTGGTGAGGAGACCTATGTGAGCGCAGTGCCCTCCAAGGAGATGCTGGCTGTGCGTGGTGCCAAGGTGAAGAAGCCTACCGAGGCCTGCGAGATCGTTGTCGACCTGAACAACCAGGCCGAGATTGTGCTGTCGAACACGCTGGGCGAGCAGGTGGTGATGACCTACGATGCTGCAAAGCAGAAGTTCGCCATGGACCGCACCAAGAGCGGAAACGTCAGCTTCAGCGAGTCGTTCCCCTGTGTCACCGAGGCTCCCACCTACGGACAGGTGAAGCAGCTGCGCATCTTCATCGACCGCTGCTCCATCGAGGCCTTCGATGCTGCCGGTAAGGTAGCCATGACCAACCTCGTGTTCCCCTCTGAGCCTTATAATAATATTAAGGTGAAGGGCGGAAAAGCTACCATTTATGAAATAAAGTGATTTCGCAACCTCGTTATGACGTTAAAACGAAACCTCGTTTATGACATTATAACGAAATGACGTTAAAACGAAAACCTCGTTATGACGTTATAACGACATAACGTTAAAACGAAACCTCAAAAAAAGAACAACGAACAAAATCGTAAATAGAACAATGAAGCAAAACAAATCAATCTATCTCATTCCCGTGATGCTCTGCTTCTTCTGCATGGGCTTCGTAGACCTCGTGGGCATTGCCTCGAACTATGTCAAGGAAGACTTGCAGCTGAGCGACTCCGTGGCCAACATCTTCCCCTCGCTGGTCTTCTTCTGGTTCCTTATCTTTAGTGTTCCCACGGGCATGCTGATGAACAAGATCGGACGTAAGAACACGGTGCTGCTGTCGCTCATCGTCACCATCGTCTCGCTCTTCATTCCGCTCTTTGGCAATTCCTTTGGCGTCATGCTTGTAGCCTTCTCGCTGCTCGGCATCGGTAACGCCCTCATGCAGACCAGTATTAACCCGCTGGCCATGCTGATTATCGGTGACAAGAACCTGGCATCGACACTCACCTTCGGTCAGTTCGTCAAGGCCATCGCCTCGTTCCTGGCTCCCTATCTCGCTATGTGGGGCGCCACACAGGTGCTTCCCACCTTCGGACTCGACTGGCGCGTGCTCTTCCTCATCTACTTCGTTGTGGGTGTGCTCGCCACGCTGCTGCTCTGGGCTACGCCCATTCAGGAGGAGATCAGTGGTGGCAAGTCGTCGTCGTTCATGGACTGCCTGCGCCTGCTCGGCAAACCCATCGTGCTGCTGTCGTTCCTTGGCATCATGTGCCATGTGGGTATCGATGTTGGCACCAACACCACTGCACCCAAGCTGCTGATGGAGCGCGTGGGCATGTCGCTCAACGATGCTGCCTTCGCCACCTCGCTCTACTTCATCTTCCGTACCATTGGTGCCCTCACCGGCTCCTTCTTCCTCCGGGTGCTGAAGACGCGTTGGTTCTTCATCATCAGTGTCGTGCTCTTGGCTGTCAGCATGGTGCTCATGTTCGGTGGACAGTCGAAGGCTGTGCTCTACACCGCCATCGCACTCGTTGGCTACGGTAACTCGAACATCTTCTCGATGGCTTTCTCTGAGGCACTCCTCTCCGTGCCCGACAAGCAGAACGAGGTCAGTGGACTCATGATCATGGGCCTCTTCGGTGGCACCATCTTCCCGTTGCTCATGGGCTTCGCCAGCGATGCCGTCGGACAGGCTGGTGCCGTTGCCGTCATGGCCATTGGTGTCATCTATCTCTTCACCTATATCCCGCAGGTTAAGCACTAAGTGGATCTCAAACCTAAAACCTATAATCAATGGATAAACGTTATGTAGTAGGACTCGGCGAAGTCCTATGGGATGTACTTCCCGAAGGCAAGAAACTGGGGGGCGCCCCTGCCAATTTCGCCTATCACGCAGGACAGTTCCTCGGCATGGACAACACCATCGCCGTCAGTGCACTTGGTAATGATAAGCTCGCTGAAGAGACCATCGACGCATTGCGCGAGCATGGGCTCAACGACCTGCTTCCGCGTGTGCCCTATCCAACGGGCACTGTACAGGTGACACTCGACGAGCAGGGCATCCCCACTTACGATATCCGTGAGAACGTGGCGTGGGACAACATCCCCTTCGACGATGATGTTGCTGCCATCGCACGCTCGTGCCGCGCCGTATGCTTCGGTTCGCTCGCACAGCGTAACGTCGTCTCCCGTGAGACTATCCATCGGTTCCTCGATGCCACGCCTCACGATTGCGTGAAGATCTTCGATATCAACCTGCGACAGCAGTTCTATTCAAAGGAGGTCATACGCGAGTCGCTGCAGCGGTGTAACATCCTCAAGATCAACGACGAGGAGCTTGTGCTCATCGGACGTATGTTTGGCTATCCTGGTCTCGACATCGAGAACAAGTGCTGGCTCATCCTTGGAAAGTACAACCTCGACATGCTCGTGCTTACCTGTGGCACGAATGGCTCTTACGTCTTCACGCCTGGACAGATGTCGTTCCAGGAGACACCGAAAGTGAAGGTGGCCGACACCGTCGGTGCTGGCGACTCCTTCACCGGTTCCTTCTGCGCCGCCATCCTCAGTGGCAAGCCCGTCACTGAAGCACACAAGATCGCTGTCCAAGTCAGTGCCTTCGTATGCACCCAGAACGGTGCCATGCCGAAGCTGCCCGAAGAGCTGAAGAACGCGTAACAGTTTTCATCATGCATAATTTGACCTCCCCCAACCCCTCCATCAGAAAGGGGTGGGGGAGGCTGCTTTTTTGATTTTAGATACACCTGCTGCCGCATTTCCGATCGTAAAGATGTCCACCAACGAACGCCACTGTGGTCGTTCCTCAAACATCCGAAAGTTGAGAGGCTAACCCCACATTTTTCGTTATTTACACCGTTGTTTGAAAAAAAAGTTGTAACTTTGCAGCCCGAAAGCACTGCTCCGGTCTGCCGCTGGCACGACGTTCGACTTCACCGTTGTGCGCCGTGCGGGAGGAAAGTCCGGGCAGCACAGGGTGCTCCACTTCTGAAAGTAGAAGCAGTTGGTGACAGCTGGTAAGGGAAGAAGAGAACGACCGCCCCACGGGGCAAGGGTGAGAAGGTGGTGTAAGAGACCACCAGCCGTCGGGTGATCGACGGGCTGTTCCCGCTGGAGGCTGCAAGTTCATGTATACCATCGACATGTGAGGGTTGCCCGCCCGAGTTCCCCGCAAGGGGATGCGATGGAGGGTAGAACGCTAGAGGCGCATGGTGACGTGCGCAGTAGATAAATGGCAGACGCCGGCCCCGTGCCGGTACAGAACCCGGCTTATAGGGGCAGTGCTTTCGTTTTTCGATGTCTCACCACAGTCCCTCATGCCGAGTGAGGGGCGAGCAAACAATACGACGACAGTGGGAATAAAGCAAATCATACGGTTCTTTGAGTCGGACATCTGGCAGATGCCCACCGAGGGCTTGTCGCCCATAAAGCGTATGCTCTTGGCTGTCGTGAAGACGGTGGCGCTGGCCGTGCGCTTCTTTACCACGAAGCGTGTGATGACGCATGCGTCGGCCCTGACCTACAGCACGCTGCTGGCCATCGTGCCCATCGTGGCAGTGCTCTTTGCCATTGCCCGTGGCTTCGGCTATAGCAAGTATATTGAGATGTGGTTCCGCGACGTCTTTGCCTCGCAGCCACAGGCTGCCGACGTCATCGTGGGCTTCGTCAACAGCTATCTGGTGCATACCAAGAGTGGCATCTTCCTTGGCGTGGGCCTGCTGTTCATGCTTTACACGGTGCTGATGCTGGTGCGAATCATTGAACAGACGTTCAACAAGATATGGCAGGTGAAGCACGAGCGCAGCATCTTCCGCATGTTCACCGACTATCTGGCGCTCTTCTTCATCTTCCCCATCCTCGTAGTGGTGTCGTCGGGACTAAGCATCTTCCTGGCAACAATGGCCGACCGTCTGCCTGACGTGCTGCTGGTGGGCACGGCCGTGAGAAAGCTGCTCGACCTGTCGCCTTACATCCTCATGTCGCTGCTCTTCATCGGCCTGTATGTGTTCGTGCCGAACACCCATGTGAAGGTGCGCAACGCCATCGTCCCAGGCATCCTTGCGGGTATCGCCATGCAGTGGCTGCAGTTCTTCTATATCCATTCGCAGATATGGATGACGGGCTACAATGCCATCTACGGGTCGTTCGCCGCCCTGCCGCTGTTCATGCTCTGGGTGCAGATCTCGTGGACCATCTGCCTGTTTGGGGCTGAGCTGACGTATACCAGCCAGTATCTCGACTATTATGACTACGATGTGCGCACGTCGGACGTCAGCCATCGCTACCGGCTGATGCTGGCGGCACTGCTGATGTCGCGTGTCTGCCGCCGCTTTGCCGATGGCCTGAAGGCACCCACCGCCGACGAGCTGCGCAAGGAGACGAGTGTCCCCATCCGCATCATCAACGACCTGCTCTACCAGCTTGTGGAAGCCCACCTCGTCATTGAGGTGTCGTCTGACGAGAAAGGCGAGACCTCGCGCTACATTCCTTCCGAGAGTCTTGACAACCTGAGTCTCGGCGTGATGATCGACCGCCTCGAGGCCCGTGGCAGCTGGCTTCTTGATCTGCCAATGGATGAGCTCTTCTCACCCCTTTGGGTGGATGCAGTTGAAATGCGTACCAACTATCTGAAGTCTGCACGCACCGTCAGGCTTGAGGACCTTGCGAAGTCGTAACCATGCTAACTACCGATTTAACCCAACTTTGCCCCTACCTCTCAGTTCTTCTTGCTTTCACCGTCGCTTCGGCTGAGCTGTTTCCCTCATTGGGTACTACAAACTTTTACTTTTCTCCAGAAGGGCATCTTCTTATATCCAAGCATCTCGTAGATT
>JAEEGL016747605.1_pt1 | contig 13759 bp, 11 predicted proteins | sample 9134231 | NCBI WGS metagenome assembly JAEEGL01 (sample SAMN16246548, study PRJNA631951) | gut metagenome | biome: gut microbiome; feature: rumen; material: fiber-attached | host: Bos | place: Iran: Karaj | collected 2018-10 | reverse complement strand
CCGGCTGCCGGCTGACGCTGCTGCTCAATCGTATCGATGATCAGGTCCATCAGTCCCAGTGCACTGGAGAAACAATGGCTGTTTAACTTGGTTGTACGGCGGGGTGTCTCCTGCACCGGACGTCCGAGCCGTCCGGAAAGGTATTCCTTGCCGCCCCGGTTGAAGCTCAGTCCGCCGCCGGTGAGGAACACGTTGGACCAGCTGCCCAGTCCGCCGAAATCATCATCAACCGCTTCCTTGATCTTTTCGCAGATTTCATCCAGTTCCTTGCACAGGACGGGTTTCACCTGTTCACGGGTAAAGGCAGTGCCCTTCTGTCCGTCCGCGCCGGGAACCTCGTAGGTTTCTCCCGCGGTCTCAATACCGTATACAAACTTGCGTTTAATGTCTTCCGCCGCGTCCAAGGAGATGTCCAGTTCTTCCGCCAGCGCTACGGACAGGTCGCCGCCGCCTACGTCCAGCATCTTGTGGTAGATGATGGCGTCGCCTTCCACACCGATAATCTCTGTGTTCAGGTAGCCCATATCGATCAGCACGGAAGTGTGATCGCGCTCCTGCTCGCTGAGATACAGCATCGCTTCACCTGCGGAAGTGGAATAGAAGCCGGTAACCACAATGCCCAGGTCCGCCATGCGGTTGGTCACATCATCAATGAAAAACCGGTTGCCCACGGCAAAGCTGATAAAGGCGGTCATCTCACGGCCCTTCATGCCCACAGGCTCCAGGGTTTTCTTTCCGCTGTCAACCATGAACCAGGCAGGACTGGAATGAACCACAACGCCGGGTACATTGGCCAGGTTTTCTGCCGCCATGCTGAACGCGGTTTTCACGTCAGCGGCGGTTACCCTGGGATCTGTTCCCTTCAGCGTAACGGTCACCTTGGTGGCATAAACATGGGTGAATGCGCCGGGAACGCCGACATTGATTTCCTTGATTTTGCTGCCGGACTGTTCTTCCGCGTCCGCAATGGAACGGCGGATTGCCTCATCCAGCATGCCCGGGTTGTTCCAGCCCTCTTCGAGATAACCGTCATACTTTGTTACGCCGGCAGCCGTAATATCACAGCGCTGGCTGCCGCTGTTTTCAGCAACGAGCGTAACAATCTTGCTCGTACCGAAATCAATGGCTGCAACCGTTGTTTTCATAGGTTTCTCATGCCCCCTGTTTTCCGGATCCCGTCAGTAGATCACGGTCAGTTCCTTCAAAATAATGTAGACCTTTGTTGATTATACCTTGCTTATGCAGTAATTGCAAGGGTTTTGCGCTATTTTATTACAAAAATCCGTATAATTTGTAACATTTTTCATCACATTTCTCCCGGCGGTTATTCCCGCGGCTGTGAAACATGACAAACGCGTGCTCTGTCAGTTCTCTTCGTAGATTGGTGTTTCAGGATCTGTTACCCTGATCGTACCACCCTGTTTCCCCATCTCAATCAGCTGATACCGTACCAGCAGCATGCTTTTCAGCTTGGCATGGATGTTCTTTCTGTCACCCAGTGCAACCGTATATCCGTCCCGGGTCGTCAGCAGAATGGACTCCGTATTGCTGATATCCGCTTCCGCAATCTGATCCGTGCATCCCATCACCTTCATTTCAACAAACAGGTCGGTGAAAACGCTTCCCTGCGTTTCACTTCCCAGGTTGATCATCTGTCCGACAATGGTGTTGGACCGGATTTCGAGTCCCTTGACCTCAACCAGGTCCGCCGGGATCTCTGCCGGATTCTCGGATTCATAAAGCACCATACGGTTTTTGTCCATCACATACATGATGCCGCAGTAAGTCAGCCAGCAGCAGGGTTCCCTTTCCGTGACGGAAAGGATCACGGTTGCCGGCATTTCCCGGGCAATATACCTGAATTTCAGCCTGTAGTCAGACTGGACCCGCGCCTTTACTGTATCCTCGTTCAGGAAAAGGATGTTGGCTCCCCTGCGGATACCGCTGATGCGGATGATTTCTTCAGCGGAAATATACTGGTTGCCCGTTACGCGGATTTCCTTGATGGTAAAAACACCGAAGCGCATGATAAGAATCACAGCAGCCAGAACCAGCACGATCACGGCGGCTGTGCGGGCAGTGCGCTGACGCGGCTTTTGGTTTTTTTTCGAGACCTGCGGAACGCTTCCGGTATGTGAATACGGTCCGGTTTTTCCCAGGGAATCCTGCTCCGGTGAGGACCAGAATTCTCCCATATGCTGGTTGACGTTTTCCGATCTTGTTTCTCTCAGTTCCGGGGCATCGTCCGGTTCGTCAAACGGATTGCTGTTCAGGGGAGCCGGTCCGAACCAGGTGTTTTTCTGCCAGTCCCGGACACCGCCGTCGGGGCCGGGAGCACCGTTCCGCTCGCCCGCGGTCCGTGTCCTGTAACCGCCGTTCTGTCCGTCCACCGGAGCCCCACCCTTCATCAGTTTGATTTCATAAACCTGTTCCCGTTAACGGGAGTTAAACAAAAACAGACTATAGTCTGTTTTTGTTTTTCTTATTTCAGTTCCTGTACGATCTGTTTGAATACCCGACCGCGTTCTTCGTAATCCTTGAACATGTCAAAGCTTGCGCACGCAGGACTCAGCAGCACGCTCCATCCGTCGCCTGCCAGTCCGCGTGACAGCTCCACAGCTTCCCGCATGGAGCCTGCGTTGTGCAGGTTGGTAAAGCCGGCACGTTCCAGGCTGTTGCGAATCAGTCCTGCCGTCTCCCCGATCAGCACCGCGTGCCGGATCATGGGACTGTTGATGATTTCCCGTGCCAGCGGATCAAAGGAGGTGTGCTTGTCGTATCCGCCCAGGATAATCACCGTCGGCTGGGTCATGGTCTGGACAGCCTTGATGGTGGAGTCCACATTGGTTCCCTTGCTGTCGTTGATATACTCCACACCGTCCAGTTCCCGTACCGTCTCAATCCGGTGCTCAACGCCCCGGAATGTTTTCAGGCTGTGCCGGATTACCGGAACAGGCACATTCATCGCCGCTGCCACGCATACGGCTCCCAGGGCATTCTCCAGGTTGTGCGGTCCGGGAATGAAAACCTCTTCTGTTTCGCAGATTTTCTTTTCAGTTCCGTTCATCCGCAGCATAATCTGCCCGTCCCGGACAAACGCGCCTTCCTTTACTTCCTGCTTGCGGCTGAAGAACATAACCTTGCTCTTCACCTGTTTGCTCAGTCCGTTCAGTCCCGGATCATCCGCATTGAAAACCGCGTAATCCGAAGCTGTCTGGTTCCTGAACATCCGCATCTTCATCGCCGTATAGACTTCCATCGTGCCGTGGCGGTTCAGATGATCCTCTGTAATGTTTGTCAGCAGTGCCACATGGGGATGGAAGGTATCTGCCGTCTCCATCTGGAATGACGAAACTTCACATACAATCACATCATCCTTGGTGCTGACCAGAGACGCCAGGGAGAAGGGATATCCGATATTGCCCACCACGTGGGTAATCTTTCCGCTGTTTGCGAAAATCTCCCCAAGCAGGGAAACCGTCGTTGTTTTTCCGTTCGTTCCGGTTACGGCGACCAGCGTTCCGCGTGAAAGCTGGGCTGCAAGCTCCAGCTCACCGATCACGTAGATGCCCATCTCCTTTGCCTTGACCACAAAAGGAGCCGTGTCCGGAATTCCGGGAGATATGACCAGGCAGTCCTTGTCCTCCAGAAGGTCCATGGCTGGACAGCCAAACCGTCGTTCCAGCTGCAGGCCTTCCAGCGGCTTAAGCTGCTGGCCGAGCTCCTCCTCGGTCTTGGAGTCGTTGACCGTCACTTCCGCCCCTGAGGCGCGAAGCAGCTGTGCCGCCGCGACACCGCTGCGGGCCATGCCGACAACAAGTACTTTCTTCTTTTCAAAATTCATTGCACAATCACCTCAGTGCCGCACAGACAGCGATCACGGCGATCAGGCTCAGCAGCAGCGTCACGCCCGCGTACATGCTCACGATCTGCGTTTCTGAATAGCCTTTTTTCTCAAAATGATGATGAACGGGACTCATCAGGAAGATGCGCTTCCCGTGGGTCAGCTTATAGTAATACCGCTGCATAATCACGCTCACACTGCTCATAATGGGCGTGAAGAAGATCAGCAGAAGCAGCAGGGGCTGTCGAAGCAGCAGTGCGATTCCGGCTGTTCCGCCGCCCAGCAGCATACTGCCCGTATCTCCCATGAATGTTTTCGCCGGATACCGGTTGTACCGGAGAAATCCGAGGCACCCGCCGGCCATGCTCATGGCAAACACGCCCACGGTGGCTGCGTCCGTGTCGCTCTTCCCTGTCATGGAAGCTGTCAGTACCAGAATCATGCAGATCACCGCCCAGGCGGAAGATCCGATCGCGGTTACAGTACCCAGCAATCCGTCCAGTCCGTCCTGCAGGTTGCTGCTGTTCACGATAAAAATCACCAGCAATGTCATCAGCGGGATATAGAAGATCCCCAGGTTCCATTCCGCTCCGGTGAACGGAATACGAATCGAGCTTCCGACAGCGGGTGAAAGATAGCAATACAGGCTGAATCCGAAAGATACAATGACCTGGCCGGCAATCTTCTGCCACGGGCTCAGGCCGTCATGCCGTTTTTTCACGGCCTTGATATAGTCGTCCGCAAAGCCGACCGCCATGCTGAGAAAAGACAGCAGCAGCAGCGGGAAGATAAAATCCCTTATGCCTTTCCATTCGGCGGGATGGCAGATCAGGCTGCCCAGCAGGATTCCTGCCGCCATCATCAGTCCGCCCATGACCGGCGTTCCCTGTTTCTGCTGGTGATTCGGCCCCAGCTCATAGATCGTCTGGCCGAAATGCAGTTTCTTCAGATACCGGATCAGCCCGGGCCCGATTAAAAGTGCAGCTGCCAGCGCAATCAGTGCGGCGCCGATCATTCTGTAGTACATACCGTCTGTCTCCCTTTACTCCTGCTCTTTCTGCATTTCCAGCAGCAGGTCGCTGACGATCACTTTCTCATCAAACGGCCGCTTGATCCCCATAATTTCCTGGTAGGTTTCATGTCCTTTGCCGGCCAGGACAATCACGTCGCCTTCCTCTGCCATCCGCAGTGCGTGCCTGATTGCCTCCCGGCGGTTTTCAATTACTTCATAGGGTTTTCCCGTCGGCTTGATACCTTTTTCAATCGCCGCAAGGATGACCATCGGATTCTCCGTCCGGGGATTGTCCGATGTCAGGATACAGTAGTCAGCAAGCCTTCCGCCGATCTCGCCCATCATGGGCCGTTTTCCCTTGTCCCGGTCGCCGCCGCAGCCGAACAGCGCGATAACCCGGTTCCGGGTAAACTGGCGGACAGTTGTCAGGATATTCTCCAGCGCATCCGGTGAATGGCTGTAGTCCAGAATGACTTTGAAAGGCGTGCCGGTCTGGAGGACTTCTATCCGTCCGGGAACCCGGGTTACCGCCTCAAGACCTTCCTTTATCTTCTCCGGCGCTATTCCCATGATCAGCGCACAGCTTGTGGCAGCCAGCGCGTTATACACATTGAACATGCCGGTCATCCGCATCTGAATGGCAATCTGGTTCATTCCGTGCATCTGCACATTGAACCGGGCGCCTTCTTCCGTGATCTCAATATCCCGTGCGAAAACATCCGCGTTCACGCAGATGCCGTATGTGATGAAGGGGCAGCTGATGCCGTCCTTCAGTTTCTCAGAAGACTCGTCATCCGCGTTCATCGCCGCGTTCTTGACCATTCCGCTGGTAAAGAACTGCTTCTTGGTTTCAAAATACCGGTCCATGGTATAGAAATAGTCAAGATGATCCTGGCTGAGGTTGGTATAGCACCCCACTTCAAAGCTCATCCCGTCCAGCCTGTTCATGTCGATGGCGTGGGCGGATACTTCCATACATACCACCTTGACGCCCTCGTCCGCCATCATACGAAGCATTTTCTGCAGGTCGATGGGGTCGGGTGTGGTCAGTTTGCTGTCCAGGTGCTGCTGCTCCACCACTGTACCGGTGGAACCGATAATGCCGCATTTCAGGCCGGCTTTTTCGCAGATGCTCTGAAGAAGATAAGTGGTTGTGGTCTTTCCCTTGGTTCCGGTGATACCGACCATCCGCATCCGGCGGGCCGGATAGCCGTAGAAGGCTTCCGCGATCCTGGCCATGGCGGCGCGTCCGTTGTTAACCAGTACCTGCGGAACATCCATCTGCACAAAGTGCTCCACGATCAGGGCAACGCAGCCGTTTTCCACTGCTTCCCATGCATAGTCGTGAGCGTCAAACCGCGCACCTACGATACAGAAAAACAGGCCTGCATCCGTCTTGTCATGGCTGGCGGATGCCAGCTCCCGGATCTCCGTATTCATATCTCCGCGGGTTTCCTCAACATACGGAAGTTCCGTCAGCAATTCCCAAAGTTTCATGACCTTCCACCTCTCAGTTCAGGCTGTTCCAGCCTCATATAAGCTTACCACAAATTTGCTCTGTTTTCCACCGGACGGAAATACGAAATGGGAGACCGATCAGCTCAGTCTCCCGCGTAGGCTGCCATTCTTCCGTCAATATCCGCGTTTTCAGCTGCTTTGGCCGCTGTGGAAAGTGTCAGCATTTGCGTGTTTTCCGGAGCGGTCAGCAGAATAGTTGTCGCTCCGTAGGAGGAGATCAGGTTCAGTCCCACTGCCTGTGTGCACACGCTGGCATTGCTTGAATTCGCTTCCATTTCAGCCTGCAGTTGCTGGTTCTTTGCCTGCAGTTCTGCGATCGAGTTGTTCAGTTTCCTGATGTTTCGTCCGCCGGCACCGATTCCTGCAAAATCTCCCGCAAGGAAGATGAACAGCAGTACAGCAACCAGGATCAGCGCTGTTATCGCCGCATCCCACCGGATTCCTTCCGCGGAAACAATCCGCTTTCTGGGTTTGGTTTCCTCAATTGCGGGGACCCTTCCGCTTGGTGTCATGCCGCCCGTCCAGTCCTGGGTCTGGTGAAAGGAGGGAAGCGTCGCTGAGCATGTCATCCTGGACCGGTGGATATCAGCATGCTGCTGACGGAAGTCATCTTTCAGATACCGTCTCTCCTGCCAGTCGATCACTCTGTCCTGAACCCTGTCCCTGATCCTGGCAGTCATTTCACTCATCCATGCTCACCTCCTTTATTCTTTCGGTTTTTCCAGTCCTGCAATCATATCCAGGAGCTGGGGAAGCTCTTTTCTGAATTTGTTCCAAATATCGTCGCTGGCGGAAACCGCGGCTACACGTACATGATCGTTTGCGCCGGTAATCTCCATATCGCGTTCTTCACTCAGGATCTTTTGCCGGATGTTTGCCGGCAGGAGCACCCTTCCCTGCGCATCGCAGGTCTGCTCGTCATAGCTCAATGCGTAAAACTGTTCCAGGTAAAGGTTCACTGCCGGGTTCATATTGCCCAGCTTTTCATATTCCTTGTTCCTTTCCTCCCACTTTTCCGTCGGATAAATCGCCACCGACTGGAAATCGAAAGAAGGGGCAATACAGAACGTCTCGCCCAGTTTTTCCCGGAAACTCTGTGGAATTACAAGCCTTCCCTTGCTGTCCAGGCTGTGGTTGAATGACCCGATAAACCTTCTGGGCCTTGATTTTTCTTTATTTTCCGAGGTCACGGCGTTCATGCCGGTGTTCTCATTTTGAGTGTCGTCCATTACGCCGCTCCCCCTTTCTACCACTTTTATGCACAATTTTGGGCTGTTCTTCCCTTTTTCCCCACAAATTTAACACAAGAATTCAATCTCTGCAATACCCGATTTGTACGTGTTTTGTTTTACAAGCCGTATTTATTTAATATTATTGTAACATATTTGTAATTATTTCGGAATCGATTGTGCATCTTTAAATCATTCTGCGCTATATTTTGTATAAAAAAACGGGCAAGCTTCCATCTGAAGCTTGTCCGTTCGTAGAAAAAAGTTTAAAAAATTAATAATTTATTTTTCAAACACTATTTTCGGTGCAAAACCGATGCTGTCACAGGAAACCAGATGATACTGAACTCCCCTGTGCTCCCCTGAAAATCCGATCCTGATACCGTTTCCGTGCAGATGACCGTATACCGCCGTATGGACCCGGTATTGCTCCATCAGTCCGGAGAAAACCGTATCCTTCTCATCCTCCAGCAACGGCGGAAAATGCGTCATCACAACCAGGGGCCTGCCGGCCGCCATGCTGGTTGCTTCTTCCAGTGCAAGCCGCAGCCGTTCCACCTCACGCCGGAAGATCTTCTCATCCTGTTCGCCCAGCGGCATTTCCTTTGTCGGAATGGTCCATCCCCTGGTTCCGCAGACCACCGCGTCGCCCAGGTCAACTGCGCTGTGCTGTACCGCCCTGATCGACCCGGGCAGGACAGAACGCACCCGGGTAATGGAGTTCCACCAGTAATCATGGTTCCCTTTGCACAGGATCTTCTGCCCCGGCAGCTTTCCGATCTCCTCCAGGTCCGCACAGGCATCCTGCAGCTGCATTGCCCAGCTGATATCTCCGGGAATCAGTACCGTATCTTCATCCCGTACCAGTTCCCGCCAGTTTTCCTGTATGCGCAAAAAATGCCTGTCCCACTGGGGACCGAACACATCCATGGGTTTATCGTCTCCCCCGGACATGTGCAGGTCTCCAATGGCAAACAGGCGCATATCTTCTCCTTTGTATTACGCGTTACGGCTTGTCAGACTTCGTCGTCCTCCGCGTCGTCATCCGCGTCCCTTTCCTCATCTTCACGGACATCTTCCAGGCTCATTTCCTGGTCGATCTCCTCGAATTCATCGGTCTCTTCCTCTTCCGGAATAATCTCATCCATGCCGCTCACAGCATCCATATCGCCGATGGTCGCGGTATCGACGTTTTCCGCCTCGGTCCCGGTATCCGTGTCATCCGTGCTGTTGCTCTTGTTCATTTCTCTCAGGCAGAACAGGCATACATCCTTTCCGGGAAGCGCGGGCTCCTCATTGCAGATGCTGCAGAGCTCGATTTCATCCGAACGGGATTCGCCCTTCATTTCCTGAAGGCAGATCTTGCAGTACTTTTCATCTTCGCGGATGTAGTTCAGGTCGCAGCGCGGACACTTGACCAGGTTCATGAGTTTTCCCCCTCTTATGCGGCGATTCAGGATTGAATCCCCACATTGATGATTAATAATGGCACAGATGATGCATTTATCGGCACTTTTGCATCAAAAACAGAGGATTGTGCTGTTCGCATTTCCACTTTCGTGATTTCTCCTCCCACTTTTTCCGCCTAAGGCATCCCTGATCCACGGACATGGATTATACTCCGCCTGTGTATCATATGCAATAGGTAAAAACTGGGAAACTGAAAAAAAGCTTTTCTTATTCTTCCTGCGGGTGCAGGATGCCGTCCAGCAGGGCCAGCAGATCGTCCCGGCCGGTGCCGTCCTCTCCGCTGAAACAGATGATTTCCCACGGCTGTACGCTCAGGGCGCGGCAGATCGGCGCAAGGTACTTGCTCCGTGCGCCGCGGCTGATCTTGTCCGCTTTCGTCGCAATCACGGAGAACGGAATGTCCATCTCCCGCAGGAACCTGTTCATCTGCTTATCGTCCTCGGTGGGCTCATGGCGGATATCCACCAGGCACAGAACATGAAGCAGCTCATCCGCTTTCGTGAAGTAGTCCTGCATCATCTGGCCCCAGCGCTGCTTTTCCTTTTTGTCCACCTTGGCGAAGCCGTAGCCGGGCAGGTCCACCAGATGAAACTCCTCATTCAGGAGGAACACATTCAGCAGCCTCGTCTTTCCGGGCGTGGAACTGGTCCGCGCCAGCTTGTTCCGCCTGCACAGCCGGTTAATCAGCGTGCTCTTCCCCACATTGCTCTTTCCCGCCACCGCGATCTGGGGCAGTCCCTTTCCGGTAAAATCCCCGTAATCAGCCATGGAGGTGATAAATTCAGCTGATTTAATCTCCATCATATGCTTTGCTGCCCCTTTCCTCTATAATATTATTATTCTTAATGACGCCAAACCATTCATTATGGATTATGAATTGTGAATTATGAATTAAAAACCTATTATTGCCGTCTTCAGTACTTCCTTGACATCGGCAACCTTGATGACCTTGAACTGCGACAGCACATACTCCGGAATCTTCTCCAGGTCCTTCTGGTTTTCCTCCGGAATAATCAGCGTCCGGATCCCTGCCCGGTATGCCGCCATGGTCTTTTCCTTCAGCCCGCCGATGGGCAGTACCCGCCCTCTCAGCGTGATCTCTCCGGTCATGGCCACATCCTGCCGCACAGGCTTCCCGGTCAGCGCACTGACCAGCGCCGTGGTCATCGTCACACCCGCGGAAGGCCCGTCCTTGGGCACAGCACCTTCCGGCACATGGATATGAATATCAATTCCCTGATAGAAATCCTTGCTCAGTCCCAGTTCGTCGCTGTGGGCACGGACCCAGCTGAAAGCTGCTTCCGCGGATTCCTTCATCACGTCGCCCAGCTGGCCGGTCAGCTTCAGGGTGCCCTTGCCGTTCATGGTGGAGCACTCCACTTCCAGCATTTCGCCGCCGACGCTTGTGTACGCCAGGCCGTTCACAACGCCTACCCGGGGTTCCTTTTCCGGCGGTTCCCGCAGATAGCGCGGTGCACCCAGCATTTCCCGCAGGGCCTTCTTCGTCACGGTCATGGAACGTTTGCCTTCGTCCAGCATCTTCACCGCGGCCTTGCGGCACAGCTTAGCCGCTGTCCGTTCCAGTGTCCGGACACCCGCCTCACGGGTATAGTCCTCAATCATCAGCTTCAGGACCTCATCGCCGGCTTTCAGCGCATTCGGCTTCATCCCGTGCTCTTTGATCTGTTTGGGCAGCAGATGCCGTTTCAGGATCTGAAGCTTTTCTTCCTCTGTATAGCTGGATACTTCAATCAGTTCCATCCGGTCCAGCAGCGGCGCCGGGATGGTTTCCATGTTGTTGGCGGTGGTGATGAACATCACCTTGCTCAGATCGAAGGGCAGCTCCATATAGTGATCCCGGAACGCGTGATTCTGCTCAGAATCCAGCACTTCCAGCATGGCGGAAGCCGGGTCGCCGCGGAAATCTCCGCTCATCTTGTCGATCTCGTCAAACAGGAAGACAGGATTGCAGGTACCTGCCTGTTTCATCCCGGCAATAATCCGGCCGGGAATGGAGCCGATGTAGGTCCGGCGATGGCCGCGGATTTCCGCTTCATCCCGGACGCCGCCGAGGCTGACCTGGACAAACTTGCGTCCTACTGCCTCGGCAATGGCCTTCACAATACTGGTTTTACCCACGCCGGGCGGTCCCACAAAGCACAGGATCGGGCCCTTCATGTCCTTTTTCAGCTGCAGTACGGCAAGGTATTCGATAATCCGTTCCTTGACGTCCTCCAGCCCGTAGTGATCACGGTTCAGGATTTCCCGTGCCCGGTTCAGGTCCAGGTTGTCCTCGGTTTCCTTTCCCCAGGGCAGGTCAAGTATCCATTCAACATATGTCTGGCTGACAGAAGCCTCCGGACTTCCCGGCGCCATACGGGCCAGCCGGTCCAGTTCCTTCTCGCATTTGCTTCGTGCTTCCTCGTTCAGCGGCGTGGCTTCCATCCGTTTCCGCAGGTCCGCCGTCTCCGCTTCGTCTCCGTCGCCCAGTTCCGTCTGGATTGCCTTGATCTGCTCGCGCAGATAGTAATCCTTCTGGTTCTTTTCCACCTGTTTCCGGATACGTGCCTGGATCTGCTTCTCTGTGTCTGCCATGTCGGTTTCCCGCATTAGGATTGCACAGACCTTCTCCAGCCGAATCATCGGATCTAACTCGTCCAGGATTTCCTGCCGGTCCTCCCGTTTTGTCAGCACATGTGCCGCCAGCAGGTCTGCTGCCTCACCGGGTTTTTCAATCGCCTGGATTGATTCCACCGTGTCCTGGCTCACCCGCTGGGAAGTCCGGGCATATTCATTGAACAGATCCTGTGCAGTACGAAGCAGCGCTTTCGCCTCCGCGGAGCGCACTGTTTTGTCCTCACAGACTTTAATCACAGCCCGCATGCAGGGATCATCCGTCAGTTTTTCCTGAATAATGCCGCGAACCGTACCCTCCACGAGCACGCGGATGTTTTCGCCGGGCAGGTTCATCACCTGCTTGATCTCCGCCAGCGTGCCGACCCTGCAAAGGTCCTTCCAGCCGGGCTCATCGGTTTCATCCTTTTTCTGGCTGACCAGGAAGATCTTCTGCTTTTCCATCATTCCCTGTTCCAGCGCAGCCAGGGACTTTTTCCGTCCCACGTCAAAATGGAGGACCATGTTCGGAAAGAGCATCAGTCCCCTTAATGGCATTACAGGCAATTCGATTGTCTGGTTTTTCTTCATATAATCCTCTTATTGATCAGGATGCGTCTGTCTCGCTGTTCTTCTTCTCGGCGCGTCTCGCCGTTCTTTTTCCCACGCCGGAGATCAGCGTCGGCTTTCCGCCGGTGACCGCTTCCTTTGTAATGATGCACTCGTTCACATCCGGCATACCGGGCAGTTCAAACATCGTATCCAGCATGGCATCCTCAATAATGGCGCGAAGGCCGCGTGCACCGCACTTGCGCTCAATAGCCTGCCGGGCAATTTCCCGGATCGCGTCTTCCTCAAAGGTCAGGCGGATACCGTCCATATCCAGCAGCGCATCGTACTGCTTGCACAGGGCGTTCTTCGGCTCTGTCAGGATCCGGATCAGGGCGTCCTCGTCCAGGCCGTCCAGCGTCACCACAATGGGCAGGCGTCCGACAAACTCCGGAATCAGGCCATATTTTGTCAGGTCTTCCGGCCGCACTTCCTTCAGTGCGTCGGTCCGGCTGGGATCACGCTTGCTCTGCAGTTCCGCGCCGAAGCCCAGGGACTTCTTGCCGATCCGGTTCTCGATAATCGGCACCAGTCCGTCAAAAGCACCGCCGCAGATGAACAGGATATTTGTGGTATCAATCCTGACCATTTCCTGGTGCGGATGCTTTCTGCCGCCCTGGGGCGGCACAGCCGCTTCCGTTCCTTCCAGGATCTTCAGCAATGCCTGCTGCACGCCCTCGCCGCTTACATCGCGGGTAATGGACATGTTTTCACCCTTGCGGGCAATCTTGTCGATCTCATCAACGTATACAATACCGCGCTGGGCTTTTTCTATATCCCAGTCTGCCGCCTGGATCAGCCGCAGCAGGATCGTTTCAACGTCATCGCCCACATAGCCGGCTTCCGTCACACTGGTGGCGTCGGCAATGGCAAAGGGGACCTCCAGGATCTTCGCAAGCGTCTGGGCCAGATAGGTCTTGCCGCTTCCGGTGGGTCCCAGCAGCAGGATATTGCTCTTCTGGAGTTCCACATCCTCCCGCTTCTGTTTGCGGTTGATCCGTTTGTAGTGGTTGTACACTGCCACGCTCAGGGCGCGCTTCGCCCGTTCCTGGCCGATGACATATTCGTCCAGTGTCTTTTTCATCTCCGAAGGAGTAAGCAGTTTCACCGGGCCGAACTGTTCGCGTTCCTCATCACCGATGAGGAAATCCTCATCGTTCAGGATCTCGTTGCACAGGGCAATGCACTCATTGCAGATATAGACGTTGGGACCGGCCACAAGCCGTTTCACCATCCGCTGTTCCTTCCCGCAGAAGGAGCAGCGCGGAGTCTGTCTGCTGTAATTATTTGCCATTGATTAACCTCACTTTTTCTGCTTGTCCCGCGGCTGGTAGATTTCATCAATAATATGGTATTCCAGCGCTTCCTCGGCACTCATGAAGTAGTCGCGTTCCACATCCGCCTGAACCTTCTTCAGGGGCTGTTCAGTCATCTCCGCCATCATAGCGGTCATCTTCTTCTTGG
>JAEEGL016040497.1_pt1 | contig 13759 bp, 13 predicted proteins | sample 9134231 | NCBI WGS metagenome assembly JAEEGL01 (sample SAMN16246548, study PRJNA631951) | gut metagenome | biome: gut microbiome; feature: rumen; material: fiber-attached | host: Bos | place: Iran: Karaj | collected 2018-10 | reverse complement strand
TGGACGAACCGTTCAGCGCTATCGACCCGAAAAACCGCGTTATCTTGCAGGAGCTCCTGCTCTCGCTTTGGGAGGGCGACGGCTCCGAGGAGCGAAAGACAGTCGTTTTCGTGACACACGATATCGACGAGGCGATACTGCTCTCGGATAAGATAGTCGTGCTCACAGCTCACCCCGGTACGGTCAACGAGGTCGTGAACGTGCCGTTCGAGCGTCCGCGCAGCCGCGCAGAGCTCGTAGGAACCGAGGAATACGGCAGATTCCGCAACAGGCTGCTCTCCCTCCTCAATACTGATATTGCCGAGCGGATCGGCGGAGATGAGGTGGTACTATGACGCTGAAAAAACGCTACCTCCGCGTAACTCACCTGCTTTTCATCGCGCTGCTGCTGATACAGCTGCTGCCCGACAAGTCCACAAAGGAGGTATTCACTGTTCCGCTCATCATATTTGCGGTGTCAGCCGAGGTCATCGTGCTTGCAGTCTCGGCGCTCATCAAGAAGGAGGAGAGCCTCAAGCTGCTGGTCGATATCGCCGGCTTCATATTTGTACTGCTCGGAGTGTGGTCGCTCGCAACTGCGAAGTTCAACATACTCAACGACCTGCTCTTCCCGGCTCCGGGCAAGGTGATACACCAGTTCGCGGAGGACAGAGAGAAGATCTTTATCAACATCGAGAGCTCGCTCGGTACGACGATAAAGGGCTTCCTGCTCGCAGTCATCGTTGCAGTTCCGCTCGGACTTTTCATTGGCTGGAGCGCAAGGATAGGCAGCGCTGCGACCTACATAACCAAGTTTTTCAGCTCGATACCGCCGATAGTCTATATCCCCTACGGTATCGCACTTCTCCCGACGTTCAAGTCAGTGTCGGTGTTCGTTATCTTCCTCGCAACGTTCTGGCCGGTTTTCGCTGGCACGATGAGCGGCGTACTCGGCGTGGACAAGAAGATCATCGACTCCGCAAAGGTGCTCAACGTCAGCAAGCCTGAAATGCTGTTCAGAGTCATACTGCCTGCGTCATTGCAGCAGATATTCCTCGGCTGCAATCAGGGTCTCAGTGTATCGTTCATACTGCTCACGTCCGCGGAGATGATAGGCGCACGCGACGGAATGGGCTACTACGTCAAATACTACTCCGATTTCGGAGACTACACACGCACTATAACAGGACTGCTCGTCATCGGCTTAGTTGTAATCGCCGTGACCTTCCTGTTCAACAAATTGCAGTCACATCTGCTGAGGTGGAAAAGATGATACGAATGTGTAAGCGAAGCCAAAGACCGGTATAAGGATCTTTGGCTTCTTTATTTTTGCAGGGGCGCATTCCGTGCGCCCGACGATCTGTGCGATATTTTGCGGGCGGCGGTACACCGCCCCTACAGGGATTTTGCATAATTTTACAAAGTCTATGTAAATTATAGGGGATTTCTATAACTATCGCCGAATATAGCTGTAGCCTATTGACTTTTCAATAGGAGAATGCTATAATACATACAGTTCCGATAGGAATACAATGAATTAGAAAGGAAGTGCTGGACATGAGAGCGAATATGATGTGGTGTTGTATGTGTAATATGGCTATGATACGTGTTCTGCGCGCTTGTGCTCAGCGATGTTGCGACTTCTCTTGAACATCACCGGGTAAACCTTTATGCGTGGAGTGCGTCAGCGTTCTGCGCATTTTTTGTTTTTGGAGGAACTTATGGTCAATGAAAGAGAAAGCGTAACGGCTAAGATATGCGCGTTCGTCAGGGCGTGGCACTCGAACAGGTCGCGCGAGAAGATATTCGACGACTACCTCGCCTATGACTTCATGGGCAGGGAGGAGTATGAGGCGATATACGCCATGATAAGCGGCGGACTGGACGGCTCGCAGCGGCTCTCCCGTGAGGATGCAGAGCAGGTCATAAGCGAGTATTTCGCACCGATACCGCTCGCAAGGATACATTTCAACGAGGTAAGGCTCGCCGACTTCGCCGCAGAGAACGGAGCTGTTCAGTACGTGATATGCGGCGCCGGCTCGGACACGTTCTCGTTCCGCAACGATAACAGTGATATCGAGGTCTTTGAGATAGACCACCCCGACACACAGCGCTACAAGCTCGAAAAGATACGCGAGCTCGAGTGGAATATCCGCCCGAATGTACACTTCGTCCCGGTCGATTTCGAGAAGGAGCGAATGTGCGAGAAGCTGCTCGCGGCAGGCTTTGACCCGTCGAAAAAGACCTTTTTCAGCATTCTCGGCGTGTCATATTACCTCACTCTCGACGTTTTCACCGATACGCTGCGGCAGATGTCGGAGCTGTCATCGCTCGGGAGCGAGGTCGTGTTCGACTACCCGATAAAAACGGGCGATTTTCCGCGCAGGGTAGCACGTCTCGAGGAGATGACAGCCCAGCTCGGAGAGGTAATGCGCGGAGGCTTCGACTACAACGAGGTATCGCGTGCGCTGTACTCGCTCGGCTTCCAGATAGATACGTATATGCCGCCGGCAAAGGTGCAGTCGGCTTACTTCGACGGCAGAGCGGACGGCATGAGAGCATTTGAAAATGTCAGCCTGATATCGGCGACCTATACCGCAGGCTACGATTACGAATAAAGCCATTAGCTATCAGCCAAAGGCTAACGGCTCAATACAAAAGGAGAATTATTATGAGCAACTATAAAAATACAGAAACAGCACTTATACACGGCGGAATATCCATTGACGAGCGCACGGGAGCGGTAAATATCCCGATATACCAGACCTCCACCTACAAGCAGGACGGTCTCGGAAAAATGCGCGGCTATGAGTATTCGCGCACAGGCAATCCCACGCGCGAGGCGCTCGAATCGCTGATAAACGACCTCGACGGAGGTGCTGCCGGCTTCGCATTCGGCTCCGGCATGGCAGCCCTGACAGCCGTGCTCAGCCTCCTCCACAGCGGCGACCGCGTGCTCATCTCGAGCAACGTCTACGGCGGCACCTTCCGCCTCCTCGACAAGGTCTTCGACCACTTCGGCTTCTCCTATACCATTGCCGATACGACCGACCTCGCTGCATATGAGCGCGAGATAACGGACGACGTCAGGGCTGTCGTCATCGAGAGTCCTGCCAATCCGCTGATGACGGTCACGGACATCAGGGCGGTCGCGGAGGTCTCGCACAGGCACGGGCTGCTCGTCATCGTCGACAACACCTTCATGACCCCTTATCTGCAAAAGCCGCTTGAGCTCGGCGCAGACATCGTCGTGTACAGCGCGACTAAGTACCTCGGCGGTCACAGCGACGTCGTCGCAGGTCTTGCCGTAGTCAGCACTGAGGAGCTCGCCAGGAAGATAGCCTTCATTCAGAATTCCACCGGCGGAGTGCTCGGACCCTTCGATTCCTTCCTGCTCATTCGCGGCATAAAAACGCTCGCGGTCCGCATGGACAGACACGTTGCGAACGCGGAAAAGGCTGCGGACTTCCTCGCTGCGCACAAGGCGGTCAAGAACGTCTACTACCCCGGACTTGAAAGCAGTCAGGGATATGAGATCAACCGCAGACAGGCTAAAAACGGCGGCGCGATGATATCCTTCGAGCTCCGTGAGGGCTACGATTTCCGCCGTTTCTTCGAGAGCCTCGAGCTCGTCTCGCTCGCTGAGAGCCTCGGCGGCGTCGAGTCGCTCGTATGCCACCCGGCAACGATGACGCACGCTTCGATACCTGCCGATATCCGCCAAAAGGTCGGTATCACGGACGGACTTATCCGCCTGTCGGTGGGCATCGAGAGCATTGACGACATTCTCGCGGATATCGCGCAGGCTATCAAAAAAGCGGAGGTGCAGAAATGAGATACTATGATTCTATGCAGGCGCTCATCGGCAATACGCCGCTCGTCCGCCTCGGAAATATCGTGCAGGCAGAGGGAGTGAGCGTGTTCGCAAAGCTCGAGCTGTGGAACCCGTCGGGCAGCGTCAAGGACCGCACGGGACTGTATATGCTCGACGATGCAGAGCGCCGCGGCTTGCTGATAAAGGGCGGCACTATCGTCGAGGCGACCGCCGGCAATACCGGGCTTGGCATAGTCTTCGCGGCGCTGAACCGCGGCTACCGTATCATCTTTGTGGTGCCGACCAAGTTCTCGGCGGAGAAGCAGGCTCTGCTCCGCGCTCTCGGAGCGGAGGTCATCAACACTCCCAGAGAGCAGGGAATGCTCGGTGCTGTCGCTAAGGCGGAGGAGATAAAGGCGCAGATCCCCGGCTCCATATCGCTGGAGCAGTTCAAGAACCAGAGCAATCCGCTCGCCCACTATGAGGGCACGGGACGTGAGATTTATGAGGCTCTCGACGGTCACATCGATTACGTTGTCGCAGGAGCCGGCAGCGGCGGCACCTACACGGGCATTCTCCGCTACATCAAGGAGCGCGTGCCGGCTGCAAAGGGCATTCTCGCAGACCCCGTCGGCTCGACTATGGGCGGCGGCGAGCACGCAGACTACAACATCGAGGGCATAGGCAACGACTTCATCGCCGAGACAATGGATATGTCCCTTGTGGACGGCGTTATCAAGATAAACGACGACGAGGCTTTCAGCACGGCGCGTCTTCTCGCCAAGACCGAGGGCATCATCGCAGGCTCGTCCTCGGGAGCGGCTATGGCGGCTGTCCTGAAGCTCATAGAGAGCGGCGCGAAGGGCAATATCGTGACGGTATTTCCCGACCGCGGCGACCGCTATTTCAGCACGGGTCTTTACGATTGAGAGATTGAGAGGTAAATTATGACACTACAGCAGCTCAAATACGTACTTGCTATCTCGGAGACGAGCTCAATGAACAAGGCAGCGGAGCAGCTCTATGTCTCGCAGCCGTCGCTTTCGGCGTCTGTGCAGGAGCTCGAGCGCGAGATCGGCATAAAGATATTCAACCGCAGCGGACGCGGCGTCACGCTCACCAATGACGGCGCGGAGTTCTTGCAGTACGCGCGGCAGGTAGTCGGACAGTTCGACGTGCTCGCGGAGAAGTACATCGGCAAGGGCGGAGTCAAGAAGAAGTTCGGCGTCTCCACGCAGCATTACTCCTTCGCGGTCAAGGCGTTCGTGGAAATGGTCAAGAAGTTCGATACGGCGGAGTACGAGTTCGCTGTCCGCGAGACAAAGACCTCCGAGGTCATCAGCGACGTTGCGACGCTCCGCAGCGAGATAGGCATAATCTACCTCAACGACTTCAACCGCAAGTCCATAACTAAGCTGCTTCACTCGAACGGGCTGGAATTCCGCACGCTGACAAAGTGCAAGCCGTTCGTGTACCTCTGGAAGGGGCACCCTCTCGCAAAGGAGAAGAAGATAACTTTTGAGCAGCTCGCGGACTACCCCTGCCTGTCGTTCGAGCAGGGCGACAACAGCACCTTCTACCTCGCGGAGGAGCTGCTCAGCACAGCCGATTATCAGCGCACTATCAAGGCTAACGACCGCGCAACGATGCTCAATCTCATGATAGGTCTGAACGGCTATACACTGTGCTCGGGCATTATCTGCGAGGAGCTCAACGGCAGCGACTACATCGCCGTGCCGTTCGAGGACGACTCCGACGAGATAATGGAGATCGGCTATATCACGCTGAAAAATGTGCTGCTCAGCGAAATGGCTGAAATATACATCAGGGAGATCAGGACTTATCTCGGCTTATAAGCTGAGCCTATAGCCTACCATAAAACTATGGTATTGGACACGGGCAGCAGTTCGGCGTATAATTTACCTATACCAAGCGATAAGGAGAACGTATATGAAAGAGATTTTATGGCTCGGACGCGGCGGACAGGGAGCCTTTACAGCCGCAAAGCTCCTCGGAGCTGCATATACCACAGACAGCGGCAGATACGCGCTCGCTTTCCCGTCATTCGGACCCGAGCGCCGCGGAGCTCCCGTGCGCGCGTTCACCAAGCTCGATACCAAGCCCGTAGTCGACAGGAGCCAGACCGAGAAAGCCGACTTCATCGTCGTGCTCGATGACACGCTCTACAGTCCGCAGCTCCGCGGACTGCTCAAGGAGGAAGGTAGTGTCATCGTCAATTCAAAGTCTGCAATAGAGGACGCTCTCACCTTCGACGCAGAGGGTATCGCCGCAGAATACAGGCTGCCCACGGTCAATACGGTCATGCTCGGACTGCTCGTCGGCTTGTCCGGAGTTGTTACCGCAAAAGAGGCGGAGCAGGCGATAAAAGGCTATATGCCGCAGAAGATCCAGGAGCGCAACATCAGCGCCGTTTTCAGAGCCGCAGAGGAGGTGTCGAGGTGAGACCGCATATCAGAGAGAAAAAGGACTTCACGTTTGCGGAGGTCCCGGAAAATACGTCGTTTGAGGCAGGCTACCTCACGACAGTCAACAGCGGCTGGCGGAGCATTCGCCCCGTCATCGACAGCGCAAAATGTGTGGGCTGCGAGCAGTGCTACCTCTACTGTCCCGACGGAGTCATCGCAATAAAGGACGGCAAGGCTGTCATCGACTACGACTTCTGCAAGGGCTGCGGTATATGCGCGAAAATTTGCAGAATCGGTGCTATCGGAATGGAGGCGGAGCGCAAATGAAGAAGTTTTTGTCAGGCAACGAGGCTTTCGCCGAGGGCATACGCCTTGCGCGTCCCGAGGTCATCTCCGCCTATCCCATAACGCCGCAGACTATCGTAGTCGAGCGGCTCTCGGAAATGGTCGAGGACGGCAGCCTCACCGCCGAGTACGTACACGTCGAATCCGAGCATTCCGCGCTCTCATGCGCTATCGGAGCAAGCGCTGCCGGTGCGAGAGCCTTCACGGCTACCTCGTCGCAGGGACTTCTCTACATGGCGGAGTGCCTGTATTACGCGGCAGGAGGGCGCTTCCCCATCGTTATGATGAACGCCGACCGCTCGACTGCACTCCCGTGGAACATCTACGGTGACCAGCGCGACAGCCTGTCACAGCTCGACAGCGGCTGGATCCAGGCCTACGCCGAGAACGCGCAGGAGGCGCTCGACCTCGCGCTGATGAGCTACAGGATAGCCGAGGATAAGCGCGTATCTACGCCGTATATGGCGAATCTCGACGGCTTTGTGCTCACCCATACATACGAAACGGTCGATATCCCCACGCGCGAGCAGGCTGACAGCTTCCTGCCGCCCTATGAGACCGACAACCGCATAGACTTCGATAATCCGCGGAATATGGCGTTTTCGGCTGGTCCCGACACCAACTACATCTTCAAGTACAAGGAGCACGAGGGAGTGCTCGCGGCTCGTGAGGTCATCGCAGAGACCGAGGCTGCTTTCGCAGAGACGTTCGGGAGGCAGTACACCGGTCTCATCGAGAATTACCGCACTGACGACGCCGACTACATCATCGTTACGCTCGGCAGCATTGCAGGTCTGTGCCGCGAAACGGCGGACAGGCTCCGCGAGAACGGCGTGAGGGCAGGAGTTGTCCGCATACGCTATATGCGCCCGTTCCCGAGTGCGGAAATCGCCGATGCTCTGCGGAATGCGAAGGCATACGCGGTGCTCGAGAAGGACATCAGCTTCGGCAGCGAGGGCACTGTGTTCACGAACGTGAACTCCGCGCTGAAAAAGGCAGGAGCGGACGTCAGGGGCAGCAATTACATCGGCGGTCTCGGCGGACGGAACATCTCCGCTGCCGACATCGAAAGCATTTACACTGACATCGCAAACGGCGCGGAGGGCGTCAGATTCATCGGCATAGGAGGCGAGGACAATGGCAAATAAGGTCGCGGACAGCATTTCGCGCGAGGAGTATTTCTACGGGCACAAGGCGTGTGCAGGCTGCGGAGGCAGTCTCGCGGTCAGGGCGGCTCTCAAGGTCCTCGGACAGAACGCGGTATCGGTGCTCCCGGCAGGCTGTATGTCGGCGGTGGGCTTCAATTTTCCGCAGCTCTGCTTCTCCAATAATTCCATTATTTCCACGTTCGCAGGCACCGCTTCCATGCTCACGGGAGTTGAGGCAGGTCTGCGCGCAAAGGGCTACAGGGACTTCACGGCAGTCGGCTTCGCAGGCGACGGAGGTACCGCAGATATCGGTATACAGGCACTTTCCGGCGCTATCGACCGCAACGACAACATCATATACATCTGCTACGACAACGAAGCCTACATGAACACGGGCATTCAGAAGAGCGGTCTTACGCCGTTCGGTGCGAGGACGACCACGACCCCTGCCGGCGCCAATATACACGGAAACATCCGCCCGAAAAAGAATATGTTCGAGATAGCTGCTGCCCACGATATCCCTTACGCCGCGACCGCGAGCGTCGGCTATATCGCGGACTTCATCGCAAAGGTGCAGAAGGCTTCACAGATACAGGGCACCAAGTATATCCACGTAATTGCTCCGTGTCCGACGGGCTGGGGAGTAGCTCCCGATGAGACCGTCGATATCGCACGGGAGGTCGTGGACTGCGGACTGTGGTACCTTGCCGAGTACGAAAACGGCGAGTTCAGGCTCAACCACAAGCCCAAGGAGTTCACGGACGTCGCTGCTTATCTGAAAAAGCAGGGGCGCTTCAGGCACCTCACGGACGAGGATATCCGCATAATCACAGAGTCGCGCGACAAGAAGTGGGAGAAGATAAACAGTACATTTCAAATATTATAATGCGGAACGCCGGGGCGGCGTTCCCTGCATATCTGTTAACGGCTCTCAAAACAGCGATCGGCCGTCTGAGTTATAATTTGTCCCTATAACCTATCATAGAACTATGGTATTGGACAAATGCGGAAATGCGGTGTATAATATAATCATACCAAACAGATATGCAAAATATGAATATGGAGGATAAAACAATGAGCAGAGATATCAACAGTAAATTCTGGGACGAGGAGCTTGAAACCCTCCCCCGTGAGGAACTCGAAAAGAGACAGCTTGAGGACCTGAAGGAGATCGTCAAGTTCGCCTACGACAACGCGCCCTACTACAAGCGCTCGTTCGACGAGGTAGGAGTTAAGCCCGAGGACATCAAGACCCTCAAGGACATTCAGAAGTTCCCGTTCATCAACAAGAAGACACAGCGCGACACGCAGGGCGTTGGTTCCTTCCTCGGCGAGCTCGCAGCAGTCCCCGAGGAGGACGTGGTGTTCATCTCGACGTCGTCAGGCTCGACAGGCGTACCCACGATGAGCCCCTTCACCAAGAAGGACTTCGACGAGTTCCAGGACACCGAGAGCCGCTGGTTCTGGCAGATCGGAATGAGACCGAACGACCGCTATGTACACGCTCTCAACTTCTCGCTCTATGTCGGCGGACCCGACGTAATAGGCGCCCAGAACCTCGGAGCTTTATGTATCTGGGGCGGCACTCTCCCGAGCGAGAGACTTCTCTTCATACTCAAGACCTACAAGCCCACTATCATCTGGACTTCGCCTTCCTACGCATGGCAGCTCGGTGAGAAGGCACTGAAGGCTGGCTATGATCCGAAGAAGGACTTCAACATCAAGAAGATTATCGTTGCCGGCGAGCTCGGCGGCTCTATCGACGCTACACGCAAGGCTATCGAGGAGATATGGGGCGCTGAGGTGTTCGACTTCTACGGTCTCTCCGACATTTTCGGAGCTTGCGCCGCACAGTGCGAATACCATGACGGACTTCACATCGCCGAGAACCACATCCTCGTCGAGACTATCGACATCCACACAGGCGAGGTGCTTGAGCCCGGTCAGACCGGCGAGCTCGTGTTCACGACGCTCCGCAAGCACGCACGTCCGCTCATCAGATTCAAGACCGGCGATATCGGACGCATCGACACTACAAAGTGCAAGTGCGGACGTACCCACGGCAGGATAAGCATTCTCGGCAGAAAGGACGATATGTTCATCGTTTCCGCGGTAAACGTGTTCCCGAGCGACATCGAGGCTGTTATCCGCGAGCAGAGCGACCTCACAGGCGAGTACCTTATCCGCATATTTGAGAAGGACTTCACGAGCAAGTACGCGGTCGAGATAGAGAAGGCTACCGGCGTTGACAAGGACGACGATACAGTTGCGGCTGAGGTCAGCGCAGCTCTGAAGGCGCGTATCGGCGTTAAGCCTGCGAAGGTGATAGTTCACCCCGACGGCGGACTGAACACACGCTCCGAGCACAAGTCCAGACGTGTGATCTACGAGAGAAATATTGACTACAACATCTGATGATGCTATAATAAAATTTGACACAAACCGTAGGGGACGGCGTCCTCGACGTCCCATGATACGTTATGCGGGCTGTCGGGGACGCCAGCCCCTACATTTTATTTTGATACAGGAGGAATAATATGCCAGAATTATCCAACCGCACAGCAACGTTCACCGATTCCGTCATACGCCGTATGACGCGTATCTCCAATAAATACGGCGCTATCAACCTCTCGCAGGGCTTCCCCGACTTCGAGCCCCCGAGGGAGATACTCGACCGCCTTGCCGAGGTCACACGCGAGGACTTCCATCAGTATTCGATCACATGGGGAGCGCAGAATTTCCGCGAGGCGCTCGCTGAGAAGCAGTCCCGGCTCATGGGGCGCACTATCGACCCCAACGGCGAGATAGTCGTCACCTGCGGAAGCACCGAGGCTATGATGGCGGCGATGATGTCCGTCACCAACCCCGGCGACAAGGTCATCGTCTTCTCGCCGTTCTATGAGAATTACGGCGCGGATACCATTCTCTCGGGCGCGGAGCCGATATACGTGCCGCTCGTACCGCCTGAGTTCAGCTTTGACCCGGACGTCCTCGAGGCTGCTTTCAGGCAGCGCCCGAAGGCTCTCATACTCTGCAACCCGTCGAATCCCTGCGGAAAGGTGTTCACGCGCGGGGAGCTGCTTATCATCGCCGACCTCGCAAAGAAGTACGACACCTTCGTCATCACAGACGAGGTCTATGAGCACATCGTCTACGCTCCGCACAAGCACACCTATTTTGCGAGCCTGCCCGGTATGTGGGAGCGCACGATCTCGTGCTCGTCGCTGTCCAAGACCTACTCGATAACCGGCTGGAGACTGGGCTACGTCATCGCTCCGCCGTATATCATCGACACTGTCAAGAAGGTACATGATTTCCTCACGGTCGGAGCTGCTGCGCCTTTGCAGGAGGCAGCCGTGACCGGTCTGCGCTTCGGCGACGACTACTACAAGTGGCTTCAGGACAAGTATACCGAAAAGCGCGACCTCTTCCTCCGCGGACTGGACAGCATCGGTATCCGCCACACTGTACCCGAGGGCGCGTACTACATACTGCTCGATATATCGGAGTTCGGCTATGCGAGCGACCTCGACTTCTGCGAGAAGCTTGCGGAGTATGTCGGCGTGGGAGCTGTTCCCGGCTCGAGCTTCTTCAAGGAGCCCGAGAACCGCTATATCCGCTTCCACTACGCCAAAAAGAACGAAACTCTCGAAAATGCGCTGGAGCGTCTTAACGACATACGCAAAAAAATGCCCAAGCCCTGAAACACAGGCAGATACACCCGTATCTGCCTGTTGTCATGGGGCTGGACAAACGGCGGCTTTTGCGCTATAATGTACATATATCACTGCAAAGGAGGCTCACTATGAGCAACACTGTATCTACCGAAAAAGCACCAAAGGCTATCGGTCCATATTCGCAGGCTGTCTGCACGGGCAGTCTCGTTTTTACGTCGGGACAGATCGCGCTTGACCCCGGGACCGGAGCTCTCGTCACAGGCGGCATAGCCGAACAGACCCGTCAGGTATGCGGCAACATAAAGGCAGTCCTCGAGGCAGCAGGCTGCACAATGGAGGACGTTGTAAAGACCACCTGCTTCCTGCGCGATATGAGCGATTTTGTCGTATTCAACGAAGTCTATGCCGGGTTCTTCACGGGTTCGCCTGCAAGGAGCTGCGTTGCGGTAAAGTCTCTGCCCAAGGGAGCACTTGTTGAGGTCGAGGCTGTTGCGGAAAAGCACGTATAAAAGAGTCGGTGACTGAAAAAAGCCATAAAGAAGCTTTTACTTCTTTATGGCTTTTTATATCGGCTGTAAAACCCTGTTCCGGTTATTGAAGGCGGCTTTTACTGCCGCTGGCTGGTGCGCCGGTTCGCGCTGCGGAGGTTACTGCTTCTCGGAGTTGATGAACATATCGTAGATGCGGCGGATAGCCTCGGGGAGGTCGTTCTCGCTGACGCCGATGATGACGTTGAGCTCACTCGAGCCCTGGTCTATCAGCTTTACGTTTATCCTTGCGTGTGCCATGGAGGCGAACACCCTCGCAACTGTACCGCGCGTGTTCTTCATTCTTCTGCCCACTACGGCAAGGAGCGCGATACCGTCCTCGACCTCGAGGTGGTCGGGCTCGACCTCGCGGCGGAGCTCTGCGAGCACCTTCTCGCGCACAGGCTCGAGCTTTGCGGTCTCAAGCGTGATGCTGAGCGTGTCGATACCGGAGGGCATATGCTCGAAGGAGATGCCGTTGTCGTAGAGCACCTTCAGCACCTTCATACCGAAGCCGAGCTCGTTGTTCATCATCGCCTTCTCGATGTTGATAGTGCTGAAGCCCTTCTTGCCGGCGATACCGGTGATAGTGTGACCGAGGCTCTCGCGGCTGAAATCGTAGTCGTTGGAGACTATCATCGTGCCGGCGTCCCCGGGAGCGTTGGTGTTGCGGATATTTATGGGTATGCCTGCCGAGCGCACGGGGAAGATAGCGTCCTCGTGGAGCACGGATGCTCCCATATAAGCGAGCTCGCGGAGCTCACGGTAGGTTATGGTCTCGATGACGTCGGGCTTTTCGACTATTCTGGGGTCGGCAACGAGGAAGCCGGAAACGTCCGTCCAGTTCTCGTAGATCTCGGCTCTTACGGCGTTTGCGATGATAGAGCCTGTGACGTCCGAGCCTCCGCGCGAGAAGGTCTTGATGACGCCCTCAGTTGTCCTGCCGTAGAAGCCGGGGATAACGGCGTTCTCAAGCCCCTTTATGCGCTCGCGGACAGCCTTGACGGTATCCTCGAGCAGGAGGCTGCCCTTGGTGTTGAAGATGATGACGTCGGCGGCGTCCACGAAGTTGAAGCCGAGATAATTCGCAAGCACCTTGCCGTTGAGGTACTCACCGCGGCTTGCAGCGTAGTCCTTTGCAGGGCGGGCCTTGAGCTCGCGCTCGATAGTGGCGAACTCCTCGTCGAGCGACATATCCATGCCGAGTTCGGAGATTATGCCGTTGTAGCGCTCCCTGATGAGCTGGAGATCGTCTGAGCAGTCCACGCCGCTGCCTGCGAGCTCGCAGCACTTGTAGAGCATATCCGTTACCTTGATGTCGGCGGAGAAGCGCTTGCCGGGTGCGGACGGCACAACGAAGCGGCGCTTGTCGTCGGATCTGATGATATCGGCGACCTTTCTGAACTGGTTTGCGTCGGCGAGTGAGCTGCCGCCGAATTTAACAACTTTATAACCCATAGAAAAAACCTTCCTTGAATAATTGATATTAAAGTGACAATATCAATTATACTCCAAAAAAAGGGGGAAATCTATTGACAGAAAGCCGAATTTAGGGCAGTCCTGACGTGTAGTTTTAGTGAATACGCTTGTACGCGAGCGGCGGACAGCTTGTGCAGCCGCCGGTTCTGCTGTTATTTTGTGATTTTCCCTTGATTTTGGCACGAAATAATGGTAAAATAGAAATAGCACCCATATTCCGGATAAAACAGAAGGAAATTGATATTATGAAGATCTCAGGAGCAAAAATTGTCGTTGAGACACACATCAAGCAGGGCTGCGAGACCGTTATCGGAATCCCCAGCGAACAGGTCATAGAACTCTTCGACGCGCTGTACCTCAGCGG
>JAEEGL010277281.1_pt1 | contig 13759 bp, 12 predicted proteins | sample 9134231 | NCBI WGS metagenome assembly JAEEGL01 (sample SAMN16246548, study PRJNA631951) | gut metagenome | biome: gut microbiome; feature: rumen; material: fiber-attached | host: Bos | place: Iran: Karaj | collected 2018-10 | reverse complement strand
TGCATTGCCACGGATCACGCGCCCCACAGCCGGGAGGAAAAGTCCAAAGGGCTGAAAGGAAGCGCCATGGGGATCGTTGGACTGGAAACAGCTTTTCCGGTTCTTTATACAAAACTGGTACGCACCGGCATCATTACCCTCGAAAAACTGCTGGACCTGCTTTGCGCAAATCCCCGTAAACGCTTTGACATCCCTCTTCCTGCCAATGATTTCACAATCTGGGACCTGAACAGGGAATACAGCGTGGATCCGTCTGAGTTTCTTACCATGGGCAGGGCAACGCCTTTTGAAGGCTGGAAGGTTTACGGCCGATGCCTGATGACGGTCCATCGCGGAAGAGTAGTGTACGCTGATCCGTCCACCGGAATCCTTTATTAATACATAACAATTTATTATACATTGCCGTATCAGCGGCGTCACATCAGCAACAGTAAGGAGTTACTATGGCAAAGAGAACGGACATTAAAAAAGTACTGATTATCGGTTCCGGCCCGATCATTATCGGACAGGCGGCTGAATTTGACTATGCAGGCACCCAGGCCTGCCTGGCGCTGAAGGAAGAAGGATACGAAGTTGTCCTGGTCAATTCCAATCCGGCAACCATTATGACGGATACATCTATTGCAGACAAGGTATATATGGAACCCCTGACCCTGGAATATGTAGCCAAGATCCTGAGAAAGGAACGTCCGGATGCCATTGTGCCCGGTATCGGCGGACAGACCGGCCTGAATATGGCCATGCAGCTGGAAAAGAAAGGCATTCTGAAGGAATGCAGGGTCAAACTTCTCGGAACCAGCTCTGAAAGTATCGAAAGAGCGGAGGACCGCGAGCTCTTCAAGGAAATGTGCGAATCCATCGGAGAACCCGTTATTCCTTCGGAAATTACCTATAACATCGAAGAAGCAAAAAAAGCAGCGCAGGAGATCGGTTATCCGGTGGTTCTGCGGCCTGCATTCACCCTCGGCGGTACCGGCGGCGGCTTCGCCAATAATGAAAATGAGCTGGTTGAAATCGGCCTGAATGCATTTAAGCTTTCTCCCGTTCATCAGGTGCTGGTGGAGAAAAGCGTCAAGGGCTATAAAGAGATCGAATTCGAAGTAATGCGTGACTCTGCGGACCATGCGATTACCATCTGCGGCATGGAAAATGTCGACCCAGTGGGTGTGCATACCGGCGACTCCATTGTCGTGGCACCGATCCTTTCCCTCAATGATCATGATCTTAAAATGCTTAACGATTCCGCCATCAAAATCATCAGGGAGCTGAAGATCGAAGGCGGATGCAACGTGCAGTTTGCCCTGGATCCCAATTCCAGCAAGTATTACCTGATCGAAGTCAACCCGCGCGTGTCCCGTTCTTCCGCACTGGCCTCCAAGGCCAGCGGCTATCCCATTGCCCGCGTTACAGCAAAGATTGCCATGGGCATGCTGCTGGAAGAGATCCCGGTGGCGGGCGGAACCGCAGCTATCGAACCCAGCCTCGATTATATCGTGGCCAAGTTCCCGCGCTTCCCCTTCGACAAATTCCCGTCTGCACCAAACAAGCTGGGCACACAGATGAAGGCCACCGGCGAAGTGATGGGCATCGGCTCCAATCTGGAAGAATGCTTCCTGAAGTCCGTACGTTCCCTGGAAACAGGCGTATGTCATTTCTTCCTGCCCAAATTCGAAAAGTACAGCGAAGAAGAACTGCTGGACTATGTGACTGAATTCCGGGATGACAACATCTTCGCCATTGCAAGGCTTCTGCGCCTTGGAGTCTCCGTGGAGAAGCTCCATGAAGTGACACAGATCACGGAGCTGTTCCTGGAATCCATTCTGAAAATCGTGAAGATGGAAGAAAAACTGGCGGCCAATCCCGGCAATACCGGCGTTCTCCGGGAAGCCAAGGTCATGGGCTTTGCGGATAAGTATATTGCAAAGCTTTGGAACCAGAAGGAAATCGACATTTACCGCCGCCGTAAGGAAGAGGGGATCACGCCTGTTTTCCGCATGGTGGATACGCTGCATACCGGCAAGTATATAGCTTACCTGTACAGCTCTTATTCAGGCGAGAATGCTTCCCGCCTTACGGATAAAAAGAAAATCCTGGTCCTTGGCGCCGGCCCGATCCGTATCGGACAGGGTGTGGAATTTGACTACTCCACGGTGCATGCGGTCCAGACAATCAAGCGCAACGGCTGTGAAGCAATTATCATTAACAATAACCCGGAAACGGTTTCTACGGACTATACCACTGCAGACAAGCTGTATTTCGATCCGCTGACGCCGGAAGACGTGATGGCCATCATTGATTTCGAACAGCCCGAGGGCGTGATTGCAACGCTTGGCGGCCAGACGGCCATCAATCTGGCCCAGCCGCTGATGGATCGCGGTGTGAAGATTATCGGTACCGACTGCGAAGCCATTGAACGTGCAGAAAACCGTGACGCATTTGAGAAAATTCTGCTGGATCTGAATATTCCGCAGCCCAGGGGCGAGGCGGTTACCAGCATTGAGGAAGGTGTCCGTGCGGCTGCCGAAATTGGATATCCCGTACTGGTAAGGCCGAGCTTTGTACTGGGCGGACGTGCCATGGAAATTGTGGCGGATGAAGAAATGCTCCGTCATTATCTGAAGAATGCTGTTGAGATTGATGAAGATAAGCCGGTTCTGGTAGACAAATACATTCGCGGCAAAGAGGTTGAGGTGGATGCCATCTGTGACGGCATCAATGTATTTGTGCCCGGCATCATGGAATTGGTGGAACGCACCGGCGTTCATTCCGGAGACTCTATCAGCGTTTATCCCACCTTCAGCATTTCCGATAAGGTCAAGGGCGTCATCCTGCAGTATGCAAAGAAGCTGGGACTGGGCATCGGCATTATCGGCCTTTACAATATCCAGTTCATTGTGGACAAGGACGAAAATGTATTTATCATTGAGGTGAATCCGCGTTCTTCCAGAACGGTTCCGTTCCTGAGCAAATCTACGGGGTATTCCCTTGCGGATATCGCGACTGAGGTCATCCTCGGGAAGAGCCTTAAGGAACAGGGAATCTTTGAACTGTATCCGGAGGAGAAGAAGCGCTGCTATGTTAAGGTTCCGGTATTCTCCTTCAACAAGATCAAGGGGCTGGATGCCTACCTGTCTCCCGAAATGAAATCCACCGGCGAGGCAATCGGCTATGACGACAAGCTGCACCGTGCCATGTACAAGGCCCTGCAGGCCTCCGGCATGAAGCTTCTGAACTACGGAACGGTGTTCTGTACCATCAATGATGAGGATAAAGAAGAAGCGCTCCCGCTGGTACGCAGGTTCTATGACATGGGCTTTAACATTGAAGCGACACGCGGCACCGCCATGTTCCTGAAGGAAAACGGCATCCGCACCCGTGCGGTCGGCAAGATCAGCGAAGGCAGCGACGAGATTCTGGAATCCATCCGCGCCGGTTATGTGACTTATGTCATCAATACACGCGCGGTTCACAGCGGATCCCACTCCGAGGACGGCGCCGCAATCCGCCGCTGTGCTACGGAAAACAACGTGACGATCTTTACATCCCTGGATACGGTACGCGTTTTGCTGGATGTACTGGAAGAAACCACCATCACCGTTTCCACGATCGATTCGTAAAAAAATGAAACAGGTAAAGCTGACAGTTATAAATAACGGCACTATTGCGGACAATGTGGTGCGCACAGTGCTGGAGGGCGATGTTTCCGCCATTACAAAGCCGGGACAGTTTATCAATCTCCGGGTGGGGGATAATTTCCTTAGACGGCCGATTTCCGTATGCGATGTGGATGCAGCAAGCCATACTGTGACTATTTTATATAAAACAGTGGGCAAAGGCACCGAACAGATGGCCTCCTGGAAACAGGGGGAGGAAACGGATGTCCTGACCGGCCTTGGCAACGGGTTTGATATTTCAAAGGCAGGTGACGCGCCGCTCCTCATAGGAGGCGGCATTGGTTCCGCCCCTATGATGATGCTGGCCCGCTGCCTGATTGAAGACGGCGTGCGGCCGACTGTGGTCCTTGGGTTTAATACTGCCGGGGAAATCATTCTCAGGGAAGATCTGTATGACCTGGGATGCGACGTGTTTGTCGCTACCGCGGACGGTTCCTTCGGATATAAAGGTTTTGTGACGGGGCTCGTGGAAGATCCTTCCGCCCTTGGCATTGAATACAGCTATTTCTATGCCTGCGGTCCTTCCCCTATGCTGCATGCCGTTTATAAAGCAACCCGCGGGGAAGGGGAACTCAGTTTTGAAGAGAGAATGGGCTGCGGCTTTGGCGCCTGCATGGGCTGCAGCATACAGACCAGGAACGGCAGCAGGAGAGTCTGCAAAGACGGCCCCGTGTTCCTGAAAAGCGACCTGCTGTGGGAATAACAGGAAAGAGCAAACCGTTATGGAAGAAATCTGGTTACATCTAAGAAAACAGGATATGAAAGGTCCGGATGGCAGCGGGGAAGATAAGCTGACCCGGACTTCCGGGACGGCTGCTGATAAAGCGGCGGCGCCGGAAGATATCGACCGGCTGGGGGTATCGCTCTGCGGCATCCGTCTGGACAATCCCGTCATTCCCGCAAGCGGAACCTTCGGGTACGGGTATGAATTTGCGGATCTGTACGATATCAATATGCTGGGGACCTTTTCTTTCAAAGGGACTACCAGGGAGCCCCGCTTCGGGAACCCTACGCCCCGTATCGCAGAGGCGGCCGGGGGAATGCTGAATTCGGTAGGACTGCAGAATCCCGGTGTGGATAAGGTTATCGAAGAAGAACTTCCCAGGCTGAAAAAGTGTTTTCACAAACCGGTTATGGCCAATGTGAGCGGTTTCTCCACAGAAGAATACGCTTATGTATGCGGACGCCTGGACGCAGAACCGCAGGTGGGCTGGCTGGAGGTAAATATCAGCTGTCCGAATGTGCACGGGGGCGGCATGGGGTTCGGGACGGATCCGAAGATGGCCGCGGAGGTGACGGCAGCGGTGAGAAAAGTCACTAAAAAACCGGTGATCATGAAGCTTACCCCTAACGTCACGGATATTGCGGAAATTGCAAAGGCATGCGAAGCAGCCGGTGCTGACGGCATCAGCCTGATCAATACCATGCTGGCCATGCGGATTAATCTCAGAACCGGAAAACCCCTGCTTGCAAACACGACAGGCGGGCTTTCGGGTCCGGCGGTATTCCCGGTAGCGCTGCGCATGGTATGGCAGACAGCCAAGGCTGTCAGGATTCCTGTTGTAGGACTTGGCGGCATTGCCTCTGCGGAAGATGTGCTGGAAATGATGATGGCCGGGGCAACCGCTGTGGAGATCGGCGCAATGAACCTGACAGAGCCTTTTATCTGCAGGGATATAATTGAAGAACTTCCGGCTGCCATGGACAGGCTGGGAATCCGCAGACTCGAGGATATCATCGGGGCGGCGCTCTGAGGGGCATACAGAAAGGAAGACTATGAACAGAAAAGACGTGATCGTGGCCTGCGATTTTGCAAGCGCCGCGGCAACCTTTGACTTCCTGGATCATTTCGGGAACGAAGGACGCAAACCTTTTGTCAAGATCGGGATGGAACTGTTTTACGCCGAAGGGCCGGCCATTGTCCATGGAATCAAGGACAGAGGCCATCAGATATTCCTGGACCTTAAGCTGCACGATATTCCCAACACCGTCCGTAAGGCAATGAAGGTACTTAGTTCCCTGGAAGTGGATATAGTCAATGTGCATGCCGCAGGCACCGTCGCCATGATGGAAGCGGCCCTGGAAGGTCTGGAGGAAGGTTCTGCCGGAAGGCAGAGACCCCTGCTGATCGGGGTAACGCAGCTTACAAGCACAGACCAGGCAAGGATGGAAGAAGAACTGATGATCCACGCACCTATTGAAGAAGTGGTAATGCATTATGCCGCCAATGCCCGCAGGGCGGGTCTGGACGGTGTTGTATGTTCCCCGCTGGAGGCGGCTGCAGTGCATTCTGTCTGCGGCCCGGATTTCCTGACCGTGACGCCCGGCATCCGTTTTGCCGACAGTACGGCAGGGGACCAGAAAAGGATTATGACGCCTGCTGACGCGGCCAGGGCCGGCGCGGACCTGATCGTGGCAGGAAGGCCGATTACGGCAGCGGAGGATCCTGTGGCGGCTTACCGCAGGTGCGTGAAAGAGTTTTTGGGTGAATAAAAGGAGGAAGTATGGGCAGAAAACAAATCATTGCGAAGGACCTTCTGAGTATCGGCGCGGTGTTTTTCCGGCCGGACGAACCCTTTACATGGGCCAGCGGCATCAAGAGCCCTGTGTACTGTGACAACCGGCTTACGCTTTCCGATCCCGCGGTAAGAGAGCGGGTGGAGAGAGGAATCGCAAAAGTAATCATGGAGGAATATCCAGGTGCGGAGGTACTGATGGGCACTTCCACCGCCGGCATTGCTCATGCGGCGATTGCGGGATATATCCTCAACCTTCCCATGGGCTATGTGCGTTCCGGGGCCAAAGACCACGGAAGACAGAACCAGATTGAAGGAAAACTCAGCCCGGGACAGAAGGTCGTTGTGGTAGAAGACCTCATTTCCACAGGAGGGAGCGTAATCGAAGTAGTCAATGTGCTTCGTGAGGCAGGCGCAGATGTTATGGGCATCGTCAGCATTTTTACATATGGGATGCAAAAGAGCGTTGAACGGCTGAAGGAAGCAAACGTAAAGAACTTTTCCCTGACGGATTTCGACACGATAGCGGAAGTCGCGGCAGATGAAGGTTATATTCGTTCCGAGGATATTGCCCGCCTTAAGAAATTCAGGGATAATCCTTCGGATGAGAGCTGGATTTGTTCCTGAAGGAGGACAGATAAAGAATGGCGAGAAGTGTGATCGACATACGCGACCTGACTGTTGAAGAAATCGACGAACTGATCAGGACTGCGTGTGATATTATAGAAAATCCTGCGAAATATGCGGATAAGTGCCGCGGCAAAAAGCTGGCCACGCTGTTTTTTGAGCCTTCCACCAGGACGCGTCTCAGCTTTGAGGCCGCTATGTATGAACTGGGCGGATATGTTCTGGGCTTTTCCGAAGCGCAGAGTTCTTCCGCAGCCAAGGGGGAAAGCGTGGCGGACACAGCCAGGGTCGTGGGCTGCTATGCGGATATTATTGCCATGAGACATCCCAAGGAAGGCGCTCCTTATGTGGCTTCCCTGCATGCGGGCATCCCGGTTATCAACGCCGGGGACGGCGGACATAACCATCCGACTCAGACACTGGCGGATCTTCTGACAATTTATCGTGAAAAAGGCGGCTTTGAAGGACTGACCATCGGCTTTTGCGGCGACCTGAAATTCGGCCGCACCGTGCATTCCCTGATCAATGCCCTTTCCAGGTACAAAGGAATTAAAGTGGTGCTCATTTCCCCTGAGGAACTGAAGCTGCCAAGCTATGTCAAAAAGGATGTGCTGAAAGCCAACCAGATTCCGTATGTACAGACAACGGATCTGGAAGGATCCATTCCGGATCTGGATATCCTGTATATGACCCGCGTGCAGAAGGAGCGCTTCTTTAACGAGGAGGATTATCTGCGTTTAAAGGACAGCTATATCCTGGATCCGAGAAAGCTGATCAATGCAAAAGAAGACCTCTGCATCATGCATCCGCTGCCAAGGGTCAATGAAATCAGTGTACAGATCGATAATGATCCGAGGGCATGTTATTTTAAGCAGGTCCTGTACGGGAAATATATGCGTATGGCGCTGATCCTGAAGCTTCTGGAGCTTCTGTAAGGGGGACGGGAAATGAAAGTAGATGCAATTCAGAACGGTATCGTGATCGATCACATCACGGCAGGAAGAGGCATGCGGCTTTATGAGCTGCTGGGCCTGAAGGAGCTGGATGTGCCGGTTGCCCTCATGATGAATGCGGCCAGCCATAAAATGGGGCGCAAGGATATTATTAAAATCGATGCGGATATCGATGTGGACCTGGATGTAATCGGATATGTGGATCCCGGGGCCACCGTTAATTTTATCCGCAGCGGGGAGCTGTGCGAGAAACGGAACATAGAGATGCCGAAAATGCTGACCAATGTAATCCGCTGCCGCAATCCGCGCTGCATCACATCTGTGGAGCAGGAACTGGACCATGTATTTAAACTGACGGATCCGGAACAGCGGATCTACCGCTGTATTTACTGCGAAACGCAGGCGAAATGAGCGTACATAGAAGAAATGAGGAGATAAAAAATGAAAAAAGTCGGAATTGTGATGGGAAGCGACAGCGATCTTCCGATTCTCGAGAAATCCGTAGATATACTGAAAATGCTGGAAATTCCTTATGAAGTCCATGTCTATTCCGCTCACCGCACACCGGCGGAAGCAAGAGACTTTGCAGCCGGTGCCAGGGAGAACGGTTTCGGCGTCCTGATTGCCGCTGCCGGGATGGCAGCGCACCTTGCCGGCGCTATTGCGGCCAACACCACACTGCCCGTTATCGGCATTCCCTGCAAAGGACCTGTATTTGACGGCATGGATGCGCTTCTCGCCACAGTCCAGATGCCTGCCGGGATTCCGGTAGCTACAGTGGCAGTCAACGGAGGCGCGAATGCGGCCCTGCTGGCAGCACAGATTCTGGCTGTGGAAGACAGGGCGCTGGCGTCGCGTCTGGATGCCAAGCGCGCTGCAGACGCAGCCAAAGTTCTGGAAAAAGATGCTGCTGTGGCTGCAAAACTGGCCTGAGCCGTGAGGCCCTCGGAAAGTATCGGAAAAGAGTGATAATTATCTGATTTAACACTTGTTTGCAACGTGCCTTATAAGTTACAATAAAAGCGGAGTATTACGGTGCGGGCATTTTGTGTCCGCACAAACGAGTTTAGGAGGTATCCATGGGCGGTTTCTTTGGCGCTGTATCACGCCGCGAGGTAGTGCTGGATGTATTTTTCGGAACAGATTATCATAGCCATCTGGGCACCCGCAATGCCGGTATGGCAGTCTGGGATAAGGTAAAGGGATTCCACAGGCAGATTCATTCCATATCCAATACCCCGTTCCGCACAAAATTTGAGAATGACCTGCAGGAAATGAGCGGAACCAGCGGTATCGGTTGTATCAGCGATTCAGATCCCCAGCCTCTGCTGGTGCGTTCTCATCTTGGCATCTACGCCATCACTACCGTTGGCATCATTAATAATGCCGAAAAACTGGTAGACTCTTATTTTGCAGATCACCGGCATCAGCTGATGGCAATGAGCTCCGGGGCGATCAATTCTACGGAACTGGTAGCCGCACTGATCAATGAGGGCGAAAACCTGGTGGATGGACTGGTCAAAGCACAGAAACTGATTGACGGCTCCATGACGATTCTCATGCTTATGGAAAACGGTGAGATTATTGCAGCCAGGGATATGTTTGGCAGGCTTCCCGTGCTGATCGGCAAAAATGAAGACGGGTACTGTGTTTCCTTTGAGTCTTTTGCTTATCATAAACTGGATTACCATGACGAGTATGAACTGGGTCCCGGAGAGATCGTCCGCATTCGCAAGGATGGGATAGAACAGCTGGTGGCTCCGGGGGACAAGATGAAAATCTGCGGTTTCCTTTGGACTTATTACGGCTATCCCAACTCCAATTACGAAGGCATGAACGTAGAGGTTATGAGGTACCGCAACGGCGCCCTGATGGCGAAAAAAGAAGAGGAAGAGGGAACTCTTCCTGACGTGGATTTTGTGGCTGGCGTCCCGGATTCCGGACTTCCCCACGCGATTGGGTATGCCAACTACACCCATAAGCCTTTTGCCCGTCCCTTTGTAAAATATACCCCTACCTGGCCCCGTTCCTTTATGCCGTCCAACCAGTCGGTGCGTGACCAGGTTGCGAAAATGAAACAGATTCCGGTTCCGGAGCTGATTGAGGGCAAGAAGCTGCTGTTTGTGGACGATTCCATTGTCCGCGGCACACAGCTGCAGGGGACTGTGGATTTCCTGTATGAATCCGGCGCTGCGGAGGTACATATGCGTTCCGCCTGCCCGCCGATTATGTATGCATGCAAGTATCTCAATTTTTCCCGGGGAAATTCAGATATGGACCTTCTGGCCAGAAGGGTAATCCGGGAACTGGAAGGAGAGGAAGGCGAACAGCATCTTGACGAGTATGCCGATTCTTCTACGGAAAGAGGCAAATGCATGCTGAGCGCCATCTGCAAAAAGTTCGGATTTGATTCACTGGGATACCAGTCTCTGGAAGGCGTATTGGAAGCGATCGGGCTGGATCCCGAAAAAGTCTGTACGTACTGCTGGTCCGGAAAAGAATAAACAAAAACAATAACAGGAGAAGCGACATGAACAATTCACATTCTGCATCCTACGCCGCTGCAGGCGTCAATATTGAAGCCGGCTATGAAGGCGTCAGGCTGATGAAAAAACATGTGGAAAGGACCTTTATCCCCGGCGTGGTTTCTGATATCGGAGGATTCGGCGGTCTGTTTCAGCCATCGCTTTCAGGCATGCAGGAGCCGGTGCTGGTTTCCGGCACGGACGGCGTCGGGACCAAACAGCGGATTGCACAGCTGATGGACAAACACGATACGGTCGGCATTGACTGTGTGGCCATGTGTGTCAACGACATTATCTGCTGCGGCGCTAAACCGCTGTTCTTCCTGGATTATATCGCCATTGGCAAAAATGATCCCGAGAAGGTTGCAACCCTGGTATCCGGCGTCGCGGAAGGCTGCGTTCAGGCCGGATGTGCGCTGATTGGCGGGGAAACTGCGGAGCATCCCGGCACGATGGCCGCGGATGACTATGACCTCGCAGGCTTTTCAGTCGGTATTGTGGATAAGGGCAAAATTCTTGACAACAGGAGAATGCAGCCGGGAGATGTTGTGATCGCGATGGCTTCCAGCGGTATTCATTCCAACGGATATTCACTTGTCCGCAAGGTTTTCGACATTGAAAATGCGGATCTGGGAAGAGAAGAGGCAGAGCTTGGCATGAGCCTTGGAGAAGCGCTTCTGACCCCTACCAGGATTTATGTACGCTCTGCACTGGCTGCGCTGGAAGCTGCAGACGTCAAGGGCATCAGCCATATTACCGGCGGCGGTTTTTATGAGAATATCCCTCGTTCCATTCCGGACGGCCTCTGTGCCCGGATTGAGAAGGCCCGGATTGAAATCCCGGCGATTTTCAAGCTGCTGCAGAAAACCGGCAATATCCCGGAACGGGATATGTTCAACACCTATAACATGGGCGTCGGCATGAGTATGGTGACTTCTCCCGAAACAGCAGACGCAGCACTCAGGGCACTCAAAGATGCCGGTGAGAAGGCGTATGTTATCGGCGAAATCGTGAAAGGCGAGGAGAAAATCGAGATTCTGTAAGCAGACTCATATCCCGGACAGGAGCCGCAAAATATGACAAAAGAGAAAAGACCAAAAACCAGGATTGCCGTACTTGTTTCCGGAGGCGGGACCAACCTGCAGGCGCTGATTGATGCGCAGGCTGCAGGGGTTTTAAAGAGCGGAGAAATAGCATTAGTGATTTCCAACAACAGGAATGCTTATGCCCTGCAGAGAGCAGCGGCAGCAGGCATTCCTGCCTGTGTTATAACGAAAAAAGACTGCGGCAGCCAGGAAGGCTTTGAGGAAAAGATGCTGGAAGAGCTTGGCCGCGCCGGTATACGGATGATTGTTCTGGCAGGCTTCATGAGCATTCTCAGCGGGAATTTTATCAAGGCCTACCGCGACCGGATCATCAATGTGCATCCTTCCCTGATCCCGTCTTTCTGCGGACAGGGGTATTATGGACTGAGGGTTCATGAGGCGGCTCTTGGCTACGGTGTCAAGGTAACAGGCGCCACGGTGCATTTTGTAAATGAAATCCCTGACGGCGGCAGGATTATCCTGCAGAAAGCCGTTACAATCAGGAAAAACGATACGCCGGAAACACTCCAGAGGCGTGTCATGGAACAGGCGGAATGGAAAATTCTTCCGAAGGCCGCGGAAATGGTTGCGGCACAGCTAAGGAAGGAAATGTAACCTGTCCCGGCAGCAATCAGTATTGAATATGCGAACAGCAATAAGGAGAGCTTGACATGGATGTTTATGAGATCGGTTCAATCGCCGAAAAACTGAAGAACAATACCTATCCGGGGCGCGGCATCATTCTTGGTATTACTCCGGATGGAAAAAAGATGGCAGCTGCATATTTCATCATGGGACGCAGCGTCAACAGCCGGAACCGTGTTTTTACGGAAGAACCGGACGGTATCAGCACAGAAGCCTTTGATCCTACACTGCTGAAGGATCCGAGCCTGATCATCTATCACCCGGTGCGGGAGCGTGAAGAAGGCCTGATTGTGACAAATGGCGACCAGACGGATACTATCGCCGATTTTATGGCCGAAGGAAAAAGCTTTGAAGAAGCTTTGCGTACGAGGGAGTTTGAGCCCGACGGCCCCAACTGGACGCCGAGAATCTCCGGACTGCAGTTCAGGGACGGCAGCTATAAGATGTCCATTCTTAAATCTGTGGACCTGGCGGGATCTGCCTGTGTAAGACATTTCTTTGAGTATCCGCCGGTTCCCGGGCTTGGGCATTTTATCCATACCTACGTATGTGACGGCAGCCCAATCCCTACTTTCCAGGGAGAACCGGAGAGAGTGGATATCTGCAATGATATTGACGAGTACACAGGTATTCTCTGGAACAATCTCAATAAGGACAACAGGGTTTCTCTTTTTGTACGCTTCACGGATATTGAAACAGGAGAATACGAACAGCTGATCGTAAATGATAATATTTGACGGGAGGAAAAAAACATGAGGGAATTTGAATTAAAGTACGGCTGCAATCCCAATCAGAAGCCGGCAAAGATTTATATGAAGGACGGTTCCGAGCTACCTCTTGAGGTGCTGAACGGACGGCCCGGTTTTATTAATTTTCTGGATGCTTTTAATTCCTGGCAGCTGGTCAAGGAACTGAAGGAAGCAACCGGACTTCCCTCCGCAGCCTCCTTTAAGCACGTATCCCCTGCAGGTGCTGCTGTGGGCCTTCCGCTTTCCGAAACGGACCGTCATATTTATTTTGTAGATCCCAAAGCGGAACTCAGTCCCATCGCCTGTGCCTATATCCGTGCACGCGGTGCAGACAGGCTCTGCTCCTACGGAGACTGGGCTGCGCTGAGCGACACCTGTGATGCCGCTACGGCAGCATACCTGAAAGATGAAGTATCCGACGGTATCATTGCGCCGGATTATACCGAGGAGGCGCTGGAAATCCTGCGCACCAAGAAAAAAGGCAACTACAATGTGGTTAAGATTGATCCGGAATACGTACCTGCGCACCAGGAATGCAAGGATGTGTTCGGCATCACCTTTGAGCAGGGACATAATTACTTCAGGATCGATGAAGAGCTGCTTCAGAACATTGTTACTGACAACAAGGAACTGCCGGAAAAGGCAAAGATCGATATGATCGTTTCGCTGATTACACTGAAGTATACCCAGTCCAATTCCGTGTGTTACGTAAAGGACGGCCAGGCAATCGGCGTGGGTGCAGGCCAGCAGAGCCGCATTCATTGTACCAGACTGGCCGGCCAGAAGGCGGACAACTGGTATATGCGCCAGCATCCGAAGGTTCTTGGGCTCCAGTTTGTAGACGGTATCCGCAGGCCGGACAGGGACAATGCCATCGATATCTACACTTCTGACGAGTATGAGGATGTGCTTAGGGATGGTGAGTGGCAGCGCATTTTCCAAGTTAAGCCGGAGGTACTGACTGCGGAAGAAAAGAAGGCCTGGA
>JAEEGL016376841.1_pt1 | contig 13760 bp, 11 predicted proteins | sample 9134231 | NCBI WGS metagenome assembly JAEEGL01 (sample SAMN16246548, study PRJNA631951) | gut metagenome | biome: gut microbiome; feature: rumen; material: fiber-attached | host: Bos | place: Iran: Karaj | collected 2018-10 | reverse complement strand
TATATAGCAATCGCTTCAACAGTATTGTATTTAGACAATCTTTGCTGGCTTATTTCTGTAAATACGATAACAGACTCAATGCCTTTTCCTTTGAAAGATTTGTCTACCTCACGATAGCCAACAAGCCAATGTGAATCAATGAGCCAGGTCAACGTATGCAGGATAGCAAATACCAGCAAATACACCCACCATTTTGTAACACCTAACAAATAGATGGGAAGACAGAGGAATAAGTACATCAGTAATTCACACATGATGTAATATGCTCGTTCTGTCTTGTCAAATACATGTACTCCATGCAACAGCCAACTGGCTATAAACCATCTTAAAAATAATATTTTCCCCCAAGAAAAAGTATAATTTCTCATATCGTTCTATGTCTTCTAACATACTGTTTCAAGTAACTCCTGACAGAAACCTTAATGTTATACAGATTCCAGACGCGCTCATACGCCTTTTCTATCATGCTCTTATCGTTTTGACCTTTTAGGAACACTTCTATCTTATCAGCCAGATCAATAGCATTACCATTCTCAAAAACATATCCACACTCACCGTAGGCAACGACTTCCTCTGGACCTTGACCTGAAGATACTATCACCGGTAGCTTTGCTGCCATAGCCTCTGCGACTGTTAACCCAAAACCCTCGTATCTGCTGGGCTGGACAAATAAATCATAGTCGCACAAATGCTCAAAGATATACTGCTGTGTTCTCGCCCCTAAGAAGCATACCTTGTCATCTACCAGACATTCTTTTGACAATGCCTGAAGGTATTCCAAAGACTGCCCATTTCCAATAAACGTCAGTTCAAAGTTGCTATATCCTCGCTCTATCAATTTTTGAGCAGCTTTAATCAGCAAGTCCTGCCCTTTGGTTTCATGCAACAAACGACTAACTTGGACTACTCGGACAGTCCCCGCCATTTTGGGGACAGATCTAGTTTTTATTAGTTCTGGTAGTATACCATTTGGATTGACTATTGCCTTCACGCCTTTTTTTTCCATCAAGTCATCTGCAACTATCTCCGAAATGGAAAAGACTCTTGGAATTTTCTCAATATAATTAGTATTGGCAGGATTGCACATAGCGTGTAAAGTACTATTACATATTTTTTTAAATCTTGGTAACAGATACTTAAAGATAGAAGCACCATGTAAATGAATCGCATCTGCGTCAATCTGCCATAACATTCTGTTCAGCCGTACCATTGCCAGAACATCCTTCACCCCGTATTTCCGGTCAACCAAATGAAAGGCGATGGAGGGATGAAGCTTTTCCCTCAACGTCGGTTCCACTTTATCATGCTCTATGATGATAACATGCACCTCATGACCAAGAGACACCTGTTCATTGACAATATTCACCAACATGGTCTCAATACCACCAAACGTAAAAGTCCAAGTAACGTGCGCTATTCTCATAATCCCAGCTTCCGTTTGTTATTGATCATCTGCAGCCACCCCAGTGGCAGGCATGTCAAACATAGTGTAATGTTAGATGAACTATTGACTATGTGCCGCAAACTATATCCTGCAAACAGTGATGCGCAAATATACGTTGACATCCACCTTACCTTTTCTTTGAAGCTGTGTCCATAGATGTCATATTTCTGTTTCGCATTCAGAGCCCAGCCTTTGGGATTATCAACCAACACACGCAAGGCGTTATCCGTATAACCTCCTTCCTGATACTCGCAAAGCATCCAGTATTCTGGTATCACTGCCAAAACATATTGTTGGTCTAACTTATCATAGACGATTCCCTCACCAATAAACTTCTCTCCTTCTATTTCAGGGAAAGGGAATTGTTTCAATATGCTTGTCCTAAATGCCAAAGCGGTTTCGCCGATGTATGTTTTATAGATTTGGTGTAATGTTGAAAACACTATATTAGGGAAAAATGATGGTGTTCGACCTATCATCTGTTTATAAGCTACCAAACCACACACTTTGGGATTTACTTTGAATTCCCTCCAATGCTCATAAGTGCGTTCAATACAATCATCGGAAAGATAATCATCAGAATCCAAACACATAAACAATTCCGTCTGGCACTCTCTAACGCCCCTGTTATGTGCTTTCATCTTTCCTGCATTCTCTTGCTTGACATATATAATGGATATGACACCATCTTTCTGCCATGTATCAATCAATGATTGTGTGTCGTCCGTCGATCCGTCATCCACCACCAACCAGACAAGCCCCTTATATGTCTGTCGTTTTAAACTCTCATAAAGACGAGGTAACAAGTGAGCCCGATTATATGTCGGGGTAAATATGGTTATCAAGCAATCTTCCATTTTCATCTTTAAACAAACTCAATTTATCAATAGTATCTCTTATCTTATTATTACTACGTTCTTATTCCTACCAAAAAAGGAAAGCATTTAATGCTAATCCAAGTAAAAGCTATTGTCAAAACAATCGTAAGAACAAACATTTCCCAGTTATAAGATAACCAATTCCTTAAAATTCCGATAAAATAAAAATGTGACAATAATACGATGAGGGAATATCTACCCAAATACGAAATTACAGGTATCTTGGGTAGCAAGTTGCATATAAAAAGTGCCGTTGTACAACCAATAACACATCGCAATACCATCAAGAACTCATTTTGTTGCCATGAAACCCATATAATATCAAATGGTTTTGCCCCCCCCCCAACAGCAAAATATCAGCAGTACAAATACACATGCCTGCACTTGCAATAAGGGCAGACAGCCTTACATTAGGTTGCAGAACCCTATCCTTTAAAAGTCTTCCCACTTCAAAGAAAACAAACATACAGATTGCAGAATGAAGATTAAGCGGCAATACTGTTCTATGACCAAACACGTGTGTATTGCTCAATATGAAGCCACCAACTATCATCACCCAAGTCACCGCAAAGCGCAAATGTGCGTTTTTTATCTGGTGCAAGCAATAAGCTATAACATATATCCACAGCGTACATGCCACGAACCAAGAACCTGCATGTATGTACTCATACGGATTTACAACTACCTTGAACACACTGGATGTTCCCCTATAAACAAGTCTCATTAAGAAATCTGGTATAGAAAAGAACAACCAAGGTACAACGAGTGTCCTTGTTTTCTTAAAGACTAATGTGTGCCAATCAACAGGCTTGAAGAAAATGCCCATCACAACAAAGAATATGGGCATTGTCCACATGTCTGTCCACGGAGAATGAATATTTACGACATGCCATGAAATAATCACCAGCATGGCAAGCCCTCGAACATTATCTATTGATTGATTTCTCATTTGTAAAGTAAGCAGCCAATTCTTTTAGACATGGTATATTATTTAGCAATGATGTATTGTATCCATCTCAACAATAGGCGAAATGGTAATTTTATTAGGATTAGTGATGAAATATGCCCCCCACCATCCAAAGGTGCTATTGGTAATGATGGCATGCTTACAATGTGCCATCAGTTGCATATCTCGATAACTCTCTAAGCCACTGTTCCAATCCACATAAAGAACTTTATCTCTTGAATAATCCAAACCAAAAATGCGGTAATTCTCTCTGCACCAAGCTATACTACCGGAATTTGTAAAGAACACAAAAACAGGATTCTCTACATGTTTTCGAATATACTTTACAGCACGCTTAAAATAGCCATATTTATAACACCAGCCATTTCCTCCAAGAGCATCACCTCTACGTGCGTGAATAGCCACAGAATTGACACTATCTAAGAATTTTGCAAACTTAATATTTTTATCATCATTGAAGTCTGGAAAGACAAACGTTTCGCGTATTTCTCTATCCAAGAGCTCCCTGTCATTCCCCCTAAATTTCAATGAGAGCCATTGTCCTGTAAAAATATTTTCAGAAGTTTTATAAAAAAGGTTCTTTTTATTACTTTTTGAATTTATAATTTTATCTTCTCTCAAATAAGAATAAAACCTTTTCATCGTTACCCAGAACCATTGTTTCCTAAGATTATCAACTATTCCTTCTTTTTGGCAACCAGTCACAATATTATTTAATGGGTCAAAGTTGCCTCTAATATTTTTTAATATCAGACCATGCTTCGCAAAAACTTTTGTAAAGGCTACTGGATAATTCCAATTATGAATCCAAAATTTCGTTTCTCTTATTTCTTCAACAATTTGTTTCCATTCGTTATCACTAAAAAGAGTTCTGATATTCTTTGGACTATTAATACCAAATATGCGTTGTAATTCGTACCCATTCCACTGACATATAACCTCATTACACTCAGGAATATCGAAAATGATATTTTCTATATAGAAGTCATCGTCAGGATTGGCATATTTCAAGGACAAATACTCACAATAGCTGAGCATCTGGTTTCCAATTCCGGATTCTATGTGTATAACAACCATAATCTTTTAAATCTTTGGGTGATTCTTTGACGTTTATTTGTTTTCAGATAGGAATATTGTAAAAAAAGCATTGGCACTACTAACGTGTTAGGCCACGTCAAGGAGCTTCCGTCAAAAGCTATCACAAGAGAATATAGCAAGAACATTGCTCCAACGAGTTCATAACGTTTACCTATTCTTGCAGAGTGGTATAAAGGTACGAAAAGATTAAAGATATACCATAAGTATATTAAAAATCCAACTATACCAATATTATATATTATATTCGGGTAAGAAATATCAGGAGTAAAAAAGGTATAGTCATTAATGCTGTGACGAACATTATCGTCCATTCTCCATTCTTTAAAGAAATCTAAGGGCATTTCAACTATAAGTCCAGAACCAAACAACGTACGAATAGGATTCACGACTGTTTTATCTACACAAACCACTAGCATATTAAGTCTGTAACTTAATGTCGCACCACTCTCGCGCTCAAAATTTTCTTGAACAACCTCACCACTAGCAATCTTGCCTACGTCATTCATAGTTTTATTGCCTGTCTCTCCAGAAAAAATCAGACTATTTACAATAGCTATGGCCAGAAAAGCAAAAAACGCAAAGGCTATTACCTTATTTGAACTTCTCCCTTTTACAAGCACACTCATCACCAATACGAACACAACAGCGATTATCATACCACGACTCTGGATGAGCAGTAATGTTAAAAACGACAAAATCAGTAGCGGATAGTAAGACGATTTGTCTTTATTATACAAGTGAACAACATATAAGCAATTGAAAGCTATCAATGGAGGGAAAGCAAAGGAACGAGGTAGTCCGAGGAATCCTATTCCTGCATCAGCACTTATTGGAATATGTCCAGACAACACCGTATAGCAATACCATAAAGACGCGATGGAAGATATAATAAAAGTTTTGTGGAATAGTTCCTTGAAGTTGCGCCTGCTCATGCCTATCATATCATAAACAGCCAACACGAAGAGACTTGTTCTAACGGCTTTAAAAATTTGAATGGGAGGAATCTGATAATAAAAATAAGATACCATAGCTGATGACAGCACCCATGCAAGATAGCTCCAAACAGCAACAGCCAATAGAGTTGGCAACTTATATTTATATCCTCCTCTTATAAATGAATACAACACCAACATAAGTGCCAGGTCGTCATTTCGAATAGGACCATTACTCCATGACAGCAGGGCATAAGCATTCAATGCCAAAAACTGAAGGATAAGATAAAAGGTGACCCTATCCCTTTCGTTTTCGTATTTGTAAATAGCATATATAAAGAGTAGTAAAGAAATCATATCCTAAATTTTTAACTAACGACAAAGAATGATTTCGTAAATCAGTTCTATCAGAATGTATATGGACTTCAAATCATGTTCTTTCAATTTTTACGATATTGTTTCTGTTTTCTAAAACATCATCTATATACTTTTGTACTTTTTCACCCCAGGTTATCCAATTAAAACGTTCCAAAAACATCTTTCTAGAATTATTAGAATACTTTTTCATTGAGCCGTTTACCAATGCATCATATATTGCATTAGCAAAATCCTCTTCTGTGGCTGAAACTGGCAAACAGCGACCGTTAACTCCATCGACGCAATATGATGGTACTCCGCCTGTTTGATAGGAAAAGATAGGGAGACCGTATGCAGCTGCTTCACAATTAACAATACCATGAAATTCAGCTTTTGTTGGTAATAAAAACAAATCGGACTCTGCAAATAAACTATAGAAACGGTCAAAGTCTTCTTTCTTATTTTTATCTAATCTACCTATTATTTTTAATGCTGAATCATTATAGATAGTAGTATCTGGACTACCACCAATGATGGTCAATGATGCATGGATACCATATTTTCTATCAAGCAACTGCATGGTATTATATGCTACACCAAATCCTTTCCTATCTAAATCATATCCAACGAATAGTATATGAAGTGGCTTATCTATTGAATATGTACGTTCTTTGTATTTAACGTATTCCATATCCAAATTTGCACCTGTGGGTACAAAAATGCATTTTGTGGGATTGGCAATATTATATTTCTCGACCTCTTCAATAATCCATTCGCTAGCAGCAAAAAAAACAGTTACTCGTTTTAAAAGATTCTGCTCCACAGAATAAGCCCATTTCTTCGCAAAAGAGGGGACGTTAAATGTATAATAATCGATGGCCGAAGGAGCAATGGCATCTGCTCTTACAAATATTGGTAATTGGGTGTTTAAAAAAGCTGTCCCTCCACATCCCATTGAGAATATAGCATGACAATTCATTTTCTTTAATTGCTTTTCAACCGATTTAGATTGTAAATATACGAAAATTGGTTCATGAACATAACCCCATTTAATTATATTCATTATCCAAACTATCAATCTAGAGCAAGCAAAAAGCAGCAAATGAAAAAAAGAGTCTTTTGGATTTGGTTTTATCCATACAACATCATAATAATTGCTTAGTTGATGATAAATACTATATGGAACGCCACTACGTGCAATCCTATTGTTAGGATCTGAACTAGAAACAAACGCTATTCTCATTTTTTTTGAAATTCTTAAATTAAAATAACAACGTAAAAATAAATTTTACACTTTATCTTTGAGAACTTTCTTTTCAGTCATATTAGGATAGTCAATTTGAGGATGAAATTTGTATAATGCCAATAATGACAAAATAGTTATTTTCGCTGGGACAAATTGTCCCTTAACTAAATAGCGTACTGCTTTTAGAAGAGTGTTCCATACATATTTTTTTTTACTTCCTCCTTGCATAAAAAAACGATGTCCGGAATTTCTAAATTTATAAAAATAGAATTTCAACCTTTGAGGATTAGTTTCTTTCTCAATGGAAAGACCTTCTTGAATAACACGTTTATGCACAACAATACTTTTACAAGCCATATAACAAGAATATACAGAAGATATTCTCTCTGTATATTCTGTATCATCACCCCAAATAAAGTATTCCTTGTATGGTAATCCCTTCTTTCTAATTATCTCTGTAGAGAATAAAACGGAGACAAATGTTGCTGCTTTCACTTTAATCATAAAGTAGTCGATTAAATCCGCATAATCAGAATAACCATTTTTCGATCTATCATCAACTGTTGGAGTATTCATAGGTCTGCCATCTATCCCTAATACTCGACTACATACAAATCCAATATTTTCCCGTACTGTAATGGCCTTTATCAGTTCTTCTAATGCTGATGGTTGACATATAACGTCATCATCCATTATCCAACAGTATTGAAATCCATGCTCAGCTACATATTTCATACCCGTATGAAAACCACCTGCTCCACCAAGATTTTCTTGGGTGATTGTTATCAAATCACGTTGTTCCTTAAGCCACAGTTCAGTATTATCTGTAGAACCATTATTTATGACAATTATCTTATAATCCTTATATGTTTGATTTCTCAATGAATCTATAACTTCCTTTAGCAGAGGTAAACGATTATAGGTAACTATTACGCAAGCTATTTTGTAGTTTTCCATATATTACAAATTGTTTATATTCAGTACTTTCTCAATTATCGGAGCCATGTCGTAGTATTTATATTCTGCCAGGCGGCCACCAAAGATAACAGCCCCCTCCAACCTCCCCCCGTAGGGGAGGCTTTTTGATTCGCCACTAGGGAGGGTGAGGTCTTCGGGGAAGAGGATGCCTTCCTGGTGGGCTAATGCCTTATATTGAGCGGCAAGGGTGTTGTTGCGGTCATCATTCACAGGATAATATGGTTCCATGCCTTCCGTGTATTCAGTGGAGTACTCGCGGCTGATGACAGTCTGCGGACAGTCATAGACCTCCTGACCGAACATCTCGAAGTGCTTGTGCTCAATGACGCGGGTGTAGGGCTCGTCATGGGATGTGTAGTTCACTACGGCATTGCCCTGGTAGTTCGGCATGTCCTTGACCTCTGTCTCAAAACGTACCGTACGCCAGTCAAGCTTGCCTAAGCGATAGTCGAAGAACTCGTCCAATGCTCCACAAAAAACCAATTTAAAAGCAACCTCGCGCCAAGCGTCTTTTATTGGTTGTCCCGCAGAAATAGCGGAAATAGCAGAAATATGAGTTGAAAGTGCTGCGATGTCTGAGAGGGAATTCTTAAAGAAATCAACATCCGTCATTGTCTCAACGCCCTCAAGGAGTCCATCTATCAGTTTATTGTAGCCGCCTATAGGAATGCCTTGATACTTGTCATTGAAGTAGTTGTTGTCATAAACTAAGCGGACTGGCAGGCGCTTGATGATGAAAGCAGGCAGTTCCGTACACTTCCTACCCCACTGCTTCTCGGTATATTCCTTAATAAGTTTTTCAAAAATGTCCTTGCCAACCAGTGTCACAGCCTGCTCTTCAAGGTTCTGAGGTTCACGACCATTCAGCTGCTGCAGGGCTTCTGCCTTCTGTTCTTCTATCTTTGCCTGGGCTTCTTCTGGCGTTGTCACGCCCCACATCTGGTAGAACGTATTCATGTTGAAGGGCAGGTTGTAAAGTTTGCCCTTGTAGTTGGCGACAGGCGAATTGGTGTAACGGTTGAAGGGCACAATAGAATTCACGAAATCCCACACCTCTTTGTTAGAGGTATGGAAGATGTGAGCACCATACTTATGCACGTTTATCACCCTCTTCCCTTCGGGTGAGGAGATGGAGAAGGGGCTACAATAGACATTGCCGCCCAGATGTGGGCGCTTGTCTATCACCAGGCATCGCATTCCTGCCTGCGTGGCACGATAGGCGAAGGTGGCTCCGAAGAGTCCGGAGCCTACTATGAGGTAGTCGTATTTTTTCACAACACTATATAAAAAGCTTCTTAAGAATAGTATATATGCATTCCCTCAGTTCGTCGTGAAGACGGGCTGAGGATTTTTGGTTTTTGCAGTAGGACATAATTGGCTGCTTATACACTATGTCGTACTGACGATAGTCTGTAAAGAAACGCTGCGATTAAGAAAATGCAAACCTCTTTTATTAACAAATAATACCCAATAGTGATTTTTAAACTGCACATGAAGGCCCACGGAGTATCTTCCATGTCTTCTAAAAGAAAACATCCTTGTGAATAATGGAATATACGTTACATTCCCAAATTGTTTCTGTTCTACATCTGCAGCGTTTTTTGCCTTTGACAAATATTTTTTATCAATATCTGTCAGATATCTCATGAAGTCATCGACATAAAACAACCAATCTTTTGCATCGACATGAATATTCTCCGAGTTCAAGAATTTCACACATGCGACAGCACCATCTTTAATATCCTCAGAAACATTCATCTTATAATATTCATTATCTGATATATCATTGTTATATATAGGCTTTCTCTTGTCTATACCGATAACTGTTTTTTCTGGCGATCCGAACAAAAATTCAGAGAGCATTTGCCACTGCAGTGAATAAAGGTTTGTAGAATATAATGCTGCTGCATTGTGCATCTTTGCCATAGCAAGAAGATAAAAACAAAAAACAGGATGCCCTACTGCGGTTTCTACGAGTCGCTGGGCAGAAAAGCCCGAAGAACAGCCATCTATCATAGCTGTATAATCGTCAATATGGAATTGATCCATATATTGTTCATATTCTTTTCGTATGGTTTCAAGGTTAACGTCTTGCAAATGGTTGTCGATATATTGCTGGCGGTCTTTAATAGCCCATGGAGAAGAACCCGTGGCACCTAATACTGCAATACTTGTCAGTCGAGGGGCATAAAAATAGTCTGTTACAACCTCAGGATACAGGGCATTACAAATAGCTTTCCAAACATAGCCGTCGCGAGCGACAAACATCAATCGGTCTTTACCTAACTGTTTGGCTGTTTCAACTATCCATTTTACATAGATATACCCTAGTACACCGCCCATCATAAACCCCAAACGATTCCAATAGGTGGCATTTGGATGGTCCGAAAGGAACTGATGCCAACCAACAGCTAAAGCCCCTGACAACCGTCCATCAATATGTTTGGCAAAAGGACACGCCTCATAGAGTCTGTCTATTACCTTCTGATAATGCTGCGTATGAATACCCAACAATTGGGGAATCTTTACATCTGAAATGAGATTGTCACCAATATGTAAAACATCTTCAGGCTTTACACTCTCCTTTTGAAGCATCACCTCAAAAAGCTTGCCCGTTGATTTCCTACTATCATAGTTACGGCTCAAATAGAATCCATCCCAACCGTCATATCCATTTTCTTGCAGAACACTTTGGATAAAATCAGAAGGAAGATACATATCCGACACGATTATACGCCGCTTACCCTGTAATCCTAATTCTTTCCATCGTTTAAGCATTTCCGGATTTGCACGGAGTACCTCTCGTTCCAAATCCATTTCCTTTTGTATTAAGTGTCGATATTGCGGTATTAATTCGTATGCCGCCTCTATCGTGGTTTCACCATCTCGTGCTATTGCCTCTTTGAAAGTCTTTGCATCGGCAGCTTTACGAGCTTTGGCAAATCCAGGAAACTGTTCTCTTTCCTCCAGCACCTTCCACAACTCTTGCGGATTAGCATAAGGACGCAGCAGAAGTGTATCGAAAATATCAAATGAATATATCTTATAGTCAGCTTTCATTTTCTTACCAATAAATTGACTAGCTCTTTGAGGTCATTTTCTTGTTTCATTTTTACTTTCGAATACTGTTTTGCTGATAAATCCGAGTATTGGGGATAATTATCCTCATTCAACTGACACAATGCATAGAAAATGGCCGATTCATAAAAAGGAGAAAAATAAATTGGTGCCGAACCCAATATCTCTGGCATAGAAGTTGTATTAGAACAGAGAACCGGTTTTCTAAAATGCATTGCCTCTAATGGAGGGTAACCAAAACCCTCAAAGAATGAGGGAAATATTAATGCATAACAATATTGAAATGCTATCGCCAAATCATTGTCGCTTAAGAAAGGAAGCAATATGTGATTGGGGAACTCTTTTTCTTGATATCCGATAGTGACTAAATATGAGTCTGGATGTATCTCGGAAAATCTTCTAAATGCTCTTACTGCTTTACGAGGGTTTTTTGCCTCGCGATTAGCAGAAACCATTAGATAATATTTCTTGCCACTTTCAATTAAAGCGTGCAACTTATGCAGGTCTATTTTTCTTACATCTCCTCCTACTGTTACCCTCTCTGGACTATATAGAACCCTTATGTCATCAGATGGCACATTATAGTTGTATATCATAGAATGTTTACTATATTCAGAGACCACAATAATCTGTGTGTTTTTGTTCTCACGATACATCTCTATGACTGGTTTCAACACATCAAGCATCTTGTTATATTTGCGATTACCACCACACCGAATATAATTCCATGCGAATTTGTCAATTTTCAGTATTGAAGCCACCAAACCCTTTAAAAATCCAAATCTACCATCTGACACCATAGATTCTGCACCAGGCTGAATCATATCTATATATGTGTATATTCTATTCTTACAATTCTCTTCTGCATATAAATCATGAATAACACATACAACTTCGCATTTGAGATTCTTGATTTCTGGATGTCCATTCATATAATGGCCACATGCAATAAAGAAACGGTCTATCTTATAGCAATTAACAATCTCTGTAATGCTTCTCTCATGACAGTCAATATATGTAATATTCCATTCCTTGCCTAATATTTTTTCACTCAAATCATCATAGGCAATTCCTTCCACAGAATCATATAAAGCATAGATTTTTATATCAGACGACTGTTCATGCTTCACACATTGTAACAATTCAAATAGTACTCGTCTAAGATATTCGCCTGCTCCAGTTTTAACATGGGCAGTCAATAACTCTACCAACAAATTCATTTTATCCACTTCTTTATTGGAGTAATCTTTATAAGTTCAAGCAAGCCTTCATCTTTTCGCCACAACAAGAAACCAAAATAGAGAAAAGAAGAACACAGAACTCCTGTTACCATCATAAGAATCATATTTATATCGAACAATGATATGAAATAAGAGGGCAAGCATGTTAGAGCAGCAAATATCAGGTATGGCATAAAATCAGAAAACTGCTTTTTAAATCCCATATCACTCACTTTTCCTGCAAAATATGTATTAACAAACAGATCAGATACAGAACTTAATATTTGAGCTAGACAAATATAGACCACCCCAAAGGGAATTGCCGCAATCAACAAAGTAAAGCGTACTATCTTATTGATAATTTCTTTCTTCAAGGCCAAGTCTGAACGTCCTTTTACTAATAAAAGATTCCAATTAACAGCATGAATATGGTACAGCATATATCTGAGGCAAAACAATTGGAGGAAAATAACGGCAGCTTCCCACTTCGCAGAATACAGAATTATAATATATGGCCGTGCAAGAGCTGCCAATAATAACATGCCAAAGAATACAACCATTGACATCGTTCGAATATATTTACTATATACTCTAACCAATGCCTCGTCATCATCCTGAATCTTTGATAGGATTGGATAAGAGACACCTCCAACAACATCGAAAAGGAATATACTGGGCAGTTTGGCATTACTCATACCTTTTGTATAATATCCCAAGGTATGAGGTGTGTAAAAGCGGCCTATGATCATTTGTGTACCTTCAACGTATATTTTGTCTAATATTGAATTAATAACTAGATTACTACCAAAGCCGAACATCTCTTTAAATGACTTCATTGAGAATGTCCTTTTTGGACGCCACGAGGAGATTACCCAAATGGAGGAAGTCCTTAAAATACTACAAACTACATTCGGCCAAACTAATGTCCAAACACCATAACCAGAGTATGCCATTATTATTCCTATTATTGCTTGTAGCAGACATAGGGTGATATTTAATTTCGCGGGTGTCTTAAAGTTCACCTCTTTTGTTAAAAGCGCAAAATGAATACTTCCAAATGAACCTATGACCATTGTAAGGCCTGATACTCTCATTAAATCTTCTAAAATAGGGGCTCTTAGGAATTCCGCTATTAAAGGAGAAGAAAAGAATAAAAGGACATAGAAGAAAGTGCTGACAACAATGTTAAAATAAAAAACAGTAGAACTATCCTCATCTGTCAAATCTTTCTTTCTTATAAGAGCAGAACCAAAGCCTCCATCTATAAAGACACTGGCTATGGCAAAGAAAATGGCTGTCATTCCTACAATACCATAGTCTGCAGGCGACAATATTCGTGCCAGAATAACACCGAGTATAAAAGTAACTAGTGTATTGGAGAATTTTCCAATAGCACTCCACTTTATCCCACGAAGAGTATCTGTTTTAATACTACTCATAATTTCCTGAATATTTTATTTTTTATTCTTAGGAAATAAGGTATGGTCCGATGGAAGAACCAAGGAGAAAAATGAATACTCATCCAAAAAAGCCTGCGATCATCCTTACGTGCCAAATGAGTT
>JAEEGL014010556.1_pt1 | contig 13760 bp, 1 predicted proteins | sample 9134231 | NCBI WGS metagenome assembly JAEEGL01 (sample SAMN16246548, study PRJNA631951) | gut metagenome | biome: gut microbiome; feature: rumen; material: fiber-attached | host: Bos | place: Iran: Karaj | collected 2018-10 | reverse complement strand
TCTCGCCGCCGCCGAAGACGGAGCCGTTGACCGTGCCGCCCTCGATGGTGACGACGGTGTTGAAGACGTTGGCGCGGGCGGCATATGCGCCGCCGGCCATACCGCGGCCGGCGCCGAAGACGCGGCCGTTGTTGAAGCCCTTGCGGTCGACGACATAGGTGCCGGCGTTGCCGATGGTGGCACCATTACGGATGGTGACGATGGCCATGCCGGTAATGGTATCGACGCCGACAGCGTCATAATACGTTGTGTCTGTGGCGGTATAGTCTTCGGTAGTGGGATCCCACCAGCGGTATTTGATAGAGTCGTAATAGTCGCCGGTCACGGGGTCCGCCACGCGCGTATCGCTCGTGTACTCGGTAGCATCGGCGCTTGTCTTATACCTCCATGTACAGGGGGTCTCCACAGGGATGCGGGAGGTGTATTCGCCATAGGAGTCCTTGTAGCGGTGCGAGCGCTCCGGTTTGCCTACCGTGTCGTAAAAGACGGGAGGCTCTAATGTCCCGATGCGGACAGGTTCGTAGGAGGTGGTGTCGGTGCCGTTGAAATAGAGGGTGGAGCCCACCGAGGCCATCGAGCCGCCGCCGTAGACGTTGTGGGTGACGGTGCCACCGCTGATGTCGACGTGGGTGTTGCCGTAGACGGTGCCGGCGCTGAGGCTGAGCTTGCCGTTGTGGCGGTCCACACCGCGGCCACCGCCGTAGACGTTGCCACGGAAGATGACGGCCGCATCGTTGTCCGTCTCGTAGGTGCAGGCTTCGCCGGTTTGCAGCTCGGTGCCGTCGCCCAGCACGGTGTAGGCCACAGTGAGGGGGCGACCCACGGTGCCGCCGGTCATGGTGACATAGGTGTTGTTGAGCACGTGGCCGTTCTCGCCCGAGCCGAAGACCGAGCCGCGGATGTCGGCGCCAGTCTGGATGTTGACATAGGTGTCCTCGGTGAAGGCGAAGTGGGAATATTCGCTGCCGGCCATACCACGGCTCGAGCCGAAGACGTGGCCGTTGTTGTGGCCCGTGGTGCCGATCTGGCCGCCACGGATGGTGACGGTGGCGATGCCGCCGCTAAGTATGGTGGAGTGGGGTGTGATGGGCACCTCGTTATAGTAGCCCACCGAGGCCATCGAGCCGCCGCCGTAGACGTTGTGGTAGATGATGCCGCCGCTGACGTCGACATTGGTGTTGCCGTAGACGCGGCCGGCGGTGGTGCTGAAGTTGCCGTTGTGGCGGTCCACACCGCGGCCGCCGCCGTAGACGTTGCCGTGGAAGTGGGTCACCGCGCTCTCGCCGAGCTGGGACATATAGTCGTTATAGTTGGGGTCGGAGGGGTCGTTGGTGGGGTATATCACCCAGCCGGTAGTGCCGGTTTCGCCAGTGTAGGCATTGACGTCGCCGCCGCCATAGGTGGTGGTGCTGGAGTAGGCTACCTGTTCCGTCCAGGGGTGACCATTGATGTCGCTGTCGATTCGTACGCCGATGGTGCCGCCGCTGATGTTCACCTTGGTGTCGGTCATCACGTGGCCGTTGGCGCCGCCGCCGAAGACCGAGCCACGCACATCGGCGCCGGTCTGGATATTCACTTCGGTGTTGTTGACGAAGGCCTTGTGGGCAAAGTCGGAGCCGCTATAAGCCACACCGCGGCCCGAGCCGTAGACAAAGCCGTTGTTCATGCCGTCGGAGCCAATCACACCGCCGTGGATGGTGACGGTGGCCTTGCCGGTCAAGGCTTCGGCGTGGTCGCCCGGGACGATGGGGTAGTCGACGTAGGTGCCCACCGAGGCGATGGAGCCGCCGCCAAAGACGTGGTGGCGCACGGTGCCGCCGCTGATGTCGACATTGGTGTTGCCGAACACCTGGCCGGAAGCCTCGCCCAAATAGCCGCCCTGGGTCATGTCGATACCGCGGCCTCCACCGTAGACGTTGCCGTGGTAGATATCCACAACGGCTTCGCCATTCGCGTCGAGAGCTCTCTCTGTGGCATCGAGTTCCAGACCCACGGTGCCGCCGGTCATGGTGACGGTGGCGTCGTAGCGCACGTGGCCGTTCTCGCCGCCGCCGAAGACCGAGGCGGCAATCTGACCGCCGTTGATGATGACCTGGGTCTTGTCGACATAGGCCATGCGGGTGTAGAAGAAGCCGTAGTCTTTATTTTGAACTGTATCGTAGTAACCTGGGCGGCCCTTGCTGCCGCCGTAGACGGAACCCTTGCGGCCGGTCGAGTGGCCTGCCACACGGTGGGTGCCGACGGTGACGTTGTCCACCTCGCCCACCTTGCCGCCGCTGACGGTGACCTTGGTGTTGCCCACATTGGCGCTGTAGCCGTAGGAGGTGTAGGTGTTGGTGACGTTGTTCCTAGTGACAGTGTATTCGTAGGTCGCGGCGGTGCCGTTGTAGGGAGGCTGGAATTTATAGGGGTCTGAGGGGTCGTAGGCGTAGGTCATCTGCATCCAGCGGCGTCCCACGGAGGCCAGCTCGCCGCCGCCGTAGATGTTGCCCAGGATATGACCGTTCTTCAGCTCCACCTCGGCGTTGCCGTAGACGCGGCCGGCATGCATGGCCGCCGTCACATGGCCGTTGGTGGAGGTGACACTGATTGTATCGTTGTCGTGCACGACAATGTTTTCGCTGCCGTAGCCGCCGCCGTAGACGGAGCCCAGGTAGCAGACGTCGGTGCCTGAGCCCACGCCGTGGCCGATGGTCACCTCGCCACCGTCGATGGTCACCTTGGTGTTCTTCAGCACGTAGCCCAGCTCGCCGCCGCCATAAACATTACTATATATAGTAGCATCGCCGCTGATGTTGATTTCGGTGTTGTTGCACTTGGCCATGCCGGGCCAGATGGGGTTGAAGTTGGCTGCGACCGATTCGTCGGTGGCGCCGATTTTGAGCAGGCGTCCCATGCTCGAGCCGAAGACGTTGCCGCCGGTGGTGTGCACGATGTCGGTGACATGGCTCTCGTTCCATTCGCCGGCGGGATGCGCGCTGATGAAGCTGTACATCTGGTTCTGGTAGGCCACCACGTCGCCCACCTTGTAGGTGGTGCTCGTGGAGAAGACGGGGTGGGTGAACTCGCTGAGGTTGCCGATGGTGCCGCCGGTGATGTTAATCTTGATATTGCCGTGGTCGTCGCCGGTCATCAGTTTTCCGTAGTGTTCGGTATCGGTGGGGTTCACCAGGTAGGAGCCCACCGAGGCCAGACGGCCGCCGCCATAGACGGAGCCGAGGATGGTGGGACGATGTTTGACTGTGCTCACGGTGTCGTTGGTGATGTTGACTTCGATGTTGCCGCTGGTGGAGCCGGCCGTGTAGGCCGTGCCGCCGAAACCGCGGCCGCCGCCGAAGACGTTGCCGTCCAGATAGGAGGTGCCCCAGGTGCCCACCCAGGCATCTTTGGTGATGGTCACGTTGACGTCGTCGATGACGTGGCCGTCCTCGCCGCCGCCGAAGACGGAGCCGAAGATGAGACCGCCGCTGACCACCACGTTGACCTCGTTCACGTTGGTGCGCTGGTTGAAGGTGGTGCGCTGGTCGCCCTTGCCGGCGCCGAAGAGGTTGCAGACCACGGGGAGGGCTTTGATGCTCTCGACGGTACGCGGCACGCCGATGGTGCCGCCGGTCATCTTCACGTTGCAGCTACCTTCCACGTCGGCATACTCGCAGCCGCCATAGACCGAAGTGAGGACGTGGCCGTCGCTGATTTCGACCCAGGTGTTGCCACGCACACGGCCCTGGAAGGGATACCAATGGATGGTATAGGGTGCCGCATTGCCCGACTTGTAGGCGTAGTAGCCCGAGCCGCCGCCGAAGACGTTGCCGAAGAAGGTGTGGCCGTCGCCGGCGTTCTCGCTGGCGTCGGTGGCGCCGTAGAGGGAGGCGTAGGGGTCGTAGGGCAGGTAGTGGGTCACACCATTCTCTTCGCGGCCGAAGGGCCAGTGCAAGCAGGCAGGCATGGCCGCAGCAGAGGTGTTGATGTCGGTGGCGTTTTGCGTCGTGACGGCATTGATGGCATTGGTCCACTGCTCGGAGGTGTACACTCCTTTGCCGGTGCTTGTCGAGGCATCCCAGCCGTTGCCGATCTGGCCGCCGCTGACTTTGACGCCGCAGCTGTGGAGCACCTGGCCGTTCTCGCTGCCGCCCCATACGGCGCCCACGATGAAGGCCGAGCCGCTGATACGCACCTCGGCGCTGTCGACATAGCCGAAGCGGGCGTTGTCGGCCGAGGGGGCCGGTTCGTTGGCAGCATGGGGGTCGGTGTAGACACCCATGCCGGCGCCGAACACATAGCCGATATCCTGTAGCAGGGTGGCGTCCTTGTGACCCACCTGGCCACCGCTGATCTCCACCAGGCAGCGGCCGGTATTGGCGGCGCAGCTGATGGGCTCGCCCAGGACAAAGTCTCTGTCTTTATACTCGTCGTCCTGCAGGTCGTCCGCCGTGGCGGTGGTGAAGTTGCCCACCAGGGCCAGCTGGCCGCCGCCGAAGAGGGTGTTGTGCACATAGCCGCCGGTCATGACGACGTGGGTGTTGCCCTTGACGTTGGCGTATTGGGGATTGGTGAGGTCACCCTTGCCGCCGCCGAAGACGAAGCCGTCGGTCTGCGAGGGGTCGGAAGCACCCACATGGCCGTCGGACTTGATGTTCACCGTGGTGTTGCCGATGACGTCGGCCAGCGAGCCGCCGCCGTAGACGTTTTTACCCACGGTGGCATCGGCGGTACCGGTGGCGTCGCCGATGTTCACCTCGGGGTTGGCGGTGACGGTGGCGGTGGTGCCGAGGCCGCCGCCGAAGACGTCGTAGTTGACCATGTTGCCGCTACGCAGGTGGTTGATGTTCACCTGGGGATGGAGGGTGGCGGCATTGGTGGGGGTATAGGGGGCGTCCTTGCCGCCGCCATAGACATAGTCGATCACGAGGGGGCAGGTGGCGTTCTCGGCGTCGGTGACGTTGAGGGTGATGTCGCCACGGATGTTGCCGCCGGCGTTGTTGCCGCCGAAGGCGCTTCCGATGGTGCCGCCCGTGATGTTCAGCGTGACGTTGCCGCCGATGATGCCTTCCACGTTGTTGCCGCCGAAGACATTGGTGAAGTGGCCGCCTTCGATGTTCAGCACCACGTCGCCGGTGAGGGCAGCGGCGCGCGAGCCGCCATAGACGTTGGCGATGGTCCAGAGTTTAGAAGGGGCGTCGGGGCAGGAGACCGTCAGGTTGGCGCTCTCGCCCGAAGCCAGGTTGTTGCCGCCGTAGAGCTCGGTGATGGCGCGCTGCGCGCAGGCACCGTCTCCCAGCAGCTGCATGTTCTTCACGCCCACGATGGTACCCTTGGCGTTGCTTCCGCCGAAGAGGTGGTTGATGAGACCGGCATGGACGGTGAGGGTGGCCGCGGCCGTGAGGCCGTCGCCGTAGATGTTGGCGCCCGGGTTGGTGGCGCCGGCACCGTTGCCGCCGCCGAAGACCCAGTTGTGACGGCCGCCGTCGATCTCGACGTCGACAGCGCTCTGCACTCCGCCGCTCACACCCACGTCGGCTGCGTTGCCGCCGCCATAGAGGGCATAGATGGTGTTGTCGCAACCATGCACCCAGACCTTGGTCTTCGAGGTGTTGGCCGTGGGGGTATAGGCTGCGTTGTTGCCGCCGCCGAAGACGCTCGGGAGGGCGTAGTTGGCCAGGTTGGTGTCGGTGGCCGCCGTGGTGTTGTTGGCGTCGTGGGCCGTGCACCAGATATGCACCGTCACATTCTTGGCCGGCGAACCCTTGGCGTTGTTGCAGCCGAAGACGCCGCCTGTGATGACCACGTTGTTGCCGGAACCCTCCATCTGGGCCTGGGTGCCGATATTGACGGTCACCGTGCCGTTGACGGCGGGAGTGTTGGAGGCATCGCCCAGGGCGCCGCCGAAGACGTAGCCGTGGCCGTCGGTGCCGTCGCCCACGGTGCCGCCCTCGATGGTGACGGTAGTGGTGTTGCTGTTGGCATAGGTGCCGGTGCTGGCCAGGGCGCCGCCGCCATAGACGGAATTGCCTACCGTGGCGTTGCCTTGCATCAATACGGAAGTGTTGCCGCTTACGGCAGCCGCGTTGCCGCCGCCGAAGACGTTGCCGTTCACCACGACATGGGTCGACTGCGCCTGGACGCCGCCAAGGGTCATCCAACCCATGACAAACAGACCGGCGCACCACCGCGTGGCGGTCGAAAGGATATTACTATATCGCATGTTAGTATTTTTTTTCTCTTCCATTCGTGTAGTATTATATTAGTCAATATACTGACAGTCAGGCTACAAAATACCCTGTGTCAGTTGCCCTTTAAAAATGCAAATATACGAAAAAAACAGTACCCCCACAAGTCAAAGAGTTAAAAATGTTTAAAACTTGTTGATTTCCACCCCCGCGCCCCCATTCCACTCTTCCACTTTGTCCCTCTTTCACTTTTTCACTTTGTTCCTCTTCCACTCTTCTACTCTGTCCCTCTTCCACATCCCCCTCCCTGTTTTCTTTCTTCGTCCCCTCCCTGGGGAGGGGCAGGGGAGGGGGAGAGAAGAGAGAGCATATCTTTGCCCCACCCCAACAACGCCCCCACCCCTAGCCCCTCCCCAGGGAGGGGATGAAGAGGGGAAATAGCCTATCCCAGTAAGAAGACGAAGGGAAAAGAGGAGGGGACGACGAGGGGAATAGCCTATCCCGGGGAGGGGACGAAGGGAAAAGAGTAAGGGGGATAACAGGTTATTGGTGATTTGGTTAAGGGTTAGAGACAAGTGCCGCGTCAGCCGTCCCTACCAAGTTGCCCCTTCCTTTGCCGTCCCCTCCCTGGCTTTTTCCCTCGTCCCCTCCCTGGGGAGGGGCAGGAAAGAGAGAACAGATCTTTGCCCCGCCCCAACAACAACGCCCCCCACCCCTAACCCCTCTCCAGGGAGGGGACGAAGAGGGGAATAGCCTATCCCAGTAAGAAGACGAAGGGAAAAGAGGAGGGAACGAAGAAGAAAATAACCCATCCCGGTAAGAGGAAGACGAAGGGAAAAGGGTGTGGGATAACAGGTTAGAGGTTATCGGTTAAGGGTTAAAGGTTAGAGACAAGTGCTGCGTCAGCCGTCCCTACCAAGTTGCCCCTTCCTTTGCCGTCCCCTCCCTGGCTTTTTCCCTCGTCCCCTCCCTGGGGAGGGGCAGGGGTGTGGGGGGGAAAGAGAGAGCTGTCTTTTTACCCTCACCCCAACAACGCCCCCCACCCCTAACCCCTCCCCAGGGAGGGGACGAAGAGGGGAAATAGCCTATCCCAGTAAGAAGACGAAGGGAAAAGAGGAGGAAACGAAGAAGAAAATAACCCATCCCGGTAAGAGGACGAAGGGAAAAGAGTAAGGGGGATAACAGGTTATTGGTGATTTGGTTAAGGGTTAAAGGTTAGAGACAAGGGCTGCGTCAGCCGTCCCCTCCCTGGCTTTTTCCCTCATCCCCTCCCTGGGGAGGGGCAGGGGAGGGGGGGAAGAAGAGAGAGCATATCTTTGCCCCGCCCCAACAACGCCCCCACCCCTAACCCCTCCCCAGGGAGGGGACGAAGAGGGGGATAGCCTATCCCAGGGAGGGGACGAAGAGGGGGATAGCCTATCCCAGGGAGGGGACGAAGAGGGGGATAGCCTATCCCAGGGAGGGGACGACGAAGGGAAAAGCTCATTCCGGTAAGAGGAGGACGAAGAAGAAAAAGGCAGGGGTGGGGGCAAGAAGGGCGTGCAGAAAGCTATTTTACATCGCGCACGACCTATATCTCGTCCCGTGTCGGCAACCGGGGTGGGGGTGGGACGTCTCTTCTCCGACCGATGTCCGACAAAAAGCGTAAAACAGTCGGACATGTGTCGGACATGAGTCGGAGGGGAGGTGGGTCAGGGCGGTGGTCGTGTCGCCCCTTTTTTCCGCCTTTTGTGAGCCCTGGGAAAGGGGTGCAAAAAGCGGCAGTTGCGTCGTGCACGACGCAACTGCCGCTCATGCCGGAGGGGGATGTCGCTAGTCGCGGAGGATGACGCTGGCGTCGCCTTCGACGATGGCTTTGTTGCCGCCGCCGTAGATGTTGCCGCCTACGTGGGCCGCGCCTTGCAGTATTACGTTGGTGTTGTTGCGCGAGATGCTTTCGTTGCCGCCGCCGAAGACGTTGCCGAAGACGTTGCCGCCGTCGATGGTGAGGCTGATGGCGCCGATGACGTTGCCGAGGGTGGTCATGTCGGTGGTGGTGTAGAGTATTTTGTTGGCGTCGTTGGAGCCGGTGGTGGCGCGATACTGCCAAGTGAAGGTCTCGGGGGCGACGGTGCCGAAGTCGGAGAAGAGGCCCGTCTCGCGGGTGTAGACCGAGTAGGTGGGCTGGGTGGCGGGATAGACGTCGACGGTGTTGGCCGCGGCCTTGTAGCCGCCGCCGAAGGCGCTGCCGAGGATGCTGCAGTCGGTCAGCGTGGAGGTGACGGTGCCGTCGACCTTGCCCTGGCATCCGGCGCCGTAGTAGTTGCGGAGGATGGTGCATCCATGGAGCACGTTGGTGACGTTGCCGGTGGTGGCCAGCGAGAACTGGGCGTAGCCGGTATAGAAGCGGGCCACGCCGCTGCCGCTGCCGCCGGCATAGAGGATGTACTCGAACTTGTAGCAGCTGCCGATACCATAGTTGGCGTTGTTGGTGAGACGTTTGTAATAGGTGCCGAAGGCCAGGGGGTAGGTGATGTTGTTGGCAAAACTGACATTGCCATTTTGCTGCTCGCGGTTGTAGGTGATGGAGGTGCCGCCGAAGCCGGCGCCGTAGTATTCGCCGAAGGTGGAGCCGGTGGCGTGGGTGGTGACGGTGCGGCCGGCGGCCATGTCGCCGAATTCGGGCCCGCCGCAGTAGAAGTCGACGAAGCTGTTGTTCATGGTGATGTCGATGTTGCCTGTGATGCGTGCCGATGCCGAGGTGCCGCCGCCGAAGAAGCGGCGTACGACGGCGTGGTCGACCTTGGCGGTGACGTTGACGCCGTTGGTGCTGGGGTTCTCCATGTAGGCGGAGAGGTATTTGTGGATGCGGCCGCCAGCGCACCAGAAGTAGATGTCGTCGCCAGGGGCGGTGGCACTGGCTTTGTAGCCGGTCATATAGCATTCGGCCACCTCGCCGCCGGTGACGACGATGGGACGCAGGGTGGTGGCGTAGGCATTGTCGGTATGCGAGCCGGGATAGAGCTCCTTGACGTAGGCGTTGCCGCCGATCTGCAGGTAGCTGAGGCGGTTGCACGCCCCGTCGCGGGCGCGGACAATCTGGATGAAGTAGCCGCTATTGGCTATCCAGCGGTTGTTGCCATGGCCGTCGTCGTTGGCGCTGAAGTTGTTGTCGTTGATCTCGCATTCGCTCATGAAGCTGACGCAGGTCTCGGTGAGTTCGAACCATCCGCGGTTGTGCCAGATGCTGATGGTGGGGTAGGGGGAGCTTCCGTTGACGCGCTGGGCCATACCCATGCCGATGTTGGGCACGAAGTCGAAGCGCATCGGCGGTGCTTCGACACGGTCGTCGGTGTGGTAGGAGTACCAGCCGTAGTCTGGCTCCTGGTTGTTGTCTTCGTCGCAGCTCATGATGGTGAAGGCCTTGCCGGTGTTGTTCTCGAAGGCGGAGGTGGCGCTGTTGGTGACAGCTTGGTTGTAGTGGTAGTTGCCCACGAGGACGATGGCCTGGGTGTGGGGGTTGGTGGTGGTGGCCAGGGCGCCCATGAGGCTGGCGATGCTCGTGTAGACGGTCTGGCCGTGGTAGGAGGTGGGCATGGTCCAGGCCAGGTTGGTCTGGTCGCGGTAGGTGTTGCTGTAGCCGAAGTCGGCGCGGGCGTCGCTGAGGTAGAAGGCATTGGCCATGTTGGCCTCGATGGTGATGGCGGTGACGCCGTAGGGCACGATGTAGTTGCCGCCCTGGGCGAAGATATAGTTCGAGTTGCTGTAGAGGTCTTTGGCGGTGCAGTCGCGGTCGGCGAAGTTATAGTTGCTCAGCGTGCCTGCGGTGCCGCCGGTGATGGAGGTGATTTTCCATCCGGTGATGACCTTGGAGTAGTCGCGCGTCCAGCCGTCGAACTCGTTGGCGAAGGGGAGGACGACCTTGCCCCAGGTGAAGTCGAAGGCCAGGGTGTCCATGTCGGTGATGGGGAGGTCGACGGAGCGGCTGGTGTTGCCGATGACGACGGTGACGTGGAGGTATCCGCCGTCGCCCATGGCGGTGACCGGTTCGCCGGCGCCGGTGTAGTAGCCGTCGTCGCCGATGTTGTTCAGCAGCTTGCCGGCGTATTTCTCGGTGGTGGCGGGCAGGTGGGCCGCGATGTCGACGGTGGTGCGGCGGGTATCCTCAATCCACGGCTCGATGATGGGGTAGGGAGCCACCTCGGGTTTGAGCACCCAGTGGCCTATCTCGTCGACCTGCGCCGCCGAGGGTTCGGCGCCGAAGAGGAAGTAGGCCGCCAGCTCGCGGTGGGTGTTCTGGATGTGGCGGTAGAAGGGGAAGCGGGTGAGGTATTCGTCCTTGTCGATGGCCAGCTGGTCGTTGTAGGCGGTGTAGGTGAGGTTGGCGCGCGAGCGGTAGTAGTTGTATTCGTGCAGCTGCTGCACGTTGTTGGTGTGGTTGCCGCCGTAGACGGGCGAGCGGTTGGTGCCGGCGGTCATGTCGCCGTACATCATGCAGTTGGTGATGCGTACGCCGGTGGCGTTGACGGTGGTGGTGCCGCTGACGGTGCCTTGGTTGCGGCCCACGATGCCGGCGGCGTAGGTGCCGCCGCCAACGGTGGCGTAGTTGTAGCAGTTGACCACGCGGACGTTGCTGCCACTGGCGATGGTGCCCACGAGGCCGCCCGCGTTGGTGGTGCCGCTCACCGAGGAGGTGCCGTCGCTCGACAGCACGCCGCAGTTGTATATCTTGGCATTGCCCTGGGCGGTGCCGCAGATGGCGCCGGCGTTGGCGATGCCACTGATGGTCACCTTATCGAGGATGACGTTCTTCACGGTGCCGCCGTTGACGGTGGTGAAGAGGGGCCGGGTGAGGCCGCTGATGGTGTGGTAGCGCCCGTCGAGGGTGCCGGTGAAAGTGATGTTACCGGTGAACGACGAGGCGTCGATGTCGGCCGCCAGGACATAGTAGCCGCTGGCGCCGAGGTCGGACATCTCGTCGACCACGGTGACGCCGTTGTAGAAGTCGACGGTGAAGCTTTTGGTGCTGCTGGCGCCGCCTTTGGAGGCGGTCACCGTCACCGTGGCCGTGGCGATGGTGGGGTCGGGCATGGTGCCGGCGGTGATGGTGAGGTTGGCGCTGTTCTGGCCGCTGTAGGTCACGCCGGTGGGGAGGCCGTTCAGCGTCCAGGCGTAGCTGATGCCGTCGGAGGTGGGACCGGTCACGACGGGGTCGCTGCTGAAGTCGTCGGTGGAGGCGTAGAGGGTGTTGTTGTAGAAGTAGAACTCTTTGCCGCCGCCGGTGAGGGTGGTGTGGGCGGGTACGGTGGTGGTGGAGGTGGTGGCTTGGGCCGTGGCGGCGAAAGTCTGGTTGGTATTGTTGTTGAGCTCCGCCGATGAGGGGCTCACCTCAAAAGTGGTGATTGCTGTCGAGGTGACGGTACCTTGTGCGACAGCCTCCCGCGTGAGGGTGATAGTAGCGGCGTTGGCGTTCGTGTAACCACCCTTGCTGACACCTAGGCGCACAACGATATTGCCGGTGGGATTGGCCGTGATGGTCACCAAACCATCGCTGCTGACACTTGCGTAGGTGCCGCCAGTGGTGACAGTCCAGGTGAGGGTGGCATCGCTCCAGTCGCTGATTTCACCAGGACGGGTGGTAGAGGCCTCGACGTCGCTGGTCCAATAGTAGGTACTTTCGTTGACTGTAGCGGAAGTGCAGGCAGGGGCATATGTGCCTATATGGGGGGTGAGCTGTATGCCGCCATCGGAAATCCCGGCTTCTGCCGTGATGGATACGGTGGGGTTGCTAGCAGCAACATTATTGTTGATAGTGATGGCTGTACCAATAAAGTTTTGACTGGCTTCGCTTGAGTTTACAATGAATCCTGTACCGTTGTATCGGACATAGCCGCGGTTGTTGCCAGCGCGGTTAAGGTAATTATTAACTATTCGCCAGTTGTTATTAGTTTCTCCTAATGAGAAAGTACCGTTTCCCCAGTTACTACCGTTCGATCCTGTAAAATATTTTGTGTTGTCGGTATATGAATGGACATTGCGGCTGGTACCACCCATAGTGTTGCTGGCAATCCAGATGGCGCTCTTGGTGAACGTGGCGTTCACCCCGGGGTTGCCGCCGTTGTTGATGAGGTAGCCATAGTTGGCGTTGTGGAACACGTAAGTGTAGTTCTGTGCCTGGGTCGGCAGGGCGGCCAGAAGCAGTGCTGCCAGCAGTATTTTTTTTCTCATGTGCTTCATATTTTGTAATGTCTGATGAATTTCTGCAGGGGTCGGGGGGAGTTCGTTTCAGGCACAACCGTCTGGTTTGCACCGAGATAGTGGATGTAGTAGTAAAAGTGTATTTTGGGGCAAAGATAGTAAATATTTTTATACTAAAAAAATGCATTCGAAAAACAAAAAAATCATTCGAGATCGAATATTTGGTGCTTGATTTGATAAAAAAACGTCGGGAAAGACTGTGCGGGGAACGAGGGTGGGGTTCTGCCTCCGATGGGTCTATCCGAAAAACAGCGCGAGGGGTCCTGCCGCATGGCAGGACCCCTCGCGTATGGAGGAGATATCGTCTGGCGTCAGTCTTGCAGCCTCACGCTGGTGTTGCCGGTGACGGCGGCGGCGTCGCCGCCACCGTAGACGTTGCCTTCGACCTGGATATGGCCTTGGAGGAGCACATCGGTGGGGCCGGTGATGTCGGCGGTGCTACCTTTGCCGCCGCCGAAGATGCTGCCTTTCACCAGTCCGTTGAAGCCTTTGACCCAGAAGGTCTTGCCGTTGGAGGTGTAGGGTGCGGCGTGGCCGCCGCCGTAGACGTTGCCCCAGATGAGGGGACTGTCGCTGTGGCTGCTACCGGTGGTGCCGATGGAGACCGTCACGTTGCCTGCCACCGAGGTCTGCTGACCGAATCCGGAGCCGAAGACGTGGCCAAGCTCCGAGCTGGTGGGGTCGATGGACGCGGTGCCCACGGTGCCGCCAGTGATGTTGACGGTGGCATTGCCGTATTGCGCACCAGTCTCGTCATGACCACCATAGACACCGCCTTTTACCGTACCGCCGTACATTCGGATGTCGGTGTTGCGGCAACGCCAGTCGACATCGGTTGTAATAGCCCGAGCTGTGCCGCCGAAGACTTTCTTGCCCACGGTGCCACCGAGGATGTAGACGTAGCAATTCTGCGACACGCCGTTGTAGCCGCCGCCGTAGACGTTTTGCTCCACCATGCTCTCGTCGGCCACCACGACGTAGGCAGTGGTGGTGGAGCCGCAGTATTTCACGTTGGTATTGGTTAGGGGAGCCAAACCACGGCCAGCGCCGAAGATTTGGCCGCCGGGCACATTGAATACCAAGCCATAGGCGTTGTTGTAGGTGCCTTGGCCGTCGTGCGAGCGGAATTCGGTATTGCCTCCGGCATAGATATAGCAAGTGCCGTTGTTGATGCCATTACCAGCACTGAAGTCGGTACCGTTGCATCCGCCGGCCACCCAGCCGTTCACCTCGCCGCCGGTGAAGACCAGACTACGGCTGCCTCGGGAGTCAGAGATGGAGGCGGTGCCGTAGACGGCGCCCTTCACCCAGCCGCCTTTCATACGGAAGTAAAAACCGATGATGGGGTCTGTAGCC
>JAEEGL013827977.1_pt1 | contig 13760 bp, 5 predicted proteins | sample 9134231 | NCBI WGS metagenome assembly JAEEGL01 (sample SAMN16246548, study PRJNA631951) | gut metagenome | biome: gut microbiome; feature: rumen; material: fiber-attached | host: Bos | place: Iran: Karaj | collected 2018-10 | reverse complement strand
TTTACGGCGGCGGCAACGGCAGAAGCAGCATTTCGGCTTCACAATATGCCACCGGCGGATACGCCACCTACGGAACGCTCCCCTACGTCTCCAGCGCCTCGGTCGTGAACCCCTACGACGGCTCTACCTCCTCCCGGTCCTGCCTCGTCCTGCCGCAGGAAACGAAGACGGAAAGCGGCACTACCAAGTGGGCGGAGAACGGTGTTGTCCTCCCCGGAAGCGGGGTGGCGCCTGGAGCAGACGGCTACCTCACCATCTACACGCGCTTCAAGTGGGACGGTAACACATCCGAGCCGAATCTTCTTGTCGGCAACGGCTGGAATGGTACATACGGCAGCGCCGAGAATGGATTGTCCATCTATCTCAAAGGTGGCGGCACAAACGATGGGAAAATCGGCATATTAAACAACGGCGCGATGCCGTATTGCAGTGCAAAAGTCACGGCGGGCAACTGGTACGACCTTTTCGTCGTGGCCCGCAATGAAACGATTGGCGGCGCGGAAAAGGCCGTGGCCAACGTCTATCTTTACAAGGCCAATTCAGGGGCGTCCCCGACGCTCACGACCAGCAGCCTGACGAACAATGTCATGACCTTTTCAAGTGCGCGGCTGACCCTTGGATGTTACTTGCTGAACTCAACAGGGTGGGCCACCAAGACCAACCCCCGCGCATTCCGCGGCACCATCGCCGACGTGATGATTTGGGACCGCGCGATCACGACTCTTGAAATGTCCGAGGTGATGGCCGGTGGCACACGGGGCGGCGAATGGCAGATTGGCGCCGTCAATAACAGCGCCGACGAGTTCGGCGACAGCGACCCGGCAGCGGTCTTCGAGCCGCAGACGATGGCCTGGAGCCGCATGCGCAAGACGCTCGATGCCTCGAACCCGACGCTCTCGATTGCCACGACGATGACCTCGTCCGAGCACCAGATGTCCCGCGCCCTGACCTTCCTGCCGATTCTCTCCGGCGGCTCCGGCCCCGTCGAGGTCGCCCTCAACGGCACCACCGTCGGCGAAATCGACCTCGCATCAGAAACCTCCATCACCCTCCCGAAGGAACTCTGGCGCCACGACGGCACCGCGAACACGATCACGGTCACCCGCTCCGGCTCGGCTTCCGGCACGGTGCAGTTCGACGCGATTTCCCTCGCCCCGGCCCCGGCCGCCACCTCCGTCCTCGACGACGCTTTCTTCAAGCTCGACCTGCGCGGCGGCGAATCGACCTTCACCAAGCCTGGCGACCTCGGAAATGCTTTCACATTCTCCTCCGCCTCCCCCATCGTCGGCTTCATGGGTGATCAGCGCGGCCCGCGGACCTACACTTCCGACTATGGCAACCTTCCCGCCCAGGAGACGGCCGCCGTCACGAACCCCTACTACCCTTACACCACTAATACGCAGAATGTCCTCCATTTTTATCAGGACACGAAGTCCGCCACCGCATCCGTTCGCTCAAGCATCGTTATTCCAAACGCCGCCCCACAGGGGCCAGTGCAGACCTTCTACCTCCGCTTCCGCTGGGACGGCCACACCCCAGCATCAACCTACAATCCGACATACGTCTTCCAGAGCGGCAATGCGGAGAATGGCTGGAAGACGGAGGGCATAGCCCTTATCATTGATGAGACTGAGGCGTATGGCAACGTGTTGGGTGTGCGCGGTTCCGACAACACTAGCGATCTTGTGAGTATTGCCATTGCCTCCAACGAGTGGCAAGATGTATTCATAACCTTTGCGCAGAATGCCGACAATACCGCCTACACGGCAACGGCCACCATCTGCAAGCCGAAGCCCAGCGGCAACAACTTCTCGCCGCCAGCACTCGTCACGCAGTCGCGCACAATGAATAAATCGCTCTCCTTCAATTCGAGAAACCTCACTATCGGTGGCTACTACGACAGCAATGCCAGCGCGACATCCTCGCGTTGCTTCCGTGGCCTGATTGCCGATTTCATGGTCTGGGACCGGGCGCTCACCGACGCCGAGAAAATCGAGGTCATGGCCGGACAGCACGGCGCGAAGTGGCGCATTGGCGCGATCAACGGCTCCGCCGACGAGTTCACGGACACCGACCCCGTAGCGACCTACGAGCCACAGTCGATGCCCTGGAACCGGATGCGCAAGACGCTTGACGCCTCGCACCCGTCGCTCACGCTGAAGTCGCCGCTCGCCACATTCGAGGCCGGTAAGGCGATGATCCTCCACGTAGATCCTCTTCTCACCGGCACGGGCGCCGCCGTCCCCGTATCGGTCTCCGTGAACGAAACCGTCATCGGCTCCTTCGACCTCGCCGAGACGCGCAACTTCCTCATCGAAAGGCAGAACTGGCAGCGCGACGGCAGCGGCAACGTGACCGTCACGCTCACCCGCACCGAAACGACAGGCTCCGTCGCCATTGACGCGATTACCCTCTCCGGCTCGTGGCAGATTACGGATGAAAACGGCGGCTCGAACGGCATGCTTCGCGAAACATACGCTGCGAGTCACGCATTCGCCGGTGACACAGATGTTACCCATTTCTCCTCTTCGCTATCTGTCGGCGCCGCTCATACCAATTACACCTTCGGCGTGTGGGTGCCGGCGGGCATGGCGGAGAAGGTTGGCTGGAAGTTCAGGACGAAAACCACCTCGACGAGCGACGCCACCCCCCTTCCCGAATGCCACACCGTTTACGTGAACGGGGTAGCTGTCGGCGCACATGAGGGGGCTTTCGGAACAAATGAGTCCTTCAGCTGCGATATCCCGGAGGGGACTCTCCATGACGGCATGAACTATGTGCAGTGGGTGCAGACTCTGCCAACGCGCGCCGACCAGCAGAGCAACATTGGATCCGATGGCAAACCCGCTGGCATATTCCAATACTACGACTTCTGGGGCATGACCCTGGTTCCACCGGCCAACCCCTTCGTAATGATAATGCGCTAGGCGCGGTGGGGTGCGCGCACTTGGATTTGCGGAACTCGGATGATGAGGGTGCGCACTCTGATTTGCGGAACTCGGATGATGGGTGCGTGCACTTGGATCTGCAGGAACTTGGAGAGCGGGGGTGCGCGCCGGTTTGCTATACTAGTCGCAGGGTTGCGCATGCCAGATGCCCTTGGCGGGTAAGGGCATGGGCGTGCCGCAAATCGGAGTTTCCAATCAGAGTTCCGCAAATCAGAGTTCCCGAAAGCCAGCGCCATGGGCCGCCTTCTCACATTTGACTATACCAGCCCCTTTTTCTACATGGTCACGCTCAAGCGCCGCAAGGGGCTGGCCAGCCTTTCCCGCATCACAGAGGAGGCCGACCCTCCAAGTGATTCCCATGGCCGGCGGCGCTTTCTGCTCGCCAGCGAGCTTACAATGGCCTTCGCCGGCGCCATTCGCAACTTCGCCGCGAAGAGCCCCGGCCTCTGGCCCATCGAAACCTTCATCGTGATGCCCGATCACCTGCACATCCTCTTCCACCTTCGCGATACTGGCGGGAAAATCGGCCTTCCCGCACATGTCGAGGCGCTGGCGGCAGAACTTTCACGCCTCTACCACACCATGCGCCCCGGCGAAGATGGCAAGGTCTCGCTTGAAGCCTCCCCCATATTCGAGCCAGAATGGCATGACTGGATTGTGACACGCGACGGGCAGCTCGCTGGCTTTACTCAGTATATCCGCGAAAACCCGGAACGCGCCTGGCGCCGCCAGCAGAACAGGCGCTTCTTCACGCAGGTCGGGCGCCTCAGCTTCGCGGGGCGCGAATGGTTCGCCTACGGCAATCCGGACATTCTAACCCTTCCCGTTCTCGCCCCCTTCCGCTGCTCCCGCTCTTGGGAGAAAGGCGGCAGGGAGTGGAACGAGGCTATCGCAAGCGCCGGGCGAATCGGCCCCGGCGGCGCAGGGGTCGGCACATTCATGAGCCCCTGCGAGAAGGATTGCGGCAATGCCATCTACAAGACCGGAGGGGCCTTTGTGGTGCTGTCGCCGGAGGGCTTTGGAGAGCGCTGGCACCCGCCACGCAACAGGGAGAGGCTCTGCGCCGACGGGAGGATGCTTTACCTTTCGCTCTATGAGCCGCAGGCCGCGCGCCCCGACAACGCCACACTCCACCACCGCTGCCACGAAATGGGCGACATTGTCATGGCGGCGCTGGGAGGATTGGGGAAGGAACGCTGATTTGCTAAACTCGGATACCTGGACACGACAAAAATAGGGAAACAAACGCCATGAAAAAAACTGCCATCATCACTCTTTTCCTCGCCGCCGGCGCCATCGCGGGCGAGCCGCTGTTCGACCTCGACCCCTACTCCATCCGCGAGGAATCGCCGGGCGTTTACCGCACGTTCGGTTCGGCCCTCTGCGCCGTCACGAACGCGCCGAACGCGGGAACGCTCACCCTCAAGGCGCGCGTCCGGCCCGAACGCTGCGAGTCGCCGCAATGGGCGGCGCTTGGCATCATCGCCTACTGCTCGCCCGATGACTATTGGCAGCTCGCGCTCGTAAAGCCGTCGGATGCCGCCAAAACCGCCGGCAAGCACACCTTCGAGCTCAAGGCGATGGTTGACAGCGTCTGGGGCGGGGAGAAGAACGTCGCCCGCCGCATCCGCAACAAGCAATCCGGCCAGTGGGAATATGGCCGCGACTACGACTTAGCGCTCTCATACACGCCTGAGCACATTGAGGGCACCATCACGGAGGTCGAAACCGGCAAAGTCCTCTTCAGCGCCGAATACGAGCGGGCGGAAGGTGCGCCGCCATTCGTAGCAACCCGCCCCGCGCTCCGCGTGGATGGCTGGCTCTGCGGCGTCATTTCGGAGGTGAGCGCCGTTGGGGGCGAGCCATCTGCGATTTCGGGCCTTGCACCCGCCGCTCCCGGAAACGCGGGCGGCCAGCCCAATGGTCTTGCACCCGCCGCTCCTGCGGTGGGTCGCGCAGACTTGCGCGAAAAGCCTTTTATCCCATCCGGCCCGGAGACGGGCCTGCGCGGCACCGCGACGGGCTTCTTCCACATGGAGCGCATCGACGGCCGCGACTGGCCCATCGACCCGACGGGCCGCGCCGTCATCCTCGCCGGCACCCAGCACATCAAGCCGCAGGGAACCTTCTCCGATGCCGCCGGCTACTCGCCATACGGGCGTTTCGTCGCCACGAACTACCCCTCCGTTGACGCCTGGGCCGACGAGACGCTCGCCCGCCTCAACGATTGGGGCTTCACGATGCTCGGCAACGCCTGCGCCCTCGGCGTCCTGTCGCACAAGACCCTCCCGCACGTCAAAAACCTCCAGATGGGCCAGCGCGTTTCTCGCGGCGACCCCGACTGGTACATCCGCGAGTGGGGCTTCAAGCCATGCTCGGCCCTGCCGAACGTCTTTCACCCCGACTTCGCCGCCACTTGCGAATGGCGCGCCCGCGAAATGTGCGCACCCTACAAGGACGACCCGTGGCTCATCGGCTGGTTCATCGACAACGAGCTGGCGTGGTGGGGCACCAGCAAGCGCATCGAGTCAACCGGCGTTTACGCCCTCGTCTCCAAGCTCCCCAAGACCCATTCCGCGCGCAAGGTGCTCGACGCCTTCCTCGCCGAACGCGGACTCACCGTCGGCCCGGATGTCCCCAGGGAGGCCAAAATCGACTTCCTGCGCCTCTACGCCCACACCTACTACGAAAAGACCACGGCCGCCATCCGCAAGGCCGACCCCAACCACATGATCCTCGGCAGCCGCTACGCGGGCTTGGACGGCGCGGCGCCCGTCGTTTGGGAAGAGGCCGGCAAGTTCTGCGACGTCGTCACCTTCAACTGCTACCCGTGGGCCGACCTTGACCGCGGGATCGTCCTCGACGCCGAGGGCGGAGTTCCCATGGCGGAGCGCCTGCGCGAGTACTACGGCTACGCGAAGGCCCCGCTCATGGTCACGGAATGGAGCTTCCCGGCGCTGGACCACGGCCACCCGTGCCTGGTGGGCGCCGGCCAGCGCTTCCGCACTCAGAAGGAGCGCGTCGAGGCCACGATGCTATTCGCGAAAACCCTCCTCGCCGACCCCCATGTGGCGGGCTACGACTACTTCAAGTGGAACGACCAGCCGAAGACCGGCTCCTCGCGCTTTGCCCCGGAAGATTGCAACTACGGGCTAGTTAACGACTTCGGCGTTCCCTACGAAGGCATCACGCAGGCATTTAAGGAACTCCACGCAAACCTCGTGCGGTGGCGCACCGCGCCGCAGGAAAGCGGCCTTTCGCGCAAGTCTGCGCGACCCGGCGCGGGAGCGCCGGGTGCAAAACCCACCGAGCGCGAGCGATTCTTCGCGGAGGCACCGGCAGTTGGCTTTGTCCATGCGCATTCCCCGATGGTGGGCTTCTCCCTTGCCCCGGATGGGTCATGGTGCCTTTCTAATGGGCTGCTGCGGCTTTCCGGCCGCATTGGCGACAAGTGGATGGCAAGCCAGGTCGCCTTTGCGGACGGCAAGCCGGTCGGCCGCCTTGGCGCCCTGCTCGCGGCGGAGGACAACGACTTCTACAAGTGGATCGACACGACCCGCCTCGCCGATGTGTCATTCAGCCGCGACGATGCAACCGGCGCCGGGGCCGTCTTGCTGCGGGCCCTCGGCGGCCGCGCCGCAGATCTTGCAGCGGGCGCTCCCGAGCCCGCACTTGCGGATTCCCCGCCCGAAACCGACGCGGAGACTCCCCTCTCCTTCGCCATCACGCTGCGCGTGACGCTTCTGCCGGGATGCCCGGACGCCCTCCTGGAACTCGTGAGCCTTGAAAACCTTGGCGAAGCGCCACTCCTCGCAAGCGCACTCTACATGCGGGCCTTCTCCTTCGAGAAGCAGGAACGCGGGCGGCCCGCCTCTGTGCCCAATCTGTGGAGCGCACGGAAAACCGCCTCCTGGACCTTGCCCGGCGGAGGGGAGTGGGGCTTCTCCACCATTGACAGCTCGGTGCGGAAATACCGCTTCTTCGTCACGCCAGATGGCGTCCAGCATCCCGACGCGGCATACTCGCCGGTGCTCGAAGGCAAGACCTTCACCGTCGCCCCAGGCGAAACCTGGCAGGCCACCGTTCCGATGGGCGCGAAGCTTTTCCGCAGCCCAAAAACCGCCGAACAGCAGAATACCCCATCCGCTTCCCCATACGGCGTCTGCGCCCACCTGCACCGGGTGAATGACCCCGCCGAGCGGGCGGATGAGTGCGCCCGCATCGCGGCGACCGGAATTACCCGCGTTCGCTTCGACTTCGAGTGGTGGCGCATCCAGAAAGCCAGCGGCGCCCCCTTCGATTTCTCCCACTACGACGACTGCGTCGCGGACGCCGAGGCGCAGGGACTCACGCCGCTGCCCATTCTCTTTGACATCCCCAAGTGGGCCGATCCGGTGTGGGAGCACCTTGAAGAGTGGGGCGCCTTCATCGAGGCCGTCGTCGCGCACTACGGCGACAGGCTCCCTGAAATCGAGATTTGGAACGAGGAGAACCACCGCCACTTCTGGAAACACGAGCCCAGCCCGGAGAACTACCTCGCCACGCTGCGCACCGCCTACGAGGCCGCGAAACGCGCCAACCCGCGCATCCGCGTCCTATTTGGCGGCACGGCCGGTGTGCCGATGGATTTCATCGAGGGCGTTTACAAGGCCGGCGGCGCGCCATACTTCGATGCGATGAACATCCACCCATACAGCCACCCGCGCCAGCCCGAAGGCAACCTTGACGTGAAGCTGGAGGCTGTTCGCGCCTTGATGGCCAAATACGGCGACGCCGAGAAGCCAATCGCCATAACCGAACTCGGCTGGCCCACGCATGACGCGCGTCTTGGCGCAGTGAATGTCCTGCGCGCCGGACTAAGGCTGGCGCGGCCGGAGCAGAAGGTCTGGCGAGTCGCCTACGCCGCCACTCAGCCTGGCCAGGATGGCGGCCTGCCGCGCGAGGAGGCCGAGGCAATCGAGGCGGCCCTGCCCGCAGGCTCCACCTGCGAGGCATGCTTCGGCGCCCGCCTCCGCGAGCGTCTCGCCGCCGGCGACCTTGATGCTGTCATCTACCCCTTTGACGAAACCTTCCCGGAAGACACGGCCGAAGAAGTGATTGCCTTCGTCAATGCGGGAGGCGTTCTCGTCGATGCTGGCGGGATGCCGATGTGGAGTGGCGTTCACGAGACGGCGCCTGGTGTGTTCGTAAGCGGCGGCAAATCGGGGCTTTCCGGAGAGACTGTCCGTAAGCGGCTCGGCATTGACGTCTCGGCCTGGTGGATTGATTCGGCGCTGACGAACGCCTACGTCAAGGCCAATCCAAGCGAAGAGGCGAAGGCCGCTGGCTATCTGGGTGATCCCGCAGGCGAGGATGCCGATCGCTTCCAGACGCCGCGCCTGATGGGTCCGGGGGACGAGTTCATCCCGCTGCTCGTCGCGAAGGACGCGAAAGGTCGTGACGCCGTCGCGGCGTCTGTGATAAGGCGCGATGGCGGGCGGCGCGGGTGTGTGGTCGTTTCGGGGCTGAGGCCGCGCGGAGCGTTTGGCACCAATTCTGAAGACAACCAGGCGCGCTACCTTGTGCGGGCCATGGCGATTTGCTTTGCAGAGGGGGTGGAGTCCTACTACTGGTATGAGTTCCGGGGAAGGGAAATCGACCCGCAATACAGCGAACACCACTTCGGCCTAACGCACCAGAATTTCTCGCCGAAGCCGGCGTGGGGCGCCTACCGCAATTTCGTCCTTGCGCGACCGGCGGGGTCGGTGCAGGCGCCTGGCGCATGGCATGACGATGCGCGCCAGTTTTTCTTCCCGCAGTGGACGCGCCCGGACGGTGTGAAAGCGGGGGTCATCTGGAAGACCGGAGCGGCGGAACGCATTCCTCTTAAGTTCACCGGCGACGACATCCGCTTCCGCAGTTTTACCGGGCGCACGATGAAGCCCGTCCGCTCGGAGCATGGTACATGGCTTGTGCCAGTTTCCGACAGTCCCGTGTTTTTCGAAGGTGGCGCGCTGGTTTTCTAAAGTCATCAATCCCCTTCGAAATTTGCGTTGAAATGGGGAATGGTGTAGAATGGCGGCAATGTCCGAGAACCAAAATCAGAAGACTTCCACGATGCGCAAGGAGAGGGTGGCGCGGCAGCGCGCCGCCCAGGCTCCAAGGGAGGCACATTCCTCAATCGGGTCGGCGCTGGGCGGCGTGCGCCTTATCACGCAGGCCGTGGTGGCGTCGCTTCTTCTGGCCTTCTGCCAGCGGGAGCTGGTAGGGCTGCTCATCAACTGGCTTGACCTGGAGCGCTTCACCGGCGACCAGAGCCTGGCGCTCTTTTCCTTTGTCACCATCCCGTTTGTCGTGACGGTGCTGCATGGCCCGAGACCGGCCGTTGCGGCTGGCACAATTGCGTCGGTGATCCTATGGGGGGCGACTCACTTCAATCCCTGCACCCTTGTCTCGTCGTTCTTCGGGGTCATTCTGATGGCGGCTTTGGCGCGGCGCGTTCGCAAGGTCTCTGACCTGGTCGTATTCGCACTTGACGTCTTCCTCCTTCAATCGGTGGGGAGCTTCGCCATGATTGCGCTCCGCAACAAATTCGCCCCGGAGCTGGACGCCTGCGAGGCATGGCAGATCGGCGCTTTGGCCATCATCTCATTCGTGGCGGTGCCGGTTTCTCTCATGGTCGCCCTCCCGATTGCGGAGCGCCTTTCGGGCTGCACCAGTGACTACACCCTTGCCACTTACGCCAACTTGGAGAATACTCTTTTGGAGCGGCTCTCCCGCGAGGCCCCCGGGACATACGGCCATTCAATGGTGGTCGCGGACCTTGCCGCGGCCGCTGCGGAGTCGATTGGCGCCAACCCGCTTCTGGCGCGACTCGGCGGCTACTACCACGATATTGGCAAGCTTTCCAATCCCAGGTTCTTCATGGAGAACCAGACCCTTCTGGGCAACCCCCACGACACACTTCCGCCCTCGATTAGCGCCATGATAGTGGCGAGCCACGTGAAGGACGGGTCGATTCTCGCGAGGGACAACGGCCTCCCGCCGCCCATTGCGCGGATTATCGCCTCGCACCACGGCACCACGGCCATGGAGTGGTTTAGGCGAAAGGCCATTAAACAGGCCACCGAAAAGGGCGAACCGGCGGCTGCCGACGAATGGCCATACCGCTACGCCGGCCCCATCCCCGAATCGCGCGAGGAGACGATTGTCTCGTTGGCCGACACCGTCGAGGCGGCGTCACGCTCCATAGCGGCGCCAACGCGGTCGGATTTGGTCCGTCTTGTGAACGGCATCGTGGCGAGCCGTTTCGCCGATGGGCAGCTTGCGCGCAGCGCGCTGACCCTGAGCGAACTTGAGGAAGTCAAGCGTTCCTTCGTCCTGACACTCGTGCACCGGCTCCACGTCCGCGCCGCCTACCCCGACCAGCGCAAGTAACGACAAGCGACGAGCGACAAGCGACGAGCGGGACTTGAGGGACTTGAGGGCTGTCGGATGTCGGCTGTCTTCCCGCATGTCGCTTGTCGCATGTCGCGTGTTAACTTGCGAAAAGGGGCGCAACAATGTATCATTGTTATTGGCGTGAAATGCGCCAGGACCTAGCAACTTTTTAAGCAATTACCCAGGAGAACCCAAGCAGATGAAAATCGCCTTCGGCTGTGACCACGGTGGCTTCCCCCTCAAAGAGGCCACTATCGCCGCACTAAAAACCTATCCCGAAGTCGAGGTCGAAGACCTCGGCACATTTGACCGCGATCCGGTCGATTACTCCGACTATGCCATCGACGTGGCCGAGAAGATCGCGGAAGGCGCAGTGGAGCGCGGCGTCCTGATCTGCACCACCGGCATCGGCATGGCCATCGCCGCGAACCGCTTCTACGGCGTGCGCGCCGCCCTCTGCGAGGATGCCGGCGACGCCACGAAGAGCCGCGCACACAACGACTCCAATGTTCTCGTCCTCCCCTGCATCCACGTGAAGCCCGAGGACGTGCAGGCGATTGTCGACGCCTGGATGAAGACCGAATACACAGGCCGCACGATCGACGGCATGCGCCACGCCCGCCGCCTCGCCAAGCTCGACACGGCCAAGCGCCTCTCCGAGCTGGCGTGCCTGGCCGGCGTCGATCCCGAAGTCCACGCCGCCATCCGCCGCCACACAGAGCAGGAGGACGCCACCGTCAACCTCATTGCCTCCGAAAACTACACCTCCCGCGCCGTCCGCGAGGCCACTGGCTCGATCCTCACAAACAAATACTCCGAGGGCTACCCCGGCCGCCGCTGGTATGGCGGCTGCTCCCACATCGACGAGGTCGAGCGCCTGGCCATCGAGCGCGCAAAGCAGCTCTTCGGCGCCGAGCACGCCAACGTCCAGCCGCACTGCGGCGCCTCCGCCAACATGGCCGTCTATCTGGCGGCCCTCGAACCTGGCGACACCATCCTCTCCATGAGCCTCGACCAGGGCGGGCACCTCTCGCACGGCAGCAAGTTCAACATCTCCGGCAAGCTCTACAACATCGAGTCCTACACCGTCTCCAAGGAGACCGAGACCCTCGACTACGAAGCGATCGCGGCCAAGGCCCGCGAGGTGAAGCCGCGCCTCATCCTCGCCGGCGCCAGCGCCTATCCGCGCGCCATCGACTTCGCCAAGTTCCGCGAAATCGCCGACTCCGTCGGGGCGATGCTCCTGGTTGACATGGCGCACATCGCTGGCCTCGTGGCTGGCGGCGCGCACGCCAGCCCCGTCCCGTACGCCGACTTCGTGACCTCCACGACGCACAAGACCCTGCGCGGCCCGCGCGGCGGCCTCATCCTCTGCAAGGAGAAATACGCCAAGGCCATCGACCGCGCCGTCTTCCCCGGCCTCCAGGGCGGTCCGCTTGAGAACGTCATCGCCGGCAAGGCCGTCTGCTTCAAGGAGGCCCTCCAGCCCGAGTTCGCGCAATACGCGGCCCAGATCGTGGCCAACAGCAAGCGCCTCGCGGCCCACCTCCTCACCAACGGCTTCCGGCTCGTCTCCGGCGGCACCGACAACCACCTCGTCCTCGTTGACATGGCCGCCAGCGGCCTCAACGGCAAGGTGGCGCAGGAGGCCCTCGACGAAGCGGGCATCATCTGCAACAAGAACGCCATCCCCTACGACACGCTGCCGACCTCCGTCACCTCCGGCATCCGCCTCGGCACGGCCTCCGTGACGACGCGCGGCCTCAAGGAGGCCGACATGCTCAAGGTCGCAGGGTGGATCTCCAAGATACTGGCCAACATCGGCGACACCAACCTGCGCAAGCGCATTCGCGGCGACGTCATCGACTTCATGGCACAGTTCCAGACGCCTTGATTGCACTTTCCGACATCCGGCTCTCGCCGATGGCGGGCTTCACGAACGCGCCGACGCGCGCCATGGCGCTGCGTTTCGGCGCGTCGGTCGTCTATACGGAGATGGCGGGCGTGGAGGGGCTTGTCCACGAACATTCCCGCCTCACCTGGCAGTTGCTTGAAACCCTGCCCGAGGAAAATGGGCACGTCATCGCCCACCTCTACGGCCGCGAGCCGGAGCACTTCGCCCGCGCGGCGGAGGCCGTCGCCGCCACGGGCCGCTTCATAGGCATCGACGTCAATGCCGGATGCCCCGTCCCCAAGGTCACGCAGTGGGGAGCGGGGTCGGCGCTGATGCGCGAGCCGGGCCGCATCCGCGACATCGTCGCCGCCACGCGCAAGGCCTCCGGCCTCCCGGTGAGCGTAAAGACGCGCCTCGGCTTCGGGGAAGGGGAGATCACCGCCTTTGACGTCCTGCATGCCGTGGAGGACGGCGGCGGGGCCGCGCTCTCCATCCACGCGCGCTTCAAGCCGCAGGGCCATGCCGGGCCGACGCGCCTTGACCTCGTGGCGCAGCTGCGCGAAAGGGCCTCAATTCCACTTCTGGGTAATGGTGGAGTGAACGACGCCGCCTCGGCGAAGAAGTTTGCCGAGACCACGGGGGTCGCGGGGCTGCTCGTCGGACAGGCATCCATCGGCCATCCCTGGGTCTTCGGGGAAATCGCGGAGGGGCGTTCGTTCGCGCAGGGCGAGGGGCACTCGTCCTACTTGCCGCTCGAAGAGATCCGCCGCGCCTGGCTGGAGCACCTTGATTTGGAGCTGCGCTTCGCGGAGGCCATCGTAGCCAAATACCCGGAGTCTGCGCCGAAGCTGCTGCCGGAGGAAGTGGCGGCGATCCGCTTCCGCGTCCACCTGTTCCGCTACGGGGCGGGGCTTCGCGGGGCGGGCTACATGCGCGGCCGCATGTCGGCGCTCAACACCCCCGAGGAGTGCATCCGCGCCCTCGACGGCTGCCTCGAGTGCGAACGCCGCTACCGGGCCAGGCGGCCCATTTGACTGTTGGCTTACTCACACAGAGCCACAGAGACACAGAGTTGTCAACGAATTGCGCTCCGCGCGAAACACGGAAGCCCTTTGTCGCGGCTGGCCACCGCTGGCGGCCATCGGCGCGGCGCCGCCGCATCCACGTGCAAGCCCGTGATGCGCCCCCGCCCGCGCCTGCGATGCGTCGCATCGCCGCCGGGCCAAAGGACACGGAAATGACAGGGAATGGGGAATGGGGAACGGGGAATGTGAAAGTGTGAAAGTGTGAAAATGTGAAAGTGTGAAAGTGTTGCCAATCCCAATGTTGCCAATTGCCAATGTGGGAATAGGGGCTAGGGAATAGGGGCTAGGGCTGGCTTCCGTTCTGGCCGCAGCGCTTAACGCAAGTCGCTTCGCGACACGCAAGGATTACGCTCGCATCGATGTGGCTACGACGGGCCAAGCCCTACGCCACAATCGATCCTAGCGTGGAGGTGA
>JAEEGL011236500.1_pt1 | contig 13760 bp, 10 predicted proteins | sample 9134231 | NCBI WGS metagenome assembly JAEEGL01 (sample SAMN16246548, study PRJNA631951) | gut metagenome | biome: gut microbiome; feature: rumen; material: fiber-attached | host: Bos | place: Iran: Karaj | collected 2018-10 | reverse complement strand
GATTAGCGAAGCTCACGAATGTCAAAGGTCTGAAGACCTGTTGCCTTGACAGCTCCATAGAAACGATTGTTAACCATCTTCTTAGCATAACGGGTCATGATACCCTTTACAGGGGCAAAGTTGAACGGGTTATACATTGTCGGGGTGAGTTGCATAGGTACGTATGGAGCATAGATGTAACCGGTGTCAAGAAGGCTCTTACCCTTGTGACCAAGAATCATTGACCAGTGAGGTGCATAAGGGTCAACGTATACCTGATAACGTCCGGAGAGGCTACCAATACGCTCGATACCCATGTTGTAAGAATCCTGCTCTGCGTTAGCGTCAGTTACGTGGAAGTACTCAAGGTCATTGAAGACTGCGGAGATTTCAGCAGAAACGACGATGAAGTTAACACCACCACGAAGGGTAGCCTTCATAATCTGTGCAGAAATCTGGTTAATCTTAGTGATAAGAGTCTGGTTCCAGTCTTTCTGAGTGTAGTTGGTTGAATAACCAGCCTGACGACGCCATCCGTTGTAGTCCCAAGCAAGCTGCCAAGGAGCAAGTTTACGAAGGTCGCGGAGGATTTCACGGTCGATTTCAGCACCAATCTGCTCGGAGAGGATAGCGGTGAGCTCAGCCTCAGCGTCGATGTTGTGGAATGCGGAAACGTCCTGTGCAAGTTCAGGAGACCATGTAGCACGAAGCTTACGCTCGGTTACGGAAACGGTCACTGAATCAAGCTGGAAGGAAACCTCACCCATTTCAGTCTCGAGTTCGAGAGAATCGTACTGTGCCCAAGCAATCTTGAAGGAAGCGACAGAAACTGCATCAGGAGCAACACCGATGAAACCATCGATGGTCTGGCCCTGCTTGCGAACTGGCTTAGCGAGGTCAAGTTCAATGTAGATATGACCATCAGCGTCGCAAACGTCTGCATATTCTACCATACCCTTACCATAACGCTGGGTAACAAGACGGAACTGGATGCCCTCACCCTTACGGAATGAAGAAGTGTCACCGGAGCTAGCAGGAATGTCCTCAGCAGCGATAACCTTAAGAGATGCAAGGAACTCTTCGGTATCCATTTCGTTTCCATCAGGGCCAGTAAGTCTACCAGGATTTACGCTGGAGAAACCACCAACCTTAAGGATGACGTTACGAACGGAACCATCAGCACCATAAACTGGGAATGTGGAACCGGAAGCAAGGTCAACAAGCTCACCCTTGAAGTTGAAAACTACAGGAGTAGCAGTACCAACGTTGATGTGAATCTTACCCTTACTGTTGTCATAAAGGAAGTCATTGTAGAAGAGGTCATAGAGAGTCTTCTTCATGTACTGGGTAACCTGAGGGGAAACCTGCTTGATGACGTAGGAAGGGTCTGCGTCTGCAGCTGCCTTAGCCTCGTCGAAGGAAACACCGTCAAGAACTACGTTTCCGCGATTGTCGAAAACGCTGTAAGCAATCTCGTTGACAACCTCGTCAGGAAGATAGTAACGGTTGGACTGAGCAACGGAACCATTACGCTCCTCACGCTCGTAACCCATAAGACCGTAGTGCTTACCAACTTCACCACCGACGATTTCATCACCGACTTCTGCGCCGTTCTCCATTTCCCACTTACGCTCGCTGGTAACAGGCTTCAAGAAGAAGAGCTTACCAATAGGAAGGTTCATAGCCTGAACACTGACGATATCGTTAGCAAGAAGTTTAGCAAACGTACGACGAATGATAGGGAAAACAACAGTCTCGAAAGAACCGCTGTTATCAGAAGCAGTAGCCTCGGTCATGAGGTGCTTTGCTTCATTTTCGAAGAGGATAGCCATGTTCTCCTTGAGATAGCCATCAAGACCGGCGGTAAAGCCGATACCATCCCAACGCTTCTGGATTTCCTCACGGATAAGTTTCTGGGTATCGTATGCAACGTTACCAAGCTTACCAGATGTTAAAATACTGTTTTTCATATTCTTAATTTTTACTTTTTCTTATTTTATTTTAGAGATTGTTCATTCTCTGAATCATATCGAGAGCGTAGTTGATAGCTTCATCATCATTTTTATAAATGGTGCTCTCGTTGATATTCTTTACAGCAGATTCGTTAATGTTCATAGGCTTGTCGATTGCGACACCGCTCTTCTTAACGGTTTTGAGTTGCTTGTCGATAGATTCATAAAGTGCGTTACTCTGCTCAACAGACTTTGCCTCATTACTGAACCTCTTAAGGATGTCATACTTCTCCTGCTTGGAGGTAGCATTCTCGAAGACAAGTTTAACAACGTTTCCAATGTTGTAGTTAGTCAAAACAGCCTCGTTGAGTGCCTTTCTGAACTTAACAAGTGAAGACTTGAGAACCTTGTTTTCTTCTTCCATAACATTAAGTCTCTTCAAGACATCCTCCATTTTGAGTTCTCCCTGACGAGAATCAACCTTTGCAACATCTCTTGAAGGCTCATCGCCACCATAGTGATGTCCCTGGGTCTTGGTGGTCTTTGCTGTTGCTTGCGTTGACATGCTGTCTGCGGACTCTTCCATAGGACCATCTACAGGCATATCACCACATTCGTCAAATGTAATCTCGAAAAGGTCTCCCTCTTCTTCATTGACTTCGCCAGCATAAGGCTTTCCCTTACCCTTCAAAGAACCGGCCCATGGCTTACCCTTACCATCAGGAGCACCGGCATCCCAGTTATTCGTTTCATTAGGTGTCGCAGCGTCGTAAGGCTCCTTGCCAACAACGACGTCCTTGTCCTGGTAGTTATCAGTGTAACCAAGGTTTTCTTCTTTCATAATAGGTTTCTTGTTAAATGTTATTTCAAAAACGGGCTCATCGTCTCCACCCTCTGCTTTAGCGGCCTCAGGCTCATCGCCACCGTCCAAATCAATAAGATATTCAGCGCCAGTCTCATTGTCCTTGAGTTCAACTTTGCCGTCCTGCTGTTTTACGACTACATTGTCCTCATCTCCCATGAGTTTCCAAACCTTTGCAATTTGTGCAGGGTCATCCACGCCTGTCATGTCATACTCGCCGTCACCTACCTTATAATCATCGAAGTTTGACCATTCATCGCTCTCTCCCTCTGCGGGCTCTTCAACGCCACCATCCTGGTCTGCCTCAGGCTCTGCCGGTGCAACATCATCCGTAGCAGGGGCATCACCGTCTGCAGGAACATCATCAACGGTTGGAACATCGTCTACTTCTTGCGCGGTTGGTTCGACCTTATCAGCATCATCGTCCCCAAAATCTTCATCTGCGGATTCCTTAAGATAGGATTTTACCGCATTTCCAATGATGGATTCGATAGTATCTTTTGTCTGGGCCCTCAATGCCTCGGAAAGCATCTCCGGGTCTAAAACAGTCTTGTTAGTATTTTCGTTCATAATTTGAAAAAAATTATTTACCCTTATTTTTACAATAAATATAAATCAGATTTAAAAAAATCCATAATAACATCAAAAATGCTTATATTAGATGTTTATAAATCTAAATTTTTGCTTATTTCAAGAGCCAACCGTCAAATTTGTTCAATTTTTCCAAAAGCGTATTCTTTTCAGGTGCCTTTGATTCGACGTATCTTTGTAACTCTTCTTCGCTCGGTGATATCCATGCGTTTGGTGTACTAGGGTCACTAACAACATCCCAGCAAATCAACTCATAATCATCACCGACCATATATTTCCCATATCTTTGTTCAACTGAGCCAACACCCCTTGATGAAACACCGATTTTTAAATTGTTCATAAGAAGGTTTGCTACTTCATCAGCGGTAGTGGATACAATTCCTAATTTTCTGAAACCCTCCGTAACCGGTATTTCAATCTTTCCAACGAGAGTATGCCCTTCCCAGTGAAGTTCGATAATATTCATACCAATTCTGGAAAGGTTGATGCTGCTGTCTTCCGGGTGGTTTGTTTCTCCGTATCCTCTCCTGTCACGGATTTTCTCCATATATTTTTCAACCTGTGCCTTAAGTACTGCTTCCGGGTAAATTCTACCATTTGCATTCTCTATATCAAACTTCTGAAACACAGCATTTACAATAAATGGTCTAGGTACGTTCCATCCGCCGTCAACATCTTCGTTCAGTTTAATGGATTCATACAGTTTCTTATTGTCTCCACTCTCCATGGAAATATAACCGTCATTCTCGATAAGAAGTCCGGTTCCAGTATTATTTTTCTTTATCTCTACCAACTGCATTTTCAACAAGCGTTTCTTAAATAAATATTATATAAGGTCCAATTCTTCCGGAGTAAGGTATTCATCAGCAATCATATTCTTGCTCATGTTCTTCATTGCGAGCGAATCTTCGAAGTCCTCATAATCTATCTCGTCCATCACATCACTAACAAAACCACGCATAATGTCCATACCGCTCTTTGTTTTGGCGAACACTTCTTGCATGGTATCACAAAACTCCTGCCCGTCAAGTTCACATAAGTTCGTGAAAAGCAGCGGGAGGTATTTCATATCCATGTCCCCAAGGGTAGAAACAAATATATTCCACATTTCTGGTCCTAGAATCATCGCCCACATCTCCGCCTCAACACAATCTGACTTCTTCATTACATATTCTGCCGAGGTTTTCTTTTCTGGTAGTCCGTGCGAAGAGAACAATTCCATAAAACCACGGATGGACTCGCAGAGCATAACCGGGAATACAGTACCGAAAGATTCTATAAGGGTCCTCTTACCCGGCCCGCATAAACGCACATCAACCATTCCAGCCTGATATTTGTTCTGCTCCGTAATTTCGTGCAAGCCATCTTCATATAGGATAAGTGAATTTAGGATTGAATAGTTTGAATATAGTTTAGGCAATTCAGCATCTATTTCATATACATCGCCAATGAATTGTTTTGGGAGTTTTGAATATTGTAATGCTGCACCCATAATGAGAGTGTTGATTATCTGTCTCTTAGCAACTTCAAGCCGTAGCGATTTCATTTCCTTCACTGAATCATATTCCATTTCAGGAGAATCCTCTGACTTTGCCCTTATGCTACGCTCATGTGAAGAAACATCCCTTACCAAATGGCATTTGAATGTTATTGCCCCGTTCGGAATTGCAAACATCTTATTGACGATATTGAAACACAATTTTTCCAGCGATTTCTTGTTCTTCTCTTCAAGTTCCTGGCACCTCGTTGCTATATTCTGCAAGAGAGTCTTCTTCTCCTCTACAGATAAGTTTAAAATATCATCGTCGGCCACATCCCTTACGGATTCATAACCCTTCATCGCCAGCATATGTTCAAACGAAAGACCATCGGTTGGAGGAAATGCCTGATTATCCCCGAAGAAAGTCTCGTGGTTATCAAGTTTATTTACAAGTTCTTCATTTACATCATTGTACTTGAGGAACTTATCTGCCATTTCTTCCGTTATAAAAATCTTTCTTGGCATAAGTCGTTACGTTTTCTTCAAGGTATTTACGCCTCATTTCCATGATATCCTTCTTTGAAAACCTGGATTCGTTCGTCTGGTTGGTTTCCGGGTTTCCGTCAGCAGAAGCACCAGCGTCTTGTATGTTTGAAAGGTTGCTGCCAGTCTTCGCTATGTCACCTGCTGAAACAACACCTGTAACCTGGGCACCCGGATTTTCCTTTCGTGCCTGTAATGCTGCCGTCTGAACGCTTTGCGACAATGGTTTTCCTGCCTCCGGGGTTACCTTTGCGGTTATCTTAGGACCGTTTTCCCCTCTTCCAGTTGTCTTAAAAACGTCTATCTGGGTTTTAGGGTCTACCTGCGATACTTCTCCCGGGTCGATGCCTCCATAGGTCACCTCCTCGTTCATGAGCATATTGGCCTGTTCAAGCGTAAGCTTTATAGTTCTTTTCATATTCCTAATATAGTCGTTTTATTTAAATTGTGGAGGGATAAATGGATAAGTTCTCCTATTCATCTTTACATATTTCGAGTAATCCGTATCACGTCTCGAGTCATCATCTTCCGTGTTGTTTATGGATTCACAAATCTTTTTGAACTGCCTCTTTGTGAGTTTGATGGAGCGTGTTTCATTCATTGGCTGTTCCTGTGCGTTCATATCAGGTGCCTGTTGCTCTTCCCCTCCACCCATATCACCATCCAATGCCGGGTCACTTTCAACTCCTTCTGTAGAGGCATCTTCCATTTGGTCATCACTTGGTAGCGGAGTTTCCTTGATTTTCTTAATAACCTTCTTCCTCTCGCCTTCATCCATTCCCTTGACAGCCTGTTTTACAATCATACCAATCACGTATTTGTCAAGGTCAAGTTTTCCTGGATTTTGTTCGTCATAATCCTTAAGCGACTGTGAGAGTTTTCCTGTAAGTTGCTGTATGAATTCCTCTGGGTCCGTATCCTCATCGGCCTCAACGCCAGCATCAAAGTTTCCACCAAACTGGTCGTCACCCATTGCGTTCGGGTCGCCCATTCCAGGGTCGCCTCCCATCATGTTAGGGTCTCCACCCATGGCATTAGGGTCTTGCATTGTTGGGTCATCTGGCATCATACCAGCATCGGCAACTCCATTAGCATCTGCCTGTGCCTCCGGCTGCATTGCCATACTCATGTCATCTGCAGGTGCCGGTTGCGACGGAAGTCTGAGGAACGTTTTTTCATCAACATCCTCCCTCAGCACAGCCTTCACACTGTTAAAAACCATGTCTGTAAGCATATTGACAACCTTATCCGTATACGGAGCACTTGAACCAATCTGTTTTCCGAAAGGTTCCTGTGTTTTTGTGGAATCGTCGTTCCAGTCCCTGGCCCCGTTTGGTGCTACTTCAACATTATCTGGGTGTGTCATTGGCTTTTTCCTGTACCCAGGGTGCTTACCAAACACATTCAACTTTGTTACCTCTTCTTTTACTTTCATATTGAATATAAAAATAAACCCACCAACTTTTAATTGGTGGGCTGATTATTCATTTAGTTCTGACCACCTTTGAGTGCCTTAAGAACTTCTTTCGTTACAACGTCTACAATCTTGTCATAAGGAGCACTCGAACCAATCTGCTTGCCGAACGGCTCCTCACCCTTTGTTGACTCATCATTCCAGTCACGGGCACCGTTTGGAGCAACTTCCGTGTTAGCAGGAGTGGTCATAGGTTTCTTGCGATATCCAGGATGGTCTCCGAAGTTGTGAAGAACTGTTTTGTCCTCATGAAGATTCCTAAACATACTTCCGTCGTATTCCTCATATCCGCCGCTTATATTTCTTCCACCACGTCTCTTTGATTTATTTGCGGCCTCCTCACGTTTGTTGAGAACCTCCATAGGAAGTGCTGCAAATGACTGAAGACCTGCGATATCTTCGAGGAGTGAAACCCACTCTGTTACGACATTGTTGACAGTCTTTGCATATTTAGCATCCTCGCTGTATCCAAGTCCCTGAATATACTCAATGGTATCACGCATTATATCCTCTTCTTCTTCAAGGGAAGCACCATAGTTCTCATCCCAACTCATAAGGTCATCGACAAGTTCTTTGAGTTCTTCCGTTGACATATCAGGGAATCCCATTGCCTTAAGGCTAGGTCCAACGACATATTTATCTTCCTCATCATCCATTTCGGTATCCATAGGAAGTTCTCCGTCTGGCGTTATGATGCATTTGACAGTATCCTTTGCATCCTTATAACCGAAAAGATTTCCATTTTCATCGTTACCCATTACGTTTCTGAAAGGAATGGTATTTCCAACGAGGAACTTCTCAATCATTTCAGGATGTACACCCGTGATGATAGCAAGGTTGTTCTTTGCATTTTGAAGTGTATAAAGTGCATGACGGAAGATATCAACTGCCTTAGTGGTGTCTATATTGGTATTGCTTCCAATCATTTCAAGCTCCTTCTGTGCCTTAGCAACACGTGCGGTAGCGTATTTTCTTGCCTTTTCATCCGTAGCCTTCCAAGCACCACTCTCAGTGTAATCAGCCTCTGGGTCGTCATTGAGGCCGAGTTCGTATTTGTTCTGGAGGTAGTAATCACTTTCCGGGTCATAATCTACCTGCGCAGGATTTACGTATGATGGGGCACCTTTCCTAGGGTCTAAAGTTCCCTTCTTTGATACGTTCGGAACTCTTGAGCCCTTGTCCATGTATTGAGAAAGCGGTGACTGTGATTTGAAATCGCTGTCAGCGGTCTGCCTTTCAGGAACACCATACATGAAGTCGTCATCATGATAATATTCTCTTTCTTTCTTATCATCACCCTTCTCATCGAACATCTCTTTGAGAATTGACTTTGCAACGGACTCAGAAATCATGTTCATCTTCTTGCCCTTTGAGAACTTGTCAACAACCTCGTTAACAACTTTGTCGATGACATCTGCTGAAAGGTTGTTCCTATCTACACCACTCATGTCGTCAATGCCAGCAATCTCACCCCCAAAGTTGTCGCCAAGGGTCTCAACTGCCTTCTCGTCACTCTCCGGCGCAATAGGTTCTCCAATTCCCTCATCAGGGTCGTCATTAAACTGTGAAAGGAATGCATCGGTTTCAAGGTCATCATCAGAAAGTTCAGTACCGCCTTCAAGGTCTGCGGAATCGATACCGTCAATAGGGTCGCCAAGTTCTCCATATTCCTCTGCTCCGAGGTCTGGATTTTCCTCCGGGAAGTGGTTTTCTTCCTCAACGGATTCATCAACCCTAGCAACCTTTCCACCACCAGGATTCATTGCAGCAACTGCGTTATCTGGAACATACTCAGCCTTCTTGGTGTAAGTATCTCCAGGGGTGTTTGAATCCTTCTTCTGGATATTATCGGTATTCTCTCTGTATTCAGCCTTATCCTCGAACGGGTCTCCCTGCTTTTCGTGGTCCTTTGCGTTTTCCTTATTGTCACGGTTCTCCTCGTAGTTGGCCTTATCCTCGAACGGGTCACCTACCTTTGTATTGAACTCTTGGGTCTTTGGGGCTTCAGGTACGCCAATGTTCCTATCACCAATCTTACCCTTTCCATTCTGGTAGATAACGTCGATGTTTTCAAGGATTTGACGGTGACGTGCAATATCTTCCTGCATTTCAACCATACTCTCGTCCATGAAATCAGAAGAACGTTTCATTTCGTTGATTGGCATACGTTTTCCATGGTCCTCATTAAGGGTCATAAGTCTCATATCCATGTCCTTAACAGCATCTGCGTAGGACGAATATGCACAATCCTTTCTATTAAGGAATCCGCCAATGTAATCGAATGATTCTGTGAGGTTCTCCTTACCTTTCGGGCATGACTTTACATAATATTTAGTGCCCTCTGCAACAATGCCATAAACACGTCCGTCAGCACCTTCTTTCATGTTCATAACGGAACTATATGTGGACTTTTTGGTCTCGTTGTTCGCATTATAAAACATAAGATGCGACATATGAGATAACTGCTCATCGTAGAAATTTGCCATAATCGTTAAATATTTTTTCTTATAAATAGTTAAATGAATACAAAAATGTTATTTAAGTGAATTCATTTTGTCATATGTTTTGTCCCTGAGATTGAAAAGTTTATCCAAATAGCCGTTTCTCCTCAAGACTTTGAACACTATATTATCTGTATTCATTTCATCTTTCGTTGCTGACAGGCTTTTCTTTCTCTTGGATGTTATGTTGTCTATCAAATCAGCCGAATCATCGTAGAGTTTTCTATTCTTGTACTCATCACCGTCTGCGGAAGCTCCCTTCTTCTCCAGCCCCTCTATATCGGTCATTATGCTTGATGCCTTTTTCTTTACGGCAGTCGAATCGATGTCCTTCTTTGTAAATGTTGTCCTGGACGGTTTCTTAATCCACTTATTCTTGTCAAGGGAATATACGGCAGACGAAGCATTATCGGCATCTTTGTCCTGTACATATAATTCAACTGGGTAGCCAAAGATGCTTATCTCGTCATGCGTATCGTTCCACTCTTTCTTCTTGGATTGGAAATAGTTCTCGACGAATTTCTTGCGGTCATCAACCTTACTATAGTCCATAACAACATGAAGGTCGATGTCAGAATACCTTGACCAGTTGTAGTTTGCAATCGAACCGACAACTATCGTATCCTCCGGCTTTACCCAAGTCACATCAAGAAATTCAATGAAATCCTGTGCTATATCCAGAAGTTTCATCCTTACCCTGGAGTCCATAAGGTCATTAACCCATATTTTCGGATTGAGTTTGTCCTGAACCTTGAAGGAAGAAAGGTCTACATCATTTTCCGTGGCCTCGTTAAGTTCATCCCAATTTTCTATATTCGCCGGGTCCCTACGTTTCTTAAGTGATTTCAACTTTGACACCCAGTCGATTGATTCATCAAGTTTCTTTGTCTTTTTAAGTTCCTCAGTCCATTCCCTGAACAGGATATTTCCAACATGGTAAGCCTCTCCTTCAAGTTCACGGAGTCTGTCATCATCAACAAGGTCACCACCATGCCCCCAATCCATATGTTCGTCACGGAGGTTCTGCATGTGATGTACCATTTCGTGTGCAAAACTACGGAGAATATCCTTTATGTGCCTACCGTTAACGAATACTACTACCTTTCTCTCATCCGGGTCATAATAGCCTGTCCTTATATTCATTCCGTCCTGCGGCTCAGCATTAAGTTCAATCGCCGGTCTCGGATTTATCTTATATTCATTCCTCTCAAGGAAATCAAGGTACGATTCAATATATTTGTGAATATCTGTATCGAAAGCATCCTCACACACCATTCCACCGGCCTCTCCACCACCAGCATCACCTGCTACATGTGCATATCCTAGGTCTCCCTCAGAAGAGGATATAGAGAAGTTGGCCTTGTCCTCGTACCATTTATCTGGGTTGAGGTGGCTTTTCTTCTTCGGCTTCGTAATCTCGTTAAATACCTTTTCGTTTATGTATATGGTTCTCTTCATTAGAATTGTCCCCAGTTACTGTTATCTATCTCCTGTTCAACGCCATTGAGGAAAATATGCCCAGGTTCCTTATCGTTACCCTCTGAAAGGAATACAACTTTCTTGTTTGCACCATCACCGCTTGTAAGCATACAGTTGTTAATCTTGTAAGTTACACCACGTTTCCTACACCCAATACGCATACCAAGGATAGGTTGCATCTTCCTACTGGCATCAACCCAACCGGTCTTTGTCTGGTCATCGAACGTACAACTCACAAATTCAGTGTCGCATTTTGGAAGGATGTTGATTTTCTTCCATGAACCAACAAGGAACTCGCACCCGTTAAACTCTGCGGAATGGCAATCATAACTAACCTGTCCTACGAATTTACAGGTGACGGCACGAAGTTCTGATTCTGCGGATGAAAGTATTTCCAGAGCCACAGGATTATTGAATTCACTGCTTACAATGCTCAGTGTTCCCTCGAAATGTCCAGTCTTTATACCATAATTGCCAGATGCGGAGAAAACGCAGTTAATCACTGATACCCTGGAACTTACTGCGGTTATATAGAGGTCAATCTGCCTGTGGTCATCGTACTTGAATACACTATCTTTCACAAAGAAATTCGCGGCCTCAACCATAAGTCCAGGTTCTGGCGAACGCTCACTATCACAGGCCACAAACCTCACGTCCATGATAGATACGTTGTCATCCACGATTTTTTGCCCTGGAACTGTGCTAAGGAATGTGAAATCTGAGCCACGACCCCTGATGCAGATATTGCTTTCAAGAGCCAGAGGGAGTTCGTAAACACCACATCCCACGATAACCTCATCAGCACACGGATTGTCTTCCAGCGCCTCTGCAATAGTCTGGTAAAGGATGTTGTTACAATACACACCTTCAAAGCATCCTTCCGGTATGTCTGGTTCTGGGCAAGGGGTTGGTTCAGGTGGTGGGCATGGTCCAGGAGGAACTGGTGGTGTAGGTTCCGGCCCACATCCGCCACCGCCGCAGCAGCACCTGTTAGGAAGTACGAAATTTGTCCTGTAATACGTCTGTGCCCTGAAAGTAGCAACGTCACTTAACTTACGCTCCACGTCTACCGGCTGGTCAAACGTATAGCATTCCTTGTTAATGTCAACGAAGGTTCCAGACGGCTCATAATCAAAATTATAGTTTTCGCTAGGCATTGTCTTTATATTTTACTATAAATAGCCGGGAACTTTCAAATATTTAAGACATTCTGCGTTTAAGGATAATATAGGCGGACTTGGATATCGCTGCTATCTTTTCAAGGGATTCTGGTGATACGTATGCAATATCTTCAAATGAACGCCTCTGTATTTCTGATGCAATGAAATTTTCGTCATACCTCTCATCCTTTATTTTAACTGTGTGGCACTCGGAAAATTGTTCATCTAAATCATCAGATGCCTTCATATAGATAGTAATCCTGGACGGGTCTACGCCGCAATCAAGCATATATTTCACAGAACGCATTCCATAAGCATCCGAAAACATTACCGCAAACTTTGAATCAGAAGATACGTCCAATGCATAATCTATCGTTGTTGAATACATTCCAGTAAATACGAACTCATCAACGTCTCCATCCCCGTGAATAAAATATGTGCTGTCTTTCTGGTCCGCCTTATTCAGTTCTTCAAGGATTAGATTTAGGTCAGCATCCTCAACCCTTTCCCCAGTGTATTTCTTGATGATATATTGGTTGAACGCCTTGCCAGATGAGCCATCATTGAAAGCGGCGTTCTTAAAATACAGATAATCCATAAAGGTAACGTCTTTGTACAAGTATCTCTTACCTTCTTTAAATACAACGGTTAAGTTTCCGCAGTTCCTTTCAGAATCCTCTTCGAAACTTGAATAAATCACATTGGATGATTGGTACCAGACCTCATCCACATTCCTTTCCAGGTCATATTTTGTCCTTATAGCACTCATACGATTTTATTTTTTGTTAGAATTTTTGTATCTTTGCAAAAATAATATACGATAACAAAGCAAATAGTAAATGGTAAGTGAGGAGATTTACAGTGGGGAGTTGAAAGATGTTTTTGATTTCCTTAACGAGAAGATTTTAATGGAACACCCGACAACAACGGTTACTATTCCATATTTTATACTTTCGATTATGTCTGTCAAGAATACGAAAGCGTTTCAGACAATGGAGAGGGTTGTGACTTCGGCATCCCTGGACATGTTGTATATATCGCTTCTCGATGACATACATAAAAATGAACTCCTTTCAATGCGGCCGAACAAGAAATACCAGATTCACCCTGACCTGGAAAAACTGTTTGATTCCGCTAATATAGAGAGGGAGCGTATGGGAGAGGAAAAACTGACAACCACGCACATTATACTCGCTCTGCTCACGACAGATACCCCATTAAGAGCCTTATTTGAGAATGTTGGTATAAACTATTCTACGTTCCTAAGCAAGGCAATGGACGGGGATTCAAAGAGGCAGCAGACAAGCATGGAGAATATGATTAAGGATGTCTTCAATCTTCCTCCTAATGCAAGGATTGAAATGATGACAAACTCTATTCCTGGCATGCCTCCGGTTGGGTTTGGTATTCCTCAGCCAGGGAAGAAGGCGTCCGCTTTGTCACAATTCTGTACAAATCTAAACGAGGAAGCGAAGGCTGGTAAAATCGACAAACTCATTGGCCGTGAATTTGAAATAAACAAGATTTTCAGAGTGCTTGGAAGGAGAAAGAAAAACAATGTACTTCTTCTTGGCGATGGCGGTGTAGGAAAAACAGCCATTGTAAACGGAATCGCCCAGTTGATTGTAGATGGAAATGCTCCTAAATCATTGGCTAATAAGGAGATATATTCCCTTGATATGACGGCTGTAATCGCTGGAACACAATTCCGTGGTATGCTTGAGGACCGTTTCAAGTCT
>JAEEGL017350171.1_pt1 | contig 13761 bp, 12 predicted proteins | sample 9134231 | NCBI WGS metagenome assembly JAEEGL01 (sample SAMN16246548, study PRJNA631951) | gut metagenome | biome: gut microbiome; feature: rumen; material: fiber-attached | host: Bos | place: Iran: Karaj | collected 2018-10 | reverse complement strand
TCTTACTTTCTTCGGCGCGAAGAAAGAAGCAAAGAAGCATCCACCCTAACCAAGCCTTCCCCTATATTGGAAGGATGTAGTTGATTACGGGCAGAGACCGCCCTCCATCAAAGTTCTTGTATGGCTCTCGAGCCTTTGCCCTAAAGGGTTCGCCATTCCTTTTATTATTTTAGAATGGCCAAAACTTTCGTTTTGGAGGCGGCTGAAGGCCTTGAGTAGCGGGAGTAGATTGCTGAAGATCGGCCCAAGTCTTGTGTTTCGAGATCATTTCGTAGATGGTGCCCCAGTCGGGGAGGCCACCTAGGTTGCGATCGTCGATGAAGATGTCGGCTTTGAGCTTGCGGGAGAAGTGCTGGTTGTGGCGGGGATCTTCCTCGGGATAGTCACGGTTGACGGCCCAGAACTCCACACCGCGTTCACGGCACCACTGCACGGCCTCATCCAACAGCTCGCCCTCACGGACGCTCCAGAGGATGAGCTGATGGTGATCGCGGATGAGCATCTTTAAGGTCTCAATGGCGAAGGGGCGCTCCGCGCCGATTTTGGGATAACGGTGCTCGACAATCGTACCGTCAAAATCTACTGCAATTATCACTTCTTGATGGAGTTATCTTCTTTTTGGCCGTAGTGGGAGGAGGCGTAGTTGCCGTAGGTACCATAGGTGCCGTAGTTGCCATAATGGCCATAATGACCATACTTGCCGTAACCGTATTTACCATAGCCGTACTTGCCGTACTTGCCATAGCGGCCATAGCCATAGTAGTAGCCATTCTTCTTCTTCGACATATCCACGGCATTGAGGATGACGCAGACATTCTGGAGCTTGCCCTCGGATACCAGCTGGTTGAGCAGCGCCACATTCGACTTCGGGGTGTAGTCCTCACGGGTGACGTAACATACTACATCGGCATATTTGGCGATCAGGAGGGTATCTGTTACCAGACCAACAGGGGCGGTATCGAGGATGACATAGTCGTACTCCTGCTTCAGCAGACCGATGACATCGCCCATGGTGTGGCGGGCCAAGAGTTCTGCAGGGTTGGGGGGAATAGGTCCAGCCAGCAGTAGGTCGAGATTGGCATTAACGCCTGAAGGACTGATCTGCTCGTGGACATCAGCGGCTGTGAGGTGGTCCTTTACGAGGACATTGGTGATACCCTTCTTCGTATCCTTCAGGTTGAAGAGCACACCCAGCGCCGGCTTACGGATATCGAGACCGCAGATGACGACCTTCTTGCCCAAGAGCGCAAAGCTCATCGCCACATTGGCGGCATTGAAGGTCTTACCCTCACCAGACGTGGTGGAGGTAAAGAGGATGGTTTTCTGACCCTCGGTGAGCATGAACTGGATATTGGTACGCAGGCCACGGAAGATCTCATCGATCTGATCGTTGCGGTTCTCATGCACCACGATGCCACCGGTGGTCTTGGCACTCTCGTTGGCGACGGCCACATCGGCCACAATGGGCAGGGTGGTGAGCTTCGCCAGATCGTCATGGCCTTCCAATCGATAGCTGAACAGGCGGATGAGGAAGAGGATGCCGTAGGGGATGGCGATGCCAAGGATGATGGCTGCCAGCAGAATGATAGCACTCTTGGGACTGACCTTACCGCCAAACTGGGGATTCTCAATAATCTTACCCTTATCGGCCGTGGCTGCCAGAGAGATGCTGTTCTCCTCGCGCTTCTGCAAGAGAAGCAGGTACAGGCCTGACTTCACTTCCTGCTGACGACCAATCTGGGTGAGCACGCGCTCCTTCTCGGGTGAGTCGGACACACGGCTCTTATACATGCTGTACTGGCGCTCAATACCATTGCGCATGATATCTGCACCACGACGGGCCTGCAGGAGGGCGGTACGGATGGAAGAGCGGAGCTCGTTCAGGGTACCGGTGAGCGTCTGCACTTGAGGGGCCTGCTCACTGACGCTCTTCAACAGGCGGTTGCGGTCGAGCACAATCTGGTTGAACTGGGAGATCAGACCCACGGAGGCCTGGTCGGTGAGACCGACATTAGAGGGGATGATCTCGTATTTGTTGGCAGGGTTATCTACAAACTCACGGAGGTAATCGATCAGCTGAATCTGAGAGTTGGCCTCTGAGAGCTTGGCTGAATACTGACCTTCCTGAGCTACTGACTGAGAGGCATCCAGACTCAACTCCGTGACACGGTTGCGCTTCTTATAGCTCTCAAGGGCGCCTTCTGTGGTGCCAAGCTCGGCATCGATCTTCTCCAGACGACCATTGATGAACTCCTCGGTTTTCAGGGCTACCTCGTTCTTATCGGCATTGGCCTGACCGTTATAGGCTGCCACCAGCGCATCAAGATAATCGATGGCTCGGCGCACATTATTGTCCTGCAAGGTGAGCTCTGCAATAGAAGTCTGTTTAGAGGTGGGGGCAACAGTCAACTTCTTGACATAGTTAGCTGCCATCACAACGGGGGGCACCAGAGTGACATGCAGCGTGCCGCCCTTCAAGAAGGCCTCCTTGGCGCCCTGCTTGGCCAGCGGGTTCTCCGTGAAGGTCAAGGTACCGAACTGGGTCTTGACGGCTGCCGGCAGAGCCTTGAAGGTCTGCTTGAACGTACCGGACTCTTGGCCGTTGTTCAGCAAGGTGCCTTCGACCGCATAGCCTGCATCGGTCTTACTGACGGTCAGCTGAATCTGATGCACCACATCGAGGTATTCCTCATCCCACTTGTTCAGATGCTCGGGATCGAGATCGACATTCAACGGCTGATCGCGATAGATGAGCTGTTTCTTGAAAAGGCCATCAGACTGGTAGGTGGCGTAGAGCTTCAGACTCTTCACGGCCTCACGGGCCAGGATATGGGACTGGAGCACCTCGACCTCGTTCTCGATACCGGCTGAATTGGAAATAAATCCAAAGTCCTGCATGTTGGCCAGCATATCGGAGGAACGACGACGACCACCATTATCGTCCTTGATCAGCATCTTACTGGAGACCTGATACACGGGGGTGGCATAACGCAGATAGAGCACTGCCAAAGCGACACAGACCACCAGCGAGAACAGGAACCACTTCCAGTTCAGGATCAGCATGGTGTAAAGCTCACGGAAATTGAATGATGACTCCTCTTTCTCGAGCAGTTCATCAATCTCCTCTAAGGAGATTTTCTTTTCTTCTGACATATCAATTGTACAATTTTTAGTTGCGGCACAAATATATCTCTCCTAACACATCGACTTAAGTAGTTGTTTGTCAACGCATTAGCAAATAATGCTTTTAAATCTTAAACACAAAAAGGACGCTTTTTGAAATCGATTTCCTTATTTTGTCGGTGCAAAGGTACAATTATTCTTTGATACTGCCAAATATTTAATAAATATTTTAAAGCAGCTCCTGGGCCCTGGCCAAAGCCAGCGTGATGTGGGAACAAATGTTTTCCTCGCCCAAGAGGGTATCGAAACCGGACTTGTGGAGCACCTGCTGCACCCGCGGATTGACACCCGACAGCACCACCTGGATGCCTTCGCCCTGAGACATCAGACAGAGGTTGGTGAGGTTATGGATACCTGTGGAATCAACAAAAGGCACCTTACGCATGCGGATGATGCGCACCTTCGGGCGCTGATGACCCAGGGAGCTCATGATCTCCTCGAACTTATTACCGGCACCGAAGAAATAAGGGCCATTGATCTCATAGACCTCTACACCCTCAGGGATGGTGAGATGCTCGAGGTTGCCCATCAGGAAGTCGCTCTCCTCTTCATCGGGATTGATCTCATCGCTGATGACACGTACATCGGTGGTCTCGGCCATACGGCGCATGAAGAGCAGACAGGCACAGATAAGACCGACCTCGATGGCGATGGTGAGGTCGAAGATCACCGTGAGCAGGAAGGTGACCCACAGCACAATGACATCGCTCTTGGGATTCTTCATGATGCTCAGGAACGAGCGCCAGCCACTCATGTTATAGCTCACAATGACCAGCACACCGGCCAGACAGGCCATGGGGATATACTGCGCCAAGGGCATCAGGAACAGGAAAATGAGTAATAGTACGGCTGCATGGATGATACCAGCAATAGGCGTGCGGCCGCCATTATTGATATTGGTCATGGTACGGGCAATGGCACCGGTAGCAGGGATACCGCCAAAGAGGGGACTGGCAAGGTTGGCCATACCCTGGGCGATGAGCTCGGTATTGGAGTCATGGCGGTCACCAATGACACCATCGGCCACAGTGGCTGAGAGCAACGACTCGATGGCACCCAGGATGGCAATGGTGATGGCAGGTGATACCAGACCCTTGATAATGTCCCAGGTGAGCACAGGCACCTGGGCACCGGGCAACTGGTTGGAGATGGCAAAACGGTCGCCAATGGTCTCGACGGTCTCAATGCCCCACTGGTGCTTCAGCAGGAGCACTGCCAGGGTCATCACGATGATGGCTATCAAGCTGCCTGGGAGCTTACCAAGGGCTGTGCGCTGGGTAAACCTCGGCCATACAGCGATGATCACCACACTGAGGATACCGACCCCTGCGCTCCAGGGATCAATCGTGGGGAAGGCTGAGACATAGGCAATCCACTTCTCGATAAAATCGGATGGTACCGAGGCCATGGTCAGACCAAAGAGGTCCTTGATCTGCGTGGTGAAAATGGTGAGGGCAATACCCGACGTGAAGCCCACCACAATGGGGTATGGGATATATTTGATGATGGTACCCAGATGGAGGATACCGAACATGATGAGGAACACACCCGCCATCAGCGTGGCAATGGTGAGACCCTCGAAGCCATATTGCTGGATAATACCGTAGATGATAATGATGAACGCGCCTGTAGGACCACCAATCTGCACCTTCGAACCACCAAAGACGGAGACAATGAGACCTGCCACAATAGCGGTGATGATACCTTTCTCGGGCGTCACACCAGAGGCGATACCAAAGGCAATGGCCAAAGGCAGGGCCACAATACCGACGATAATACCTGCCAACAGATCGGTCATGAACTGCTGACGATCATAATGCTTCACCGTGGTGAAGAGCTTCGGACGGAATGTAAATGTTGTCATGGGTGCAAAAGTACAAAAAAAATTAAAAAAACACTTAAAATCATCTCTTTTTGAATAGAATGCAGTACTTTTGTTGCGATTTATCAAGTTTACCTAACCAAATTTTAGATTTATATGAAAAAAGTATTATTTGCAGTGATGGCAATGATGACCATCGGTTTTGCGTCTTGTGGCAACAAGACACAGGCAAGTGCAGAGGCTGAGGACTCTGCCGCAGTAATCAATGTGGAGGACGAGGCAGCTGCCACCATCAACGCCCTGACAGAACAGATGGAGGCAAAGGATGCCACCAAGTTCCAGGAGGTGCTCGCCACCGTTCAGGAGAAGATCAAGTCGCTGATTGCCAGCAATCCTGAGGCTGCCCAGACCTTTGTGGCGCAGGTGCAGGCTTTCCTGAAGGAGAATGCTGAGAAGATCAAGGCGTTCACCAGTGACAATGAGGCAGTAACGGCTGCTGTGGCTTCGCTCACAGAGACGTCTCCTGAGAGCATCGTGAAGAGTATTACTGAACTCGGAGAGAGTGCCCAGAGCAAGGCTGATCTGGCTGTAGAGGATGTCAAGGATGCTGCCAATCAGGCCGTCGAAGACACCAAAGCCGCCGCTAACAAAGCTGTAGAAGACACCAAAGCAGCTGCCAAGGAAAAGGCAAGCAAGAGCATCGACGATGCCGCCAGTAAAGCTAAGAATGCCTTAGGTTTATAATCGCCTTGTCATTTCGAGCGTAGTCGAGAAATCTCATGAGATCTCTCCATGCGCTTCGCTTAGTCGAAATGACAAACGAACAAATCCTCGCTGATCGCGAGGATTTTTTTTGTAATACAATGACCCCAACGGGGTCAAATACCCCAGCGTAGGGGCTCGCCCCTACGATTGATGGGTACCACCCCACCCCTGTAAGGGGTTAATAACCTAGCGTAGGGGCTCGCCCCTACGTAACGGATCAAACCAAATCCCCGCCTCCCGCGGGGATTTTTTATTGTAATACAATGAACCACAGGGGCAAGCCCCTGTGCTATGATATATAACCCTTTCAGGGTTTTTGAATGACCCCGTTCTTGGACTAGCCAAGCGGCAAAGCCGAGCGGGGGTATTTATGCCCTGCGCTCGGCCTCTGGACGCTTGCTACCAAAGGGACGCAAGAAAGGGCAATATAAATTAGCGTAGGGGTTTACCCCTACGATTGATGGGTACCACACCCTACCCCCAGGGGGTTAATAATTATGAGCCCCTTACAGGGGCTTTTTTATACGTACCGTTCACACAGGGGCTTGCCCCTGTGCTGGGTTATATTGCCCCTACGGGGCATAAAAAAATCCTCGCGGGGGCGAGGATTATTTTATTTCTAGGCTGACCGGACAATGGTCGGAACCTTGGATATCGGTGTGGATTTCCGCGGCGGAGAGGTGAGGGATGAGGCGATTGGAGATGACGAAATAGTCAATCCTCCAACCGGCATTCTTTTGCCGGGCCTGGAACCGATACGACCACCACGAATACTTCACTTCCTCCGGATACAAATACCGGAACGTATCAGTGAAACCACTATTTAATAAGGTCGTGAACTGGGCCCGCTCCTCATCGGTGAAACCGGCATTATGACGGTTGGTCTTGGGATTCTTGATGTCGATCTCTTCGTGTGCCACGTTGAGATCGCCACAAAGAATAACAGGCTTCTTAGCATCGAGACGCTGCAGATAAGCCCGGAAATCATTCTCCCACTCCATTCGGTAATCCAATCGCTTCAACCCATCCTGTGAGTTGGGCGTGTAACAACACACCAAAAAGAAATCAGACATCTCGAGCGTGACCACACGTCCTTCATGGTCGTGGACATCGATCCCAATGCCATAGGTGACATTCAACGGCTGGTGACGGGTAAAGATGGCTGTGCCGGAATAACCCTTCTTATCAGCATAACTCCAATAAGACTGGTAACCCTCAAACTGCAGATCGAGCTGACCCGCCTGCATCTTCGTTTCCTGCAGACAGAAAAAGTCGGCATCCAACGAGCGGAAAACCTCACTAAAACCATGAGACTCGCAAGCCCGAAGGCCATTCACATTCCAAGATACGAACTTCATCAGAACTTTGCCATTTTGATGGCCACCACCGCACACTCATCACCCTTGTTTCCCAGGCGACCACCGGCACGATCCTTGGCCTGCTGGAGATTATCCGTGGTGAGCAGACCATAGATCACGGGGATGTTACTGGTGGCGTTCAGACGGGCAATACCCTCGGTGACACCCTGACAGATGTAATCGAAATGAGGGGTCTCGCCACGAATCACAGATCCCAGGATGATCACTGCATCGTAACCGTCGTTGAGCGTCATCTGGTGGGCCCCGTAGATCAGCTCAAACGAGCCCGGAACCGTCTTGACGTGGATATTCTCGGGCAGGGCACCATGACGTTCCAGAGTGCTGACACAGCCTTCGAGCAGCGCACCAGTGATCTCGGGATTCCACTCAGCCACCACCACGCCAAAGATCATATTTGACGCATCGGGCACCTTCTCAACGTTGTATTCTGAAAGATTCTTGGTAGCCATTACTTATTTGATACGCGCTCAATGTAACCGTCGATGGTCTGATACTGCATCGAGTTGAAGTACTTCTCCTTCACGGTCTGATACAGCTTCAGGGCCTCATCGTTCTTACCCTGGCTCTCCAGAATCTGACCGGCCTGGATCAGGAAGGTGGGAGAAAGTGAGTTGTTGTCAGCCTTCTCGGCAGCCTTCTTCAGCGTAGAAACAGCCTTGTCGAGCTGGTTCAGGTGGGCATAAGCGTTACCCAGGGCTCCCATAGCGGCAGGAGACACCATGGCATCTTCTGACAAGTCGTAAGCCTCGAGGAACTTCACGGCTGCCTCCCACTTACCCAACTGGGCATTGCAGAGACCGGCATAGAGGTTGGCGAGGTTACCGGCAGCTGTGGTGCTGTACTCATCGGCGAGCTTTGCAAAGCCCTTGTAACCGGTGCTGTCACCCTCGAGCGCCTGCTGGAAGAGACCCATCTCAAAATACTGCTGACCCTTGGCAATGGCTGTAGATGCCTGCTGCTCGCGGGGTTCTGCGATATAAGTCTTGTAAAGAACTGCACCGACAATGATGACAATGAGTGCCACTACGACGGTGATAATAGCCTTCTTATACTTCAGGAAGAAGGCCTCACTCTGGTTCATGGTCTGCTCCATCGTAGGGGCAGCCTGCTGTTGATTTGATGTATTTGCCATTATAATTATGTATTAATTTTCGAAAATCGGGTGCAAAGGTACGAATAAACGAGTAAAAAACCAAATTTTATTTGAGTTTTTTCGAGTGAGAGTACCTTCGACCGAAGGTCAAAGATACAACTTTTTTTAGACATAAGAACATAAGTACATATTTTTTTTAGGTTTCTTTTGGTTTTTTACTCACTTATTCGTATCTTTGTCGCCAATATGATTCTCGAAAAACTGTCACTGATCAATTACAAGAACATCCGAGCTGCGAACCTGGAGCTGTCACCCAAGATCAACTGTCTGATCGGACAGAATGGTGTGGGTAAGACCAACGTGCTGGATGCCATCTACTTCCTCTCGTTCTGTCACTCTGCGGGCAACCCCATCGACTCGCAGGTGATCACGCATGGAGAGGGGTTCTTTCTGATTGAGGGAGAATATAATGATGAACTCCATATCTCCTGTGGGATGAAGCGGGGCACCAAGAAGCACTTCAAGCGCAATAAAAAAGAATACAAACGCCTGTCGGAACATATCGGACTGATCCCACTGGTGATGGTTTCGCCCGCTGACACCTTCCTGATTGAGGGGGGTAGTGAAGAGCGCAGAAGACTGATGGACGTGGTGATCTCACAGTATGACCGCAGCTATATCGAGGCCATGAACCGCTACAACAAAGCCCTGCTACAACGGAACACCCTCCTGAAACAGGAAGATGAGCCTGACCCGGAGGTGCTCAGTCTGTGGGAGGAGCAGATGGCCATCGAGGGAGAGCGTATCTTTGCCTGTCGGGAGGCCTTTGTGAAAGCCCTCACCCCCGTGTTCCAGCGGTATTATGAGACGATCTCAGGGAACAAGGAACAGGTGGAGATGACTTACATCTCGCACTGTCAGCGAGGACCCCTGCTGGAGGTGATTCAGCGCGACCGCGCCAAAGACCGCATCATGGGCTACTCCCTGCATGGGGTGCACCGCGACGACCTGGTGTTCAGTCTGGGGGGCCACCCCCTGAAGCGTGAGGGCAGTCAGGGACAGCACAAGACCTTTGTGATTGCACTGAAACTGGCACAGTTTGACTTCCTGAAACGCACGAACCACCAGACTACCCCCCTCCTACTCCTCGATGACATCTTCGACAAACTGGATGCTGACCGCGTGGAACAGATCGTGAAACTGGTGGCCAGCGATGAGTTCGGGCAGATTTTTATTACAGACACCAACCGCGAGCATCTGGACCAGATCCTGAGCAGGACCTCACACGACTACCAGATCTTCCACGTAGAAAACGGAAATATCCATGTTTAGGAAAGAAGTGAAGAGCATCGGCGAGCTGATCCTGAAGAACCTCAGAGCACAGGGACTGGAGACGCCTCTGCAACAGAAGCGACTGGTGGAGGCATGGCCAGAGGTGATGGGAGAGATGATTGCGGGCTATACACAAGCGGTGTATATCCGGAACCAGACCTTACACGTGAAACTCACGAACCCGGCCCTGAGAGCAGACCTCTCGATGATGCGGGCTGAGATTGTGAAGAAACTGAATACGGCTGTCGGCAGTCAGGTGATCGTGGAGATCCGCTTCAGCTAGACCACCCTATCCACAAAGACATCATGGGCATCAACAGGCACTTCGGCTACCTTCTGGAAGTCGAAGCACACCCCAATGGTCTGGCCTTTGAAGGCTGACAGGAAACGATCGTAATAGCCCTTGCCGCGCCCTAAGCGATGGCCCTGGGCATCGAAAGCCAGTCCCGGGATCAGGGCGATATCAATCTGTGACAGCTCTGTAAAGGGCGCTCCTGTGGGCTCCAGGATATGATAGGCGCCCTCACGGAGATCCTGAGGGCCCTGATAACAGCGCAGCTCCATCGTGGCGCCATCGAGTACCTTGGGCAACAGCACCGTCTTGCCAGCTGCCACCAGCGCATCGAGCAAGGCATGGGTATCGACCTCATCGGGCAAAGCATAATAGGCCAGGATGACCTGAGCCTCTGCCAAAAGCGGGCGCAACCTGGCTATGACAGGAAGCGACAGCTGCGCCAACTGTCGGGGCGTGAACTGTCGCTTCTGTTGGGAGATATACTGTCTCAGTTCGTCTTTACGCATGATTAGGCTCACTGGCTGCAGGCTTCTGGGGGAAGGCATTGCCATTCTTAAAGAGCTTCAAGGTCTCGATAATGGCAGGATCATCCTGGTTGAGGTATTCCGTCCAAGCCTGTTCGTTGAGGATATTATAGATGATCCGGCTGTTCACGAACCGCTCCAGGAGCTTGCGTGACTTCTGGATCATGAGGTTACGACGCTTGAGCCCGTTCTTATCGGCATAGGCCACGAACTTATCGAGGGTGTTCTGACTCTTCAAGTAACGCTCCAGCTCCCACACATCCTCCATCTTGCTGAGTTTGGCACGGTTCTCGTCGGTATAGGTATAGGCAAACTGCAGGATGAGTCCTGACATCGTGGCCTCCTTATAATAGGAGGTCATATCGAGGGTATCCTCGGGGATGAAGATATCGGGGGTGATGCCACCACCGCCATAGACCGTACGGCCATTGTTGGTGTGATAAGCCGGACCGGTATGCTTGATGCTGTCTTCGGAGAAGAACTCCCCATGCTTATAGCGTTTCATCCAATCGCCCTCATAGTCCTCACCATCGGCATAAGGCTTCTGGATACAACGGCCTGAGGGGGTATAGTAACGGGCAATGGTGAGTCGGATCATCGAGTGGTCGGAGAACTCCATGGGTTTCTGAACCAACCCCTTACCAAAGGAACGACGACCAATGATCGTACCACGGTCGTTATCCTGGATGGCACCTGCCAGAATCTCGGAGGCAGAGGCAGAGCTCTCATCGACCAGCACCACCAGGGGGATATGCTGGTAAGAGCCACGACCATCGGCCCTGTACTCCTGACGCGGATAGCGCCGGCCTTCGGTATAGACAATCAGCTGCCCCTTGGCCAGGAACTCATTGGCAATCTGAACGGCTGACTCCAGGTAACCGCCAGTGTTACCCCTCAGATCGATGGCCAGACTGGAGAACCCGCGCTGGGCCAGCTGGGCCAGGGCAATAAGCAGCTCCGGATAGGTGTTCTCACCAAAGTTCTTGATCTTGATATAGCCCGTCTCATCGTTGAGCATATAGCTGGCCGTGACACTCTTCGTTGGGATCTCACCACGGGTGACCGTGATATGACGGATCTTATTCTCGCCATAGCGGATGAGACCGATCTTCACCTTCGTATCCTTCGGACCCTTCAGACGGTGCATCGCCTCGGCATTGGTGACCTTCTTACCCACGAACACAGAGTCATCGACCTCCACGATCTTATCGCCTGCCAGGATGCCAGCCCGTTCTGCAGGACCATTGCCAATGACATTCTGGACACGGATGGTGTCCTGACGGATGGTGAACTCGATACCGATACCCGAGAAAGAGCCCCGAAGGTCATCGTTGGCTATCTCTCCGTCACGGGCAGAGATATAGACAGAGTGGGGATCGAGCTCGGCCAGAATCTGAGGCATGGCCTTCTCCACCAGGTCGTTCATGTTGACGGTATCGACATACTGGTCGTCGATGATATGCAACAGGTTGTTGAGCTTGTTACCACTGGAGTTGATGATGTTCAGGCGATTGCCTGAGAAATGGTTGGCATAGAACGTGCCAAGCAGAATACCGATGACCACTGAGATGGCCATCCATAACGGTGTGAAACGTCTGTATCTATGATTTGACATGGCCAAGCACTTATTTAGTGGAATTGATATCGATGAACACCACCTCAATGCCTGCCCTGCGCAGGAGATCGATACCATCGGTGAGGCGATACTGCTCGCCATAGACCACCCGGGAGATACCGGCCTGGATAATCAGTTTGGCACACTCGATACAGGGGGATGCCGTGATATAGATGGTGGCTCCCTCGCTGTTGTTATTGCTACGGGCCAGTTTGGTGATGGCATTGGCCTCCGCATGGAGCACATAGGGTTTGGTGACGTTGTTCTCGTCCTCACACACATTCTCAAAGCCACTGGGCGTACCATTATAACCATCGCTGATGATCATCTTGTCCTTGACGACCAGCGCCCCCACCTGACGGCGCTGACAATAGGAGTTTTCAGCCCATACGCGTGCCATCTTCAGATAGCGCATGTCCAGTTTCAGTTGTTTATCGTTTGATTCCATTGCGTTTTAAGAGTGCTTTGATGGTGGGTTCACCACCACGGAAACGTTTATATAATGTCATGGGATTCTCGGTGCCTCCCTTCGAGAGGATGTTTTCGCGGAAGCTCCGGGCTGTGGCCTCATCGAAGATGCCACGACGCTTGAACACACTGAAGGCATCGGCATCGAGCACCTCGGCCCACTTGTAACTGTAATAGCCGGCGGCATAGCCTCCCGACATGATATGGGAGAACTGCACCGTCATACAGGTATCGGGGAGCTGGGGCATGACCATCGCCTTCTGCCAGGCTTTCTTCTCGAAAGCGATGATATCGTCGGTAAACTCGTCCTTCTTCGTGTAATAGGCCATATCGAGCAATCCGAAGCTCACCTGACGCATACAGGCATAGGCCACATTGAAGTTACGGCTGCGAACAATGCGACGGATCAGCACATCGGGCAATGGCTCACCGGTCTGGTAATGGAAGGCAAAGGTGCGCAGGAACTCCTTCTCGATGGCGAAGTTCTCCATGAACTGCGAGGGCAGTTCCACGAAGTCCCACCACACACTCGTGCCACTCAGGCTCTCAAAACGGGTATTGGCAAACATACCGTGCAGGGAGTGACCAAACTCATGGAGGAAAGTCTCCACCTCGCCTAAGGTCAGGAGGGCCGGTTTTTCGTCAGTGGGTTTGGTGAGGTTCATCACCACACTGACATGGGGCCGATGGTTCACGCCCTCCCGATCGATCCACTGTCCCTGATATTCGGTCATCCACGCCCCACCCTGCTTGCCCTTGCGGGGATGGAAATCGGCATAGAAGACAGCCAGGAAGGAACCGTCCTGATCGAACACCTCGTAGGCCTTCACGTCAGGGTGATAGACCGGGATATCGGGATTCTCTTTGAAGGTGATGCCATAGAGGCGATGGGCCAGACCAAAGACACCATCGATGACTTTCGACAGCTCGAAATAGGGGCGCAACATCTCGGCATCGATATTGTAGCGCTTCAGCTTGAGCTTGTGGGCATAGAAGCCAAAGTCCCAGGGCTGGAGCTGGAAATCGGGGCCCTCCATCTGTCGGGCCAGCTGTTCGATCTCCTTCACCTCCTTCAGGGCGGTGGGCTTATAGGCCTTCACCAGGTCGTTGAGCAGCTTATAGACATGGCGCACATTACCTGCCATGCGGCGCTTCAGCACATAGTCGGCATAGGACTTGTGACCCAGCAGCTGGGCCACCTCGCGACGCAGGTTGATCAGGCGCTTGCAGATCTCGAGATTGTTCTCCGTATTGTCATGGATACACTCCGTGTTCTTCGCCATAT
>JAEEGL015450501.1_pt1 | contig 13761 bp, 10 predicted proteins | sample 9134231 | NCBI WGS metagenome assembly JAEEGL01 (sample SAMN16246548, study PRJNA631951) | gut metagenome | biome: gut microbiome; feature: rumen; material: fiber-attached | host: Bos | place: Iran: Karaj | collected 2018-10 | reverse complement strand
TTCCGCAGGTGGTTCTGCAAAGCAAGGACGTGACCGTCACTTCCAGGCAATTCTTCCTATCCGTGGTAAGATTTTCAATGTGGAGCGCGTGATGTGGCACAAGGCATTCGAGCACGAAGAGGTGAACAATATCATCCAGGCTCTCGGCGTACGTTTCGGACTTAACCCAGAGGACACGAAGGAAGCTAACTATGAGAAGCTTCGTTACTACAAGACCATCATCATGGCCGATGCCGATGTGGATGGTGCGCACATTGCCACACTGATTATGACTCTCTTCTTCCGCTTCATGCCACAGCTGATTCGCGACGGTCGTCTTTTCATTGCCAACCCACCACTCTACAAGTGTACGAAGGGTAAGGTGAGCGAATACTGCTACGACGACGTTGCCAAGCAGCAGTTCCTCGACAAGTATGGCGACGGAACCGAAACGGGTGCCGGTGTTCACATCCAGCGATACAAAGGTCTTGGTGAAATGAACCCAGAGCAGCTTTGGGAAACCACCATGAACCCAGAGACTCGTCTGCTTACGCAAGTGACCATCGATGATGCAGCAGAGGCTGACTACACATTCTCTATGCTGATGGGCGAAGATGTGGCTCCACGTCGCGAATTTATCGAGCGTAATGCAACTTACGCCAACATCGACGCATAAGTCATACAGAGCATCTCAGAAGCCTTTAAGGACAACGCACAGCATGAGTGTCTGTTCTAAAAAGCGATAAGGCGAGACTCCATCAGAAGAATCATTCAATTCTTACATATTTTTATATCTATTCAAGGAGTTGGCTGGATGGAAGTGATTTTCAAAATGCCAACAGTTCACAAATAAAAAAAGTGAGAACAAGAAAAGGGAACCAGAGCGATTCTGATTCCCTTTTCATTTTTTAATGACTGTTGTCTGTGACAAACGGTATCCCTTATTGTGCCAAAAGCTTCTTCACACAAGCGGAGATAGCACGTCCCTCTGCAAGTCCGGCGAGTTTCTTGGTGGAAACTCCCATCACCTTACCCATGTCTTGAGGACCCGTTGCACCCACTTCGGCAATGATTTCCTTCAGCTTTGCCTCAAGTTCTTCTTCAGTCAACTGCTTAGGCAGATATTCCTCAATGACACGCACCTGTGCCATTTCCTCCTCTGCCAAGTCTGGACGACCTTGTCCCTGATAGATTTCGGCAGACTCACGTCCCTGCTTAGCAAGTTTCTGAAGAATCTTCAAGGCTGCATCGTCAGTCAGTTCATCGTTTGCCCCTGGAGCAGTCTTTGCCTCCAGAAAATATTTCTTCACGTTGCGCAGTGTGTCGCGGCGAACAGCATCCTTTGCCTTCATCGCTGCGAGGATGTCACTGCTGATTTGTTCAAAAAGTGCCATATTTAGAATTTTGAATTGATTTACTCTTCATTAAACGAGATTGGTTCACCTACCACTGGTGCCTGTTCCTTGCTCTCAGCGCGTTGCGACAACATACGAAGCGTGTTCTTATTGCGCTTGTAGGTAGGAGAAGTCTCTACGCTGCTGATGACATCGTCGTTGTCGAGGTCGATGTCACGGAAAATGTAAGGATAAATTGGACGATGCACATAGCCATTCTTGTTGTTGGAGCCATAGATGGCTTCACGACGGCTACGAAGTTCTGCCTGACGCTCTGCCTCTTCAGCCTCACGCCTACGTGCCTCTTCATCGCGCTCAGCCAAACGGTTATCCATTTCAGGAGAGTTGATGTCCTTCACGCCGAAACCAGAAGCAAGGATAGTGACCTTCACCTTGTCCTTCAATTCAGGGTCGCGAGAAAGTCCCCACTTGGTTTCCACGATGTCGATCTGCATACGGTCCATGAACTCGTTGATTTCGTTCATTTCCTCCATCATGAGCGGAGCAGAACCTTCAGGTCCAGGCTCAATGATATGGATAAGCACCTTCTTGGAGTGGTAAATATCGTTGTCGTTGAGCAGAGGAGAATGCAGCGCATCCTGGATGGCCTTAGTGACACGACCTTCGCCGGAGCCATAGCCAGTACTCATGATAGCCACACCACCATCCTTCAGAACGGTCTTCACATCCTGGAAGTCGAGGTTAATAACACCATGCATCGTGATAATCTCACTGATGCTCTTGGCTGCATTACAAAGTGTGTCGTCGGCACGAGCAAAAGCGTCAGTAACCGTCTGGTCCTGATAAATCTCACGCAAACGTTCATTATTGACCACCAGTAATGCATCCACATTCTTGCTGATTTCCTCCACACCATCGAGTGCCTGGTCAATCTTGCGGTTGCCCTCCCAGCGGAATGGAATGGTGACGATACCGACTGTCAGGATGTCCAGGTCCTTGGCTGTCTTAGCAATGAGCGGAGCAGCACCCGTACCTGTACCACCACCCATACCAGCAGTGATGAATGCCATCTTTGTACCATCATCGAGCATGGAGTGCACTTCTTCGAGCGATTCCTCAGTAGCCTTTCTGGCAGCTTCTGGCCGGTTGCCTGCACCCAGTCCCTCTTTACCCAATTGGAGTTTGAGCGGAACAGGAGAGTCGCCCAGTGCCTTACTATCTGTATTGCAAACGACGAATGAAACGTCGTGGATTCCTTCGTTGAACATGTGGTTCACAGCATTTCCGCCACCACCACCTACACCGATGACCTTGATAATGCTTTTGTTGACCGTTGGAAAAATAAACGGAGCAAAGTTGTCGTTCTGTTCTGACATATGATGTCCTTTCTTTTATCGTTCTTGAATAAATCTTTGTGTAAGCCTAAGCATGGTTGTAATCGATGAATTATTCGTTCACCATGTCGTTGATGGCATTCTTCAATCGGTTGAGGAAACTGTTGGCATCTTCCTGCTCCTTGATTGTGTTGCGAAGCGCAGAAATGGCACCATCCAATTTCTCGCGTAGTTCAGCGGCCTCCCTGATGATTTGCTTGTTTTTGTCCTTTGCGGAGAGAATGTTAATGCTTTGGTCATGTTCGTCAGTGTAGAGTTCAGCACAACTACGCGCCAACTCGGCAGCACGCTGACGGAGCTTCTTATCCTTGCCATAGTCAGCCACTTCCTGCTGTTTTTTGTTCACATTCTCAATGGCTTGGCGAACGAGATTCTTGAATTCCTCCAACTTCTGCAGTGCCTCAGCTTCGAGCTTGCTATCTTGTTCCTCTTTCGCACGACGTTCGGCTATTTCCTGTTCCTTCTGTTTGTTATCGAACATATTGCCATTAGGATCATACTTCTCATCACCCACACAGTTCAAGTCGCCTGAAATGAGGAGGGAGATGATGGAATTGCCCATACCATTGTCGACGGAAAGGTTCTTCACATCGCTATTCTTTATGACAGGCTGATTCAGACTACGAGCAATGCGTACCTTGTCGATATTGAGCTTGAGATTGGCGAAAGCCTTCTCAATGTTCTTCATGTTGGAACCACCACCCGTAAGCACGATTCCGCCAAGCAACTGATTGGCGTATGGAGTATTGCTGATTTGGTTCTTGACATTGAAAATGATTTCCGTGAGTCGAGCCTCAATGATGTGCTGAATCTCAGAGATTTTCACTTTTTTGTCAACCGAAGTGGTATAAACCTGTGAGAAATAATCGTCTGAACTGTCAATGTCCTCGATATAAGCATTGCCATATTTCAGCTTCACTTCTTCAGCCTCTTCTTCGTCAATATCAAGCGTCATGAGGTCCTGAGTGATATTGGCAAAACCAATAGGAAGTGTCACCAAATGGCGAACGATGTTGTTCTTATAAACCACTACGGTAGTTGTGCCAGCTCCCAAATCGACAAGCACACTACCAGCACGCTTCTCCTGGTCGGTCAGCACATTTTTGGCGAGTTCGTAGGCAGAAAGCTTGGTCTCGGCAATGTGGACATCTGTGTTGTTGAAGCAGTTCTCGATGTTGCCTCTCAACTTGCGACGGGCAATCACATTGAGGTATTCGCCTTCGATGTTTGTGCCCATCACGCCTACAGGGTCGTCCACAACGTTGGAATCCACAACGAATCCCTGAGCGAAGTTGCCCAGCAACTCACAATCAGGAACCGTCACATTGTAGCTCTCGTCGTTCATGGCATCAATGTGGTCGGCGTTGATATAGGTCTGAGTCATCATGTTGCGGCGCACCTTGCTTTTCACAGAGCGCACCGACTGACCTCCAATGCCCACATACACCTGATTGATGTTCATCTTCAGAGATGATTGTAACTTACTAATGACGCTCTTAATGCTTTGCGTCGTCTTGTCGATGTTATGAACAATACCACGTTTCACACAGGCTGTAGTCCTCTCCTCTGCGTAAGCAAGAATCTGCATAGAGCCATCCTTTCTCTTGCCAGCAATACCTGAAATGCGCGATGTACCAAGTTCAATAGCAACGATGATTGAATCCTTATCTGCCATATATTGTTGTTTTATTTTATTTCACAAATAATGAAAACTGGTCTCTTGTGTATAATGTTTATGTTGTGTCTGTTTATCTTTTCTTCCGCTTCGTGCATACCACCTGATTGTCAAATTCCAGATTGAAGCGAGAGTATTTGTTCCACCCCACCTTGGAAAGAGCCTTGTCGTAGAAGATTCGCATACGACGCAACTTCTTTTCAAATTTTTCGAGTGAGCCAAGGTAGATGGTTTGGTCGCCCACCCTTGGCACGAGTGTCACAACGGGCTGGCGTTTGGCATCAAGCGACACAAATATCTGTTCGATTTGATTGTCCCAGAAAGCATCGTTCTGAATAAAGGCACCAAAGGGAGCCAACTGCTCAATGGCGAATTTCTGAGCGATGTTGCCTGTAGCCGTCACGATATTTTTGGCATAGACCGTATTGGGAATGACCGTGCCTTCGCCATCCACGTAGTAGCCGTTGCTGTTGTCGGGCAACACATAGACTACAGGAGTGCGCTGAGTGACACGAACACACACCTTACCGGTTCCCACCTCCATGCCGTTGTTCGTCTTGAAGCATTCCACCTGCTCAATGAAGTTGTCCGAAGCCAGCGCATTCTCAATTTGGCGCGTGTCAATGTCGCTCATCAACTTGCCTTTTGGATAGACATTGGCATCTTTCAGCATCTTTTCCACCTGCTGTGCATTGATGAAGTCAGCATGTGGATTCTCCTCCACCACGAGTGAAAGTTCGGTACATATTTCTTTTGGGTCTCCTCCCGAAAGGTCGAGCATCGCATAAGTGATGTATGCGACAACTCCCACGAAGAGCACCACAAAGAGAATAATCTTGAATATTTGCTTAGCTTTCACTATTTTGTAGTTTACAATTATAATGCAATTTTATACTTTCGCCTCGAGAATTCGGGTAATTTCTGGAACAAAATTTTCTATATCTCCAGCACCTAATGAAATGAGCACGTCAAAACCTCCCTGCTTCACCACATCAAGTATCTGTTCCTTGTGAATCAGATGCTTTTCGATGCCTGGACGGAGACGATCGTAGATGAGTTCACTTGTCACTCCAGGGATAGGTTCTTCGCGAGCTGGATAGATGTCGCAGAGGAACACCTCGTCGAGCAGCGAAAGGGCATCGGCGAAGTCCTGATAGAAATCGCGAGTACGAGTGTAGAGATGCGGCTGGAAAATAGCAGCTATCTTCTTGTCGGCATAGAGTTCACGAATCGACTTCACGCTCTGCTCGATTTCCTTTGGATGATGACCGTAGTCGCTCAGGAACACCATCTTGTCGGTCTTCACCTTGAAATCGAAACGGCGATCCACTCCACGGAAACTTCGCATACCTTCACGAAGTTCGTCGTCGGTAGCGCCAGCCAACTGTGCCAAAGCCATGGCAGCCACACCGTTCTCGATGTTGATGCTCACAGGCACACCCAACTGCACATCCTTCACAATTCCCTTGGGCGAAACGAAATCGAAGAAAATCTCACCATGGCCAATGCGAATATTTTCAGCATGGAAATCACCTTCAGTGCGCGAATAATCGTACACCGTCACTCCATCTTGCACATCAGCTTTCATTTCGAGGTTCTTATGAATCACCAGAGCCCCACCCTTCTGAATCAACGTGGTATATTTGCGGAAGCTCTCTAAATACGCCTCCTTCGTGCCATAGATGTCGAGATGGTCGGGGTCGGTTGCCGTAATCACTGTTGCCCACGGACGAAGCCAATGGAAGGAACGGTCGAATTCGTCAGCCTCGATGACCACATAGTCGCTCTTGTCTGAAAGGATGTAGTTAGTGCCATAGTTCTTGGAAATGCCACCAAGGAAAGCATTGCAATCCACATGTGACTGGTGCAGGATGTGTGCAGCCATTGTCGATGTGGTCGTTTTACCATGTGTACCTGCCACGCACAGTCCCTTGTGCTTATTGGTGAGGAAACCCAACACCTGTGCACGCTTCTCAATCTCAAAACCGTTTTCACGGAAATATGTGAGTTCCTTGTGCTCTGCAGGTACTGCTGGCGTGTAAACCACCAGTGTCGATTCCTTGTCCCGGAAGCAATCCTGAATCAACTCCACGTTTTCCTCATAATGGATGAGTGCCCCTTCTTTTATCAGGCACTCGGTCAGTTCGCTCGGTGTCTTGTCGTATCCTCCCACATGGTAGCCCTTACCAAGAAAATAACGAATCAACGCACTCATGCCGATGCCACCAGCACCAACAAAGTAAACCGAACGTATGTTGTCTAAATTCTGCATCGAATAATCTGTCTTGCTATTTTGTGTCTAAAAAAATGTTTTCAAAATGATTAGTAGGAGAATCGAACAGTGTCGAAGTCATGACATCGAATCACTTTCCTCCCTGATAATCCACCGCCAACTTATAAACCTCGTCGGCTATCTTCTTTGCTGAATCGTGGTAAGCCAACTTGCCCACATTCTCGCTGAGCGACGAAAGTTGAGCATCATCCATCACAGTCTTCAGCGCAAGCGGAATCAATTCGTTTCTGGCATCGCTATCCTTCACGAAGATGGCAGCGCCTCTTGTTGACAGTGCCTGTGCATTCTTTGTCTGATGGTCCTCAGCCACATTAGGCGATGGCACCAAGATGCAAGGCTTCTTCAGCAAGCAGAGTTCGGAAATGGAACTGGCACCAGCGCGCGAAATCACAAGGTCGGCAGCCATATAGGCATTGTCCATGTTCGAAATGAAGTCCATCACTTTCATGTTTTCTACAGGAACTTCCTTGGCAAGCGCCTCACTTATCTCCTTGCTGTAGTATTTGCCAGTCTGCCAAATAAACTGAACATCTTTCGACGAGCGGATTTCCTCAAGATGCTGCAAGATGCTTTCATTCACGGTGCGTGCTCCCAGACTTCCACCTATCACCAGCACCGTGCGCTTCTGAGGGTCGAGTCCGAAACTTTTTGTAGCCTCTTCCTTCGTCACCTTAGCATCCAAAAGGTTCTGACGAACGGGATTGCCTGTCTTAATGATTTTCTCAGCAGGGAAGAAACGCTCCATACCATCGTAAGCCACGCAAATCTTCTTAGCCGACTTGGCCAGCAACTTGTTAGTCACACCTGCGTAGGAATTCTGTTCCTGAATCAACGTTGGAATACCCATCTGTCCCGCAGTCTTCAGCGTAGGACCACTGGCATAGCCACCAACCCCCACAACTACATGTGGCTTGAAGTCTTTGATAATCTTGCGGGCTTTCCACTGGCTCTTTGCTATCTTGTAAAGAACGACCACATTCTTCAACAGGTTCTTGCGGTCGAAACCAGCGATGGGAAGACCTATAATTTTATAGCCAGCAGCGGGTACTCGCTGCATCTCCATACGTCCCTCTGCACCTACAAACAGGATTTCTGCATCGGGATGATCTGCCTTAACGGCATTGGCTATGGAGACAGCAGGGAAGATGTGCCCGCCTGTTCCACCGCCACTCACGATAACTCTCAATGGTTCTTTCAATTCCATATCGTTTTCCTGTTCTTATCTTAAAAATGCAAAAATACGAATTTCTCGTGATTTTTTCGATTTTTTCACCAAGAAATTTCGCATCTATAGTTAAATTTGATTTTTATGTAAGAATCGGACTACTTTTCAGTACAATCTTTTCAAAGAAAAGACCTTAATATTAATGATAAAAAAACTTGGGATGATTCTATTTTAAAAACCGAAGATTGAACAGATGAAAACAGTAACGATGGGGAAAAAACTTGATGGAAGGCTTTTCCGTGTGAATGGAAAACCTTTCCGTGTAAACGGAGAACTTTTCCGCGTACACGGAAAACTTTTCCATTTAGATTTTTCCTCATGCGAAGGAAGTTTTTAAGCCATCATTGGAATGTTTGGGTGGGTGGTGCGTCGATTTCAGGAGGCTAACCTATAGTAATTATTCAAAAAGAACTTGGTACGATTTTATAAAGGAAAGACAACTTTTGTCATTTATACCAATTCATTTTTCATTATTACGTAGCAACCTGTGGAAGAAACGGAGAGAGAAATGCACTTTCCCTCTCCATCACGTTCTTTATTGCATACCCTCCGAGCTGGCAAATTCTTCCGTTTCATTGGCGGAGGCCATTTCCAGAGCCTTCGCCTTTTCCGTCACACTCTGTGCATAGCGGCTCACACTGAGAATCATGCCCATGTTGAAACTCGTAATGATGATGGAGGTACCGCCATGACTGATGAGCGGAAGAGTTTGTCCTGTCACAGGGAACAAACCGACCGAAACAGCCATGTTCACCAAAGCCTGAACTACCATCATCAGACCCAAACCTATCACCAGATAGGCCGGGAAATACTTGTCACATTTCTGCGCTATCCTCCACACTCTCACCAACAACATCACATAAAGCAGCAGTACAAACAAACCGCCAAACACACCCGTTTCCTCCACAATAATGGAATAGATGAAGTCCGACTCAGCATGAGGCAGGAAGTCGCGCTCGATAGAGTTTCCGACACCCAATCCCACCACATTCGAGTTGGCAATGGCAATGTGCGCCGTATTCTCCTGCCACTTCTCTTCCATGTTGGCACTCGTCTTATCGTCTTCCGAGTCCGAATGCGAGAATTTGGCCTCGATGCGGTGCTTCCACGTCAGTGCACGACGATAGTCTTTCAGCGTTTCCTCAGGCGTGGCGAACATCAATACCAAGGCTGTGGCACCAATGGCAAATATCACGGCAAAGCCCTTGCCCAGATACTTCAACGGAATGTTTCCTACATACATCATCGTAGCAATCACCAAGAACAGCATACCTGCCGTCGAGAAGTTCTCTGGAGCAATCAGTCCACAAGTCAAACAGGCATAAGCAGAAGCCACATAGAATGCCTTGCGCATACTATTGTCAATCGTCTCACTTGCATTTCTGGCTCCCGACTCAGTCAACCTTCTCTTGCGCTGGTTCACCTTCGACAGCACAACGGAAATCTGCAAAATCAGCATCGACTTGGCAAACTCAGATGGCTGAAACTTCACGCCGAAGAGGTCAATCCAGCGAGCAGCATCGTTCACGCCTTTCTGCTTCAGCAGCACATAGCCCAGCATACCCAATGCGAGCGGCATACCGAAGAGCGGGATGAGCTTGAAGAACTTGCATGGTATGTTATTGACAGCAATGATGATGAGCAAGCCAAACAGCAAGAAGCCGGCCTGACTCACCACTGGGTCCCAGTGATTTCCGCTCTTGAACGTCAGGTTGCTCGAAGCACTGTAGATGGCAACAAGCGACACCATGCACAGAAGGAAATAAATCATCCATATTCCAAGGTCGCCCTTGAAAATGTTGAGCTTCAGATAGTCCGATATTTTCTTACCCATTTTGTCACTTTTTTTTAATGAAGAATATAGAGCGAAGAATTATTTTTTCATTCTTCATTCAAATTAAAGATTCCTCACACATTCCTTGAACTGGTCGCCTCTGTCCTCCATATTCTTGAAGAGGTCGAAACTTGCACAGCAAGGACTCAGCAGCACGCACGAACCTGGCTTAGCCATCTTGAAACACTCATCCACACAGTCCTTCATGCTCTTCACGTCAGCAATCGGAATGCCGAATCCATCGAAAGCAGCATGCAACTTCGAGTTGTCAACACCGAGGAACACCAGTCCGATACACTTTTCTCGTACCAAATCGAAGATGTGGGAATAGTCATTGCCCTTGTCCTTACCTCCTAAAATCAGAACTGTAGGTTGCTTCATACTCTCCAGAGCATACCAGCAAGCATCCACATTCGTAGCCTTGGAGTCGTTCACGAAGTCCACGCCACGCACTCTGCCAGCACGTTCCAGTCGGTGCTCCACGCCAGCAAAGCTACTCAGGCCCTTGCGAATCATCTCGTTCGATACACCTGCGATGTTCGCCGTGATACCTGCAGCCAACGAGTTGTAGAGGTTGTGCTTACCCGTAAGTGCCAACTCTTCCTGTTCCATGTTGAATGGTGTAGGTTTCTCAATCACATATTCACGGTCTTCAATGTAGGCGATAGCATCGGTTTCATGGAATTCCGAGAATGGATAAAGTTTTGCCTTCAGGTCATACTTCTCCAGTTCTCTCTTCACGATAGGGTCGTCGTTCCAGAAGATGAAGGCATCGTCCTCTGTCTGGTTGCGAGTGATACGCATCTTCGAATCCACATAGTTCTGCATCTTGTAGTCGTAGCGGTCCAGATGGTCAGGGGTGATGTTCATCAGTACGGCAATGTCTGCGCGGAAGTCATACATGTTGTCCAACTGGAAGCTCGACAGCTCTATCACATAGTAGTCGAAATGCTCCTCTGCCACTTGCAATGCCAAACTCCGTCCGATGTTGCCAGCCAAACCCACGTTGTACCCAGCCTCTTTCAAAATGTAGTAGATGAGGGACGTCGTAGTGGTCTTACCATTCGAACCCGTGATACAAATCATCTTCGCATTCGTGTATCGACCGGCAAACTCTATTTCAGAAATCACATGAATACCCTTCTCCCTGATTTTCACTACCATCGGAGCCGTGTCGGGGATGCCTGGGCTCTTCACCACCTCGTCGGCATTCAGAATCAGTTCTTCTGTGTGATGTCCTTCCTCCCATGCGATACCATGTTCATCCAGTTGCTTCTTATATTTGTCCTTGATGACCGACATGTCGGAAACAAACACATCGAATCCTTTCACCTTTGCCAAGACAGCAGCTCCTGCACCGCTCTCTGCTGCTCCTAATACCACAATCCTCTTCATATTTCTTGTCGTGTCTATTTTTATGTTTATGTTTTATTGTGTTTGTCTTTATCTGATTTTCAGAGTGATAATCGTGATGGCTGCCAGCAGAATGGTAACAATCCAAAAGCGAATGGTAATCATGTTCTCTTGCAGGACGGTCACTGGTCGCTTAATCAGATACTTCGTGTTAGGGTCCAAGTCGCTCTGCAACACGCGGTAGTGGTCATGAAAAGGAGCACGCTTGAACACGCGCAATTTCTTGCCTTGCTTGTTACCATGCTTGGCATAACTGGTTTGCAGAATCACAGAAATACTCTCCACCAAGAAAATGCCACACAGAATAGGGAGCAGCAACTCCTTATGAATCATCACAGCCGTGACAGCGATGATACCACCAATCGCCAAACTTCCGGTATCGCCCATGAAAACCTTCGCTGGATAGGCGTTGTACCAGAGAAAACCAATCAACGCACCCACGAAAGCACAGATGAACACCACGATTTCCTCCGAGCCAGGTATATACATCACATTCAAGTAGCTCGCAAATTGTATATGACCTGACACGTAGGCAAGGATGCCCAAAGCCGTTCCGATGATGGCCGAATTTCCTGCACACATGCCATCCATGCCGTCATTCAGATTGGCACCATTGGTCACTGCCATAATCACGAAGGTTGTCACCAGCACAAAAAGAATCCAGCCACAGGCACGCTTTATGCGTCCATTACCCACAAAACTGAATGCCTCGTAATAGTCCAGGTTGTTGTTCTTCACGAAAGGAACTGTCGTCACCGTCGATTTTCTGGCCTCACTCTTATGATACACCTCCACTGAGTTATCAATGTCACGAGTGACATTCTCACGCACCACAGCATCGGGACTCAACCACAGTGTCACACCGATAGCCAAACCCATCAAAAACTGCCCCAGCAGTTTCCATCTTGGACGCAGACCATCTTTGTTGCCCTTCAACTTGATGTAGTCGTCCAAGAAACCTAACATGCCGAACCACAATGCTGTGACAATCAGCAGAATCATATACACATTCGTCAACTTGCCCAGCAAGATGGCAGGAATCACAATGGCAGTGATAATCACCACACCTCCCATCGATGGCACACCAATTTTCTTCACGCCAAACGGGTCAATCGCAGCATCGCGTGACTTTTCCAAATGGCGCTTTCTCTTCATGTAGGTGATAAATCCCTTACCCATCCACATGGAGATGACCAGCGAAAACATGAGTGCCATCAGTGAACGGAACGACACATACGACCACATCCCAATGCCAGGGATGCTCCATTCTTTCAACAGTTCAGACAAATGATACAACATATTCCTAATGTTTTAAATGAAGAACGAAAAAGGCAGAATTATGCTTCATTTTTCATCCTTAATTATTCACTAATTCGCGATGGCGTTTCTCACCTCTTCCCTGTCGTCGAAGTGGTGTTTCACACCTTTCACTTCCTGATAGTCCTCATGGCCCTTACCTGCCACCAGCACCACATCGCCCTTCTGAGCCAACAGACATGCCGTCTTGATGGCCTCTCGGCGGTCTACGATGCTCACCACCTTCTTGCCTTCATCAGCCATCAGGCGCTGCATCGTCTCGTCCTCCAGCCCTGCCAACATGTCGTTGATGATATCCTGCGGTTCTTCGAAACGCGGATTGTCGCTCGTCACGATAAGCACATCACTCTGCTTCAGAGCAGCTCGTGCCATCTTCGGACGCTTCGTCTTATCGCGGTTGCCTCCCGCACCACAAACGGTTATCACCTTGCCATTACCTTCGAGTACGGAATGAATGGCTGTCAGCACATTGGTCAATGCATCATCAGTGTGTGCATAATCCACAATCACTGTGTAGCCACCTTTCTGTGAACGGAAAGCCTCGAATCGACCGCTCACAGGCTTCATTTCACTCAAACCCACCAAAACCGTTTCGGCATCCAAACCTAACAACACAGCGGTGCCATATACTGCCAGCAGATTCTGCACGTTGAATCTACCCACAAACTGCACACCTACTTCCTTGCCGTTCATCTGCAAGTACATACCTTCGAAGTGGCATTCCAGTATCTTTGCTCTGAAATCTGCCATGCGCTCTACAGAGTAGGTTTTCACCGTTGCTTTGGTGTTCTGCACCATCACCAAGCCATTCTTGTCGTCGGCATTCGTCAGCGCAAAAGCATCGCTTGGCAACAAGTCGAAGAAACGCTTCTTTGCATCGCGGTAGTTTTCAAATGTGCCGTGGTAGTCCAAATGGTCTTGTGTCAAGTTGGTGAAAACACCACCCGAAAAGTACAAACCTCCTATGCGGTTCTGCACCACAGAGTGGGAACTGACTTCCATGAAGGCATACGAACAACCAGCCTCCACCATCCTTGCCAACAGCGCATTTAGCGTCACTGCATCGGGTGTAGTATTCACGGTTGGCAATGCCTCGCCATCCACATAGTTGCACACGGTTGACAGCAAACCAGCCTTATAGCCCAGATGGCGGCACAGGTTGTAAAGTGTCGTTGCCACGGTTGTCTTACCGTTCGTACCCGTCACACCCACCAGTTGCAGTTGCTTCGATGGATAGCCAAAGAAAGCCGAAGCCACCTCACCCACACACTGTTCC
>JAEEGL012184240.1_pt1 | contig 13761 bp, 12 predicted proteins | sample 9134231 | NCBI WGS metagenome assembly JAEEGL01 (sample SAMN16246548, study PRJNA631951) | gut metagenome | biome: gut microbiome; feature: rumen; material: fiber-attached | host: Bos | place: Iran: Karaj | collected 2018-10 | reverse complement strand
GGATCCTCGAAGAGGCGCGTTCGATCCGCGAACAGGCGGAATCGGAACGGCAGGCCGCCCTGAAGCTGCGCGAGGAAGCCGAGGCAGCCGGGCGGGAGGCGGAAGATCAGCTCCGTGAAGCCGAATCCAGACGGGCGGGGCTCACGGCAGTTTCCGCGCGGTTCCGGGAAGACGTGTACGCGTTCCGGAACGCCATGGAATCCATGATGCAGGCACAGCTGAACGCAGCGGAGCGGTTTTCCGGGGATGCGGACCGGTTCCTCGGCGAACTCGGAGCTCCCGGAGAAGAACCGCAGGAAGCGGAAGATCCGTTCGGATTTGCCGCGGCCGCAGCCGTGATCGGCGAGATGCTCGGGGAAACGGACGGCGAAAAGGAAGAAGAAACCGCTCCGGACAGCGCTCCGGATCCGGCGGACCTTCCGGAAGAACCGGACGATCTCCCGGAAGAAGCCGAAGATGAGAACGTGGAAGCCATGATCGCCCAGTCCGCGGTCTCGGAGCACATTTCCGCCGCAGCCGACGCACTCCGCCTGGAACTGGAACAGCTTGCCCGATCGCCGGAAGAAGCCGGACCGGACGAAGCGGAAGAGCCCGCCGGGGATGCCGTCCTTCCGGGTCTTGCCGAGCCCGATCGGGAAGAAACGGCCGCCCCGGAAAGTGATCTGCCGGAGGAAGAAGCACCGGCAGAGGAAAGCCCAGCGGAGGAAAGCACCGCGGAGGAAAGCGCCTCTTCCGAACAAACCGTTCCCGAAGCCGGGGAAGCGGATCCCACGCCCGGAGACGAAGAACTGGAAGCAGTCATCGCGGCTCTGTCCGGCATTACCGAGGACGAAAGCTACGACGCGATGCTCGCCTCCTTCGACACGGAAAACAGCGTCGATCCCGCCATCGCCGCGGATTTGGAGAAAAAACGCCGCGCCAACTTCCTCAAACTGATGCGGGAAGCGGAACTGGAGTGGGAATCCGAAAAGAAGTCCGGCGAGAAACGGCGTTCCGACCGGGACGCACGGCAGGAGAAAACTCCCGCCGGATCCGGACAGTCGGAAAAGGAACGGCAGCTGGAAGAAAAGCTGTCCGCCGCCGTGGAGGCCGCGATCCGGGCAAAGACGGATCCCGGAAAGGCGCTCGACGAGGCGTTCCCCGAACTCGCCGAGACCGACGGCGGATCCGTCCCCTCGCTGCTGTCGGCGGATCTTTTGGAACTGATCGATTTCGACGAGCCGCGGGATGACGGCAGGACCTATACGGATCACAGTCTGGAGGAATTTGCCTCGAAACGCGCGGAAGCGGACAAAGAGGACGATCCGGACGGCAAATAAGAGTTGGATATGATTTTTGTGCTTGTGGTCGTCGTGCTGACGGTTGCCGCCGATCAGCTGACGAAATACATCATGGCGGGGCTTCTGCCCGGACTTGAGGGACGTTCCCTGCCCGTGATCGCGAACATCCTTCACTTCACCTATGTGGAAAACGAAGGAGCGGCGTTCGGGATGCTGGCGGAGCACCGCTGGGTGTTCATGGTCCTCTCCGTCATCGGACTGGCCGCGATCGCGTTTATCGTCATGAAGGAAAAACCGGAGAGCAGGTGGGTGCGTCTCGCGGCGGGGCTGGTGCTCGGCGGCGGGATCGGCAACATGATCGACCGCCTGGGCTTCGGATTCGCGGAAAAAAGCGGCGCCGTCCTGGACTTCATCGACTGCCGGTTCGTGGATTTCTACGTGTTCAACGTGGCGGATTCCTGCGTGACGGTGGGCTGCTTCCTGTATCTGTTCCTGATCGTCGTCGGGGAGATCCGCGCGGCGAAGGCGAAAAAAAAGGCCGCCGTTCCCGGGATCGCGGATGCGGAGGAAGACGAGCCCTTCGCGGCTCCGGAAGAACCGGACGATGCGGGAGGAACCCCCGGCGGTGCCGAAGAATCGCAGGAAGAAGCAGGACCGGACTCAGACACGCGGCCCGAGGAAGACGCCCATGCGTGATCTCTTCGACGACGCGGGGGCGTTTTCCTGCCTCATCCCGCCGAATGCCGCACAGACCGGCGGAACGGAAGCCGAAAACGAAGACATAGCGGAACGAGAACGGCTGTTTTCCCGCATCGGCATGCGGCTCGACGCCTTTCTGGCCGAAGAGAGCGGACTGACGCGGTCGCGGATCCAGCGCCTTGCGGAAGACGGATTCGTCACGGTGAACGGAAAACCGGCGAAGAAAAACGTCCGGATCGCCGCGGGGGACGAGATCGAAGTGATCCTTCCGGAGTCCGAAGACGCGGACGCCGAGCCGGAGGACATCCCGCTTGACATCGCCTATGAGGACCCGGACATCATCGTGGTGAACAAACCCGTCGGGATGGTGGTCCATCCCGCTCCGGGACACAGCTCCGGCACGCTGGTGAACGCCCTGCTCTATCACTGCGGGGATTCGCTTTCCGGCATCGGGGGCGTGAACCGGCCGGGGATCGTACACCGGATCGACCGGGACACGTCCGGGCTGATCTGCGCGGCCAAGAACGACGCGGCGCACCTGAGCCTGACGGAACAGCTGAAGGACCGCAGCATGCACCGGGAATACCGCATGATCGTGACGGGCGGCCTGCGCGGGGATTCGGGGACGGTGGACGAGCCGATCGGAAGACATCCGGTCGATCGGAAGAAGATGGCGGTCCTGCGGGGACCGGACAAACACGCAAGAGCCGCCGTGACGCACTGGAGGGCATCGGAGCGCTTCCCTTCGTCGGGATTCACCGCCGCATCCGCCGTGCTCGAAACGGGACGGACGCACCAGATCCGCGTGCATATGGCGTTCATCGGGCATCCCCTGATGGGGGACGCGCTCTACGGGGGCGGGAAAACGGCTTTCGAAAAGCAGAACGCGCGGCTGATCCCGGGGCAGATGCTTCATGCCGAAGCGCTCATTCTGCGGCATCCGCGCACGGGGGAAGAGATGCGCTTCGAAGCCCCGCTGCCGGAGAACTTCCGGACCGTGCTCGAAAAGCTGAGAAACCGGGAAAAGACGTAATACAAAACGGAGCTGCATCACCACATGGGAGGCAAAATGCCGCTTTTCCCCCGTCATTCCGAACCGGTGACCGCGTCACCGGTGTGGGAATCCGTCCTCCGCCCGGAAAGAGTTTGGAAAAGACGGATTGCCACGACCCCTGCGGGGTCTCGCAATGACAGATCTGCCAATGGCGTCGAATTCGGAGGATTACTGCAGCACAAGGACCGGGCAGGATGTTTCCCTTCCCTGCCGAAAAAGGAGAACGAAATGCATCTCGAAACCGAAAGGCTGATCGTGCGTTCCTTCCGGGAAAGCGACGCGGAGGCCCTGTACGCCATCAAAACGGATCCGCAGGTAGTCGAATTCTGTCCGGATTTCATCGACATCGGTACGCAGCGGGAGGACATGGCGGACACGATCCGCGCATTCGGACGGATCGAAGAAGAAGGCGACGCGGACGCATGGCGCTGCTATGCGATCGAAAGCAAGGAGACCGGCAGGGTCATGGGCTGTCTCACCTTCAGCAAACAGAATATGCTGCGCGAATATGAGATGGGCTGGATGATGATCGGCGAACACGCGAAAAAAGGCTATGCTTCCGAAGCGGCCGCGGCGTTCGCGGACTATATCTGCGGAAAGCTCGGCATCGACTATCTGATCGCCGTCATGGACGTGGACAATCCCGCTTCCCGGCGGACCGCAGAAAAAAGCGGGTTCCGGCTGTTCGAAAAGCGGACCGTCTACGACTACTCCATAAACCGTTACGCCGACGATTATTTCTATTTCCGGCGGTACGCTTCCTTCTGCACGCTGACAAACAGGTTCTACGGCGACGTGCCGTATTACGGCCGCTCCGCGTCGGACCGCACGGAGGAACCGCAGACATGAGGCGCCGCAGATAAAGGCACAGTTCCTGCGGGAAACGGGACTTTTTTACAAAACCCTCTTGACAAACCGAACAAACGAGATTATAATGACATTGTTGAGCAACCGTTCAACAATCGGACGAAAGGACCGTCATGGCTGAGAAATTCGATTGCTCCTGCGAGATCATCCACGAGGACACCGTGCGGGAAGTCGCCGGAAACATGTCGGACAAGGACGAATACATCGCGCTGGCTTCCCTGTTCAAGCTCTTCGGAGACGGCACGCGGGCACAGATCCTTCATGCTCTGGAACTAAGCGAACTGTGCGTCTGCGATCTGGCAGCGCTGCTCGGCGTGACGAAATCGGCAGTATCCCACCAGCTCAAGGCTCTGCGGCTGGCAAACCTCGTCAAGTTCCGCAGAGAGGGACAGATCGTCTATTACATGCTGGCGGACGATCACGTCAAGGCGATTCTGGACATCGGGTTCGATCATCTGAGAGAAGGCTGAACGACTTAAAGGGATCCTTCCGCCGCGATCATCGCGGACGGAACATCCCTCTTCTTTCGGCCCGTATAGTTGAATAATTGCTCAATAATACAATGAATCAAAGAGGCGCGTATGGAGAGGATCTATCTGCTGAAGGGACTGGACTGCCCGAACTGCGCGGCGAAAATCGAGACGGAGGCGGGAAAACTGCCGGAAGTGAAAACAGCCGTCGTGAATCTGATGAAACAGACGCTGACGGTAGATACGGAAGCCGAAGGAGACGAACTGACCGAAAAGATCGAAAAGATCGTTCACGCGCACGAGCCGGACGTGCCGGTGAAGGAGAGCGGAAAGGACGCCGAAGCGCATGAATCCGCTCATGACAGTCACGAACATAAGGAAGAACACGGTCACGGAGAAGAGGAAGGCAGCATCCGCCTGCGCGTGGGAAAACTGATCGCGGGGGCGGTCCTGCTGGTCTGCGGGCTTGTCCTGCCTCTGCTTGCCGATACGGACCCGCGGGTGCGGATCGCTGTCTTCGCGGCAGCTTGGCTCGTCGCCGGATACGACGTCGTTTGGCACGCGCTGCGCGGGATCTTCCGGGGAGAGTTCTTCGACGAATGCTTCCTCATGACGGTCTCGACCGTCGGCGCATTCGCCGTGGGAGAATGGCCGGAAGCCGCGGCGGTGATGCTGTTCTATCAGCTGGGCGAACTGTTCCAGGACATCGCGACGGACAGATCGCGGGATTCCATCACGGCGCTCATGGACATCCGGCCGGACACGGCCACCGTCCGCCGGGAGGAGGGATGGGTCGCCGTCTCCCCGGAGGATGTGGAGATCGGCGAAACGATCCTTGTGAAGCCCGGCGAAAAGATCCCGTTGGACGGCATCGTCCGGAAGGGAGGATCTTCCGTGGACACGCGCGCCTTGACGGGCGAATCCGTACCGCGGTACTGGTCCGCAGGGGACGCGGCTCTTTCCGGATGCGTCGCGGAAGACGGCACGCTCGAGATCGAGGTGACGAAGGAAGCGGGCGAATCCACGGCGGCGAAGATCCTCGCACTGTGCGAATCGGCCGCCGAAAAGAAAGCTCCGGCGGAGACCTTCATCACCAAGTTTTCCCGGATCTACACGCCCGTCGTCTGCGCGCTCGCGCTGCTGCTGGCGGTGATCCCTCCGCTGGCGGCGGGAGGCGAATGGAGCGAATGGATCCGCCGGGGCTGCGTGGTGCTGGCGGTGTCCTGCCCCTGCGCACTGGTGATTTCGGTGCCGCTGACCTTCTTCGGGGGGATCGGCGCAGCCTCGCGGCAGGGTGTGCTCGTCAAAGGGAGCGCCTACCTCGAATCGCTCGCCTCCCTTGACGCCGTTGTCTTCGACAAGACGGGCACCCTGACGGAGGGCAGCTTCTCCGTGACGGAGATCGTGCCGGCGGACGGCTTCTCCCGGGACGAAGTGCTGGAACTGGCGGCGCGGGCGGAAACCTGTTCTTCCCATCCCATCGCGCGCTCGATCCTCAAAGCCTACGACGAGATCGGGGAGATCGACGCGGACGACAGCTCCGAAGTGCGTGAGATCGCGGGACGGGGCGTCTCGGCCGTATGGCAGGGGAGAACGATCCTCGCGGGCAGCTTGACCCTGATGAAGGATAACGGGATCGAACTCCCGGAAGGCGAATCCGGCGGGGGCACGGTCTTTGTCGGTGCGGACGGGCGGTATGCGGGCAGGCTGACCGTCGAAGATTCCGTGAAAAAGGACGCGGCGGAGGCGGTCCGGGAACTGCGCGCGCTCGGCGTCGGGCGGATCGAGATGCTGACCGGGGACGGAGAGATAGCGGCGCGGAAAGTCGCCGAAGAGCTCGGGCTGGACGGATATAAGAGCGGGCTGCTGCCGGAGGATAAAGCGAAGCGGCTGGACGCGATCAAAGCGGAAAGCGGCTTAAGCGCCTTTGTCGGAGACGGGATCAACGACGCTCCGGTATTGGCAGGCGCTGACGTAGGCGTCGCCATGGGCGGGCTCGGTTCGGACGCCGCCATCGAAGCTGCCGACATCGTGCTCATGACGGACGAACCCTCGAAGCTGTGCGCAGCAGTCCGGACAGCACGGAAGACACGCCGGATCGTACAGGAGAACATCTGGTTCGCGGTGGCGGTCAAGGCGGCCTTCATCGCGCTCGGCGGACTCGGGCTCTGCGGCATGTGGGCGGCGGTGCTCGGAGACGTGGGCGTGATGATCCTCGCGGTGCTCAACGCGCTGCGCGTAACGCGGTAAAGGTACAAAAATCCCGCAGATTCACCGAAAAAAACGGCGGATTTGCGGGATTGTTCGTATCGGGGAACATTGACAGAAAGACGCGCGGGATGGTATAATACTATAGCAATCCATCAAAATATAAGCACCGAACAAAAACACTCTTTTCCCGGTCATTCCGAACCGGTGACTTGTCACCGGTGTGGGAATACGTCCTCCTGCGGGAGAAACGGATTGCCGCGACCCCATACGGGGTCTCGCAATGACGATTCCATGAAGTGCGGTGAATTCTGTGGATTGTTATAAGTAGTTACTAAAACGTCCAGTCAAGGAGTTCATCATGTCGCTTTCACAGCTTACCGACCTCTTCGAGGCGCTCACCATCCTCTGCTTCGGCCTGTCGTGGCCGATCTCCATCCGGAAATCCTGGGTCTCCCGTACGGCAAAGGGAAAAAGCCTCTTCTTCGAGGTGTTCCTCCTGATCGGATACGCCTTCGGGATCGCGCGGAAAATCATTCAGCTCGCCACGTGGGATTACGTCGGCAAGCCCGGCGGACCGGATTTTCTCTTCTTCCTCAGCGCCGTGTTTTACGTGCTGAACTTCATCGAGATTTCAATCGACGTCGCGCTCTACTTCCGCAATACCCGCCTCGACAAAGAGAGGGAAGAAGCGGGAAAATAAAACCGAAAAACAGCCGGAGCTGAACCGCTCCGGCTGTTATCTTTTTTCCTTTATGACGCAATGGACGCCGGCGCCACGTACTTTTCTCCCGTGTTCGCGCGGAACTGGAGGCTGTACAGGTCGCTGTACATGCCGCCCTTTGCAATCAGTTCCTCGTGCGTTCCCTGCTCCACGATCTTCCCGCCGGAGATCACCGCGATCTCGTCCGCGTTCTTGATGGTGGACAGACGGTGCGCCACGACGAGGGTGGTCCTGCCCTTGCAGAGCTCGTCGAGGGACTGCTGGATGAGGATCTCCGTCGTATTGTCGAGCGCGGAGGTGGCTTCGTCAAGGATCAGGATCGGCGGATTCTTCAGAAAGACCCGCGCGATGGAAAGCCGCTGCTTCTGCCCGCCCGAGAGACGGACGCCGCGCTCGCCGATCTCCGTAGCGTAGCCGTGTTCGAGGGACATGATGTAATCGTGGATATTGGCGCGTTTCGCAGCCTCGATCACTTCCTCGTCGGTGGCGTCCAGCCGCCCGTAGAGGATGTTTTCCTTGATCGACGCGTTGAAGAGGTAAATATCCTGCTGCACGATGCCGATGTTGCGGCGCAGGGATTCCATCGTAATGTTGTGGATCTCCCTGCCGTCGATCAGGATCTCGCCCTGAAGGAAGTCGTAGAAATGGGGGATCAGGTGGCAGATGGTCGTTTTCCCGCCGCCCGAAGGCCCCACCAGCGCGAAGGTCTTGCCCTTCGGGATGTCGAGGCTCACGTCCGTCAGCACGTCGCGGGGCGTTTCGTCGTCGGTCTTTTTGCCGTCCTCGTCGTAGACGTCGTAGTGATACGTCAGGTTTTTCAGTTCGATGTGGCCGTCGACCGTGCCGATGTCCTCCGCCTCGGGCATATCCTTTTCCGGTTCCTCGTCGAGGACTTCGAGGAAGCGCTCGAAGCCGGTGACGCCGTTCTGGTACTGCTCCATGAAGTTGATGAGCGTCATGACGGGTCCGATGAACATATTGACGGAGACGATGAACGCCGAATAGTCGCCGAACCGGATCTTTCCGTTGTAAAGGAACAGGCCTCCGGCGATGAGGATGATGACGTTGAAAATGTCGGTAACGAACGAGGTGCCGGAGTGGAACTGCCCCATGGCCTTGTACGAATCCCTTCGGGCCGCGATGAAGTCCCCGTTGCCCTTCTCGAATTTCTCCGCTTCCTTGTCCGCGTTGGTGTACGCTTTGGTGACGCGGATGCCGGCGATGGAAGACTCGAGGGCTGCGTTGATGACGGCCATGGACTTCCGGGTCTCGGTGAACGCGTCGCGCATCCGTTTGCGCAGCAGGCTTGCAATGATGACGAGGAAAGGGACCGCCGCGAAAATGATGAGCGTCAGCCAGACGTTGATCGTGGACAGGTAAGCGAACGCCACGACGATGGAAATGGAGGAGATGATGATGTTTTCCGGGCCGTGGTGGGCGAGCTCCGAGATGTCCATGAGGTCGTTCGTCATGCGGGACATGATGCGCCCGGTCTCATGGTTGTCGTAATAGCTGTACGGGAGTTTTTCGAGATGGCTGAACATGTCCCTGCGCATCTGGGCCTGCATGTGCACGCCGACCATGTGTCCCTGATACTGGATGAAGAAGTTCAGCAGCATCCGGACGGCGTAAAGGGAGAGCAGGATCAAGCCCCCGACGATGATGGCCTGATACTTCCGGTTCGGGATCAGGTCGTTCAGCATGGTCCGGGTGACGACGGGATATACCACGCCGATCAGCGCGACCATGAGGGAGGCGAGCATGTCAAGCGCGAACATCACGCGATGCGGTTTGTAGTAGGCGAAAAATCGTTTCAGCATTCGGCAGCACTCCGGATTGAGTTTTTTTCATTATACCTTATTTTTTCAAAAAAGTCAACAATTTAAAAAATGTTTTCGAAAAAGAAGGAAGCAGGCGCAAAAACCGAAGAGAAAACCGGAACGCCCATGAACGGAATGCGGGAGAACCTGTCGGGCGGTATCCGCTTCCCCAAAAAAGCATATACTGTCACTGCAGCGGCATCCGCCGCTGCGAAGGAGGATAGCAAATGGCAGTTTTCTGCAACCAGGCAACCATCTCCTACGGCGGAACGGTGCGTCAGTCCAACATCGCCTGCGGGGAGATCGTGGAAACGGTCAACATGACGAAGACCGCCCTCATCGGGACGTACGACAGCGGCTCCGTGCTGACCTATATCGTCAACGTGAACAACGGAGGGGATTCTCCCCTTCTGAACCTGACCTTTGACGACGACCTCGGCACCTATTCCGAAGGCCAGGCGTCCTATACGCCCCTCACCTACGTGGACGGGAGCATGAAGGTCTTCATGGACGGAACGGAACAGCCCGCCCCCGCGGCGACGGCTGACCCGGAACTGCACGCGGAGGGGATCGACATTCCCGCCGGCGGATCGGTGACGCTGATCTACGCGGCGCAAGTCAACGAATACGCTCCTCTCGGCGAAAATGAAGAAGGGACGGCGCAGAGCATCGTCAACACTGCAACTGTACGCGGCGCCGGCATTGCGGAAGCCGTGACCGCGACCGCGACGGTCTTCGCCGACGTGAGCCCCGATCTCACCGTCGCAAAGAGCGTCTGTCCCACCACCGTCACCGAGAACAGCCGCGTGACCTACACCTTCGTCATCGCCAACACCGGCAGCGCGACGCAGGAGGGAGACGGCGTGATCCTCTCCGACGTGTTCAATCCCGTTCTGACGGATATCACAGTCTTAATGAACGGTCAGCTCCTCACTGAGGGCGAAGGCTACACCTACGACGAGGGGACCGGGGAATTCGCCACCTCTGCCGGCACGGTGAACGTCCCCGGCGCGGAATACGCGCAGGATGCCGAAACCGGCGTGTGGACGACCGATCCCGGCACGGTGACCCTGACGGTGTCCGGTTATATCGGGACCGTGACGGAAGATCCCGTGCCGGAACCTCCGGCGGAAAAGAAAAAATAAGGAAAGCGATTCCCGCTCCGCCGGTACAGCGCCGCATACGGCGGGAACCGGGCAGGAGAATTCCCCCCGATAATACGGGAAACGGAAGGAGAACGATGTTCTCCTTCCGTTTTTTTGCGAACGGTTGACATTCCCGCCCGGATTTCGTATAATACGAATGAGCGATTAAGATGCGTATTATTGCGATCCTCCGGATTCGACACGCATGGCAGATCCGTCATTGCGAGCCCCCGCAGGGGTCGCGGCAATCCGTTTTCCTCCCGGACGGGGGACGGATTCCCACACCGGTGACACGGTCACCGGTTCGGAATGACAGGGCAAAGCGACTTTTTCCTGCGTTGAGTAAGCTCCGGTGTCTTAATTTTGTCGGATTGCTATGGTATAATTTAGGAAGAAAACGGGGAAACTGGAGGGGGAGCATATGCGGATCGGAAACAGCGCGATGCGCAGGGCGATGGAAGCGGACCCGGTCCGGTGGCTGTACTGCCTCCGCGACCTGGGGGATCCCATCCTCTCCGCCGGGATCTCCTGCTATGCCGCGGATCCGGACGATCCGACGGCGGACGCGGCTCTTGTGACGGATTACGACGAAGGGGTGACGGTCCGTCTGTTTACCGCCGACGCCGCCGTCTGCGGGGAAGCCGCGTCCGACCCCGCCGTGAGCAGAGGCGCGCGATTCTGCTTCTGCGGCGGAATGCCGGAAGGGTTTGCTTTCCGTCTGGGCAAACTCACTCTGCACCCCGAAGAAGGACGGCGGACGCTCGAACGGTACGGCCTCTACGGCGTACAGGAGGAGTACCGGCGGAGGACGGAGGTCCCGCAGGGTTTTTCCGTGCGGACGGCGCGCGGAGAAGATGCGGACCCGATCCGCTCGCTGGACCCCGGGATCTGGGGCGCCTTTCCCTCCTGCCGTCCGGTGACGGAGCGCGGAGATCTTTTGTGGCTGGCGTTCCGCAGCGGACAGGACGGGGATACGCTTGCGGGGTATCTCTGGGCGGCGGAAGCGGTACGGGGATTTTACGAGATCGTGAATGTCTTCGTCCGGCCGGATCTCCGGGGACTGGGACTGGGGAAAGCCCTCGTCGGCCGCTTTGCTTCGGACGTAAGGCTGATGGGAAGGCGGGCGTATTACGGGTACGCCGCGTCTCAGGAATCCGCGTTTCTGGCAAGGTCTGCGGGGTTCGGACAGGTCTTCGGGGAGACGCTCAGCCTGTACGCGGAAGCGTAATCCGGAATCAGACGAAGTATGGAAAGGATATTCAAATGAAAGTCGCATTTTTCGACGCGAAACCCTACGAGCTTCCCGCCTTTGACCGTTACGCCGAAGAAGCCGGGATCGCGTTCAAATACTTCGAAACGAAGCTGGACGCGGATACCGCGGCTCTGGCACAGGGGGCGGACGCCGTGTGCATCTTTGTCAACGACACCGCGGACGCCGCCGTACTCGACCGGCTGACGGATCTCGGCGTCAAAGCGGTCGCGCTGCGCTGTGCCGGATACAACAACGTGGACATCGGGCACGCGTTCGGGAAGATCCACGTGATGCATGTGCCGGCGTATTCCCCCCATGCGGTTGCGGAGCATGCCATGGCCCTGCTGCTGACCTCCGTCCGGCGCATCCACAAAGCGTATATCCGCACCAAGGATTTCAACTTCAGCCTGAACGGTCTGACGGGCTTTGATCTGTACGGAAAGACCGTGGGTGTGGTCGGAACGGGGCGCATCGGACGGGTCTTCATCGATATCTGCCGCGGATTCGGCATGAAGGTCATTGCGTACGACAAATATCCGGCGGAAGGGATCGAATACGTCCCGCTGGACGAGCTGTTCGCACGGAGCGACGTCATATCCTTCCACTGTCCTCTGACGGAGGAGACGCGCCACATCGTGAACCGGGAATCGGTCGCCAAAATGAAAAAGGGCGTCATCCTCGTCAACACGTCCCGCGGCGCGCTCATCGAATCGGAAGCCCTCCTCGAAGGGATCAAGGACAGAAAGATCGGAGCGGCGTGCCTCGACGTGTATGAGGAGGAATCCGATATCTTCTTCCGGGATTTCTCGGGCCATATCGTGGACGACGACACGCTCGCCCGCCTCATCACCATGCCGAACGTGCTGGTGACCTCCCATCAGGCTTTTTTGACGGAGGAAGCGCTCGACAACATCGCCGCCGCGACGGTGAAGAATCTCACGGACTTTTTCACCCTCGGCCTGTCCGAAAACGAGCTGTGCTATCACTGCGGACGGATCGAACAGTGCAGGAAGATACGGGAGAAGAAGTGCTTTTGAAAAGCATGAAGGAAACAAAGGCTGCGCCTTTGTTTCCTCAGCGCTCAGCTTCCCCCTCATCCTCCCTCCACTCGAGGATATCCCCCGGCTGGCAGTTCAGCACCCCGCAGATCCTGTCCAGCGTCTCGAGGCGAACGGCTTTCGCGCGCCCGTTTTTCAGGATGGAGAGGTTCGCCATGGTGATCCCCACCTTTTCGGACAGCTCGGTGAGACTCATTTTCCGCTTCGCCAGCATCACGTCAAGATTTACAATGATCATAAAGCACCTCACACCGTCAGATCGTTTTCTTCCCGAAGAACGGCAGCCTTCAGGATCAGATGGGACAGCGCCCCGGCACAGAGCGCGACGATGATCCCGGCGATCCCGACGAGGATCGAAAGGATCAGCGCCGGACCGGACGCCGCGCCGAAACCGAACCAGAAAAACAGGATCCCCGCCCAGAAATACGCGACGTCCCCGAGCGCGAGAAAGGAGATGATCTTCATCCTCTTCGCGTTTTCGCGGCAGAAGGAATTGTCCCGCGCGATCTCTCCGGCGATCTTCCACGCAAAAACGAGCGCGGCGAGGATCGGTACGGCGGTCAGTTCCACAAATATCAGGCACGGAAGATACAGCGAGGACAGAGATTCGGCGGACGTCCTCGCTTCTTCGGCGATCGCCGGAACGTACAAGCCGTATACGGCGGCACAGCAGATAAAGGTAAGCAGGATCGCGGCTCTCAGAAGATTGGCAAAAGATTTCTGTGTCATATAAATGCTCCTCTATGAAAAGCTTATCCGGAGGAACTCCTCTTCCCCGGCTTCACCGGCATTATACCACGGATCAAAACGTTTGTCAATATGTTTTTATCGTTTTACGATATTTTTTCATCGTTTTTCCAAGAGCTCGGCCGATCCTTTCCCGTCGGGCCACGGACTGTCCCGGACGGAATGCGTCCCGGACGGGAAACAGGCGAAAAAGGGGGCGTAAAGAAAAAGAAATTCCGGGAAAGTACTTGACAAAGCATTCCGTCTGTGGTATGATAGTCCCGTTCGATGAGTGCTTTCCGGTCGCTCCGATCCCCTATGCGAGTGTAGTTCAGTGGTAGAATTCCAGCCTTCCAAGCTGGTTATGTGGGTTCGATTCCCATCACTCGCTTGATGTGCCTTTAGCTCAGCTGGATAGAGCAACTGCCTTCTAAGCAGTAGGTCGAGGGTTCGAGTCC
>JAEEGL011851552.1_pt1 | contig 13761 bp, 14 predicted proteins | sample 9134231 | NCBI WGS metagenome assembly JAEEGL01 (sample SAMN16246548, study PRJNA631951) | gut metagenome | biome: gut microbiome; feature: rumen; material: fiber-attached | host: Bos | place: Iran: Karaj | collected 2018-10 | reverse complement strand
GGTTTCAGAAATCAGAGACCTAACTTACGACGGCACCTATTTCTATGGGGGTGCCAATGGATCCGAACTATATCAGATAGACATGGCCAATAAAACGCTGGTGTCCACCATCAACACGAGCGTCAGTGCAATCAGGCACTGTTCGTATGACCCGGTCAACGACGGATTCTGGGTAGGGGGTTGGTCGGATTTACAGCTTGTCAACCGCGCAGGTCAAACCATGTCCGTCGAGAATGGTTCTTTTGAAAGTATTACTGGCACAGTCTATGACCCCTATTCCGAAGGAGGTCCCTATCTCTGGCTTTTCTGTCAACCCAATTCGAATAATGTGTTTTACAAATATGACATTGTACACCATACGATGGTTGGCGGTTCGTTAGACCTTAGAGCCTTACAACCCGATATACCAGAGCAGTCAATATCAGGTGGAGCATCCGGCACCACATCCCTTCCCGGCTCTCCCGGCAGATTTGTCATCCTGACAAGCTCTCAAACCACTCCCAATCAGATCAATCTGTTTGACATTGCCAATACGGGCGTTTCCTGTGAAGATCATACCCAAGACAACAGTATTTCCGTGTTTCCGAATCCGGCCAGCTCAACACTGAATGTGCATGCCGAGAACTACGACAATGTCCAGATTCTAAACTCTCTCGGACAGGTGGTGTATTCCAACAAGGTCACGGACAACGACTTCCGCATCAACATTTCCGGTTTCAGCAAAGGCCTCTATTTCCTCCGTCTGGACGGCAAGACGACCGCCACAAGGAAATTCATCAAAGAGTAGTCTTTCATTTTTTTCTTTGTATCATCTGCTGTTATAGTAATAAAAAAGGGTGGCTGCGGCCACCCTTTTTTGCTACATTGGAAATTCGTTTTATTTCTGCTCGCGCAATTTGCTTTCGCGGGTCCAGTCAACGGTCATGCCGAAGAGGGAAACGCCTAAATAACCCCGCATCTTCATCGTCTTGTTGTCATTCACTAAACGGATGTAGGTTTTGTACGTGCCTTTCTTGCCGGGATATTTCAGTTTGCCGTTTTGATACTCCTTCTCTTTGGCGTTGTATGTCAAGCCGGTCATGAAGATCAGTCCGAGTTGGTTCTTTTTCTTGGGGTTCTCCACCCACACCACCTTGGCCTCGTAGGTGCCGTTGGCCGCCTTATAGACCTCACATTGGGAACCTTCCTTGGAAAAAGGGTCCACCGAATGAAAGATGCCGCAAATGGCATCCGGATTTTGGGCATAAAGCATGGAACTGACCAGCAGGGCCGTCATTATCAAGACTATCTTTTTCATATTCAACATTTTTAACGATAAAACAATAGAATTACTCTTCTGGGGCAAACAATGGATCCCAAGCGGGTAGCATGATGGGTTTTTGGTCGAAAAGTTTAAGCGTGGCGGCGGGAATGTACTTTTTTTCCACCACCAAGCGGAACATATACTCGTTGAACCATTCGTTGGTCATGATGAGGAATCCGTTGTGCCCGTATTTGCTGCCCCAGCTGTTCTCCACCATCCACTTGATGGGTTTGCCGTCTTTGTCGAGGTCCACGGCGCAGAGGGTCATGGCGTGCGAGGAGAGGCTGGCGTACGTCTGGATGCGCTGTTTCTTGTCCATGCCAAAGGTGGTGTTGAACAACGAACCGTAATCGAAGTTGTTCACATCCATATAGCCTTTGTCGCGGTCAAGGAACTTGCCCACATCGCAGGAGAAGTACATCATGGTGCTGTCTTTCAGCGAGGCGATGGCCATCTGGGCAATCTCCTCCATCGGCAGATTCAGGTATTTCCAGTTGTTGCCGTCATACACATGGCGGTCATACTCAATCTCATACACCTTGTAATATTCGCGGGTGGGATCGTTCATCACCATGTAATAGGTGGTGAAATCGTCGTTTGCGAACTTGGCGGCGAAGGATTTCGGGGTATAGGTCTCAGTGCTCACCACGTTGCCCTTCGCGTCGCGTTGGGTCCACGTGAATTCCGCGGGCGGCTCGCCGAAAGCGATCACCAGCATGCGATAGACGGTTTGCAGCATTTCCATTTTCTTGTCTTGCAGCATCTTCTCGGTGGTGCCTTTGTTGTTGGCCATCTCACGCAGTATAAGTGCATCCTCACGGAGTTTCAGCTTTATCAGGGATGAGATCTGGGATGTGTGGTTGCTGCTGTAGGTCTCCGGCATGGCATCTTTCGGCATGATGCCGTACTTGGCCACTAAATTGGCGATGCCCGTGAACTGGCCGCCGTCGCTTAACGGGTTTTGGAACAGCCATTTCACCGTCTCGTCGTCCATCGACTTGGCGCGGTTGTCCAAAATGGCCTGCAGGAAGAGATTGGACTTCTCTAACTGGTCCCAGAAGAAAGTGTAGCACTGCGAAAACTGGAAGTCAGACGGAAGATTGTATTTACGGATGGCCTTCGAGCGCAGCACGTTCATGCCCGTGAACATCCAGCAGCGACCGGAGGATTCCTGGTCGGTGATGGCCTTGGAGGGCACTTGGTTGGAGAAATGGGCATCAAAAACGGTGGCGTTGTCATAGTTTTTGGCCAATTTGTTGATGTCATTGGTTACCACGGCGTTGCGCAGTGCCTTGTCTGAAGCGGTGGCCTTGTAGGAGGATTTGAGCGTTTGGAGCTGGTCGTTGGAGAGCCCTCCGTTCTTGGTGACGGTTTGTGCCGGGACAAGCAAGAAAGTGCAGCAGCCCAGCAGAATAAAAAAGAGTTTTTTCATGTATTTAATAATATTGTATTGATGATTTTTCAAAGAAAAAGGTTTGGCTTCCGCCAAACCTGAACTGTGTTATTTTTTCTTAAAAAGCGAGATGACGAACAGGAGCACGATAGCGCCAATCACGGCGACAATGAGTTCCCAAAGAAGACCTGCCTTCTGAATGCCGATAAGGCTCATCAGCCAGCCGCCGATAAAACCACCGATGATACCGATGATAATGTTCCAAAGGAGGCCGAAGCCGCCGCCGCGCATCAGGTTACCAGCCAACCAGCCGGCCACTGCGCCTAAAAGCAAATAAAGAATAATACTCCACATAATTAAAAAATTTTGGTAAGAAAAAAAACGTTCGCAAAGATACAAAAAAAGCATCATACACCATCCCGTATAATTATTGGTTTAGTGTTTTTGCATTGCGAGTTTTAACAAAATAACGATACGGCAACAATTTACGATTTCAAGGCTCTGAACAACAAGGGCGCCGAAGTGGATTGTCCTGGAAATGCTGGAGGGTGAATGATACCGGTAACAGGTGTCTCACTTGTAATACTCAATCTCGCGTTCCAAAATTTCCGTGACGGTCATGGAATCCTCGTTTGCACCCTCATAACGCACGCGTTTCACCCAATTCCCCTGTTGGTCATAGCTGTATTGGTAACGGACAATCTTGAAAGGTTTGGGCAATGTTTGATAAACAGCCTGTTTCTCCAGATTTCCTTGTCCATCATACGTCCATTCTTCCAAAACAGCATCCCTCGTATAGTTGAAAACCATTTCGTTGACAAGAAAAGTCCCCAACAAAGCCTCTTTCCTCACCATTCTGCCGGCGGAATCGTAAGTGGTTTGAATATGACGGTCGAAGGTGCGCTGCGTGCCTCGGACATCATAATGCTTGTATTCAATCTCCCGTCCGGCGTTGTTATACTGGTAATAACAATCCGATCCGCTGGGTTTCCAATCCCCAATGGAATACTCGCGGACCAAACGATGTTGATTGTCATATTCGTACCCACAACTCTTTTGGAACGCCTTGCACATGCAACTGTTGTTGTTGCCACGATAGCCATTACAACGTCCTTTGAAAATCAAATTGTCAAGACTGTCATAGACAAAATAATCCATCCATTGTATATTGCCGTTGTGCATCTGGTGCGACACTTGGTTGCCACGCTCATCATAACAATATGAGTCAATGATACCGACTTTCTCTATGCCGTTCCTTCTTCCTTCCACTCGCACAGGCTTCCAATCGTCATTCAAAGTAATCAACTTCTCTACCAGAACATTTCGATCCCAATAATGAGTTGCCACTTTTATCAGGTGTCCGTTTTTGTCATATTCGAAAGAGGTATTACTACTATATTGCTCTTCGATGACTTGATTCATACGGCCGTTGGGGGCAAAGCTATAATATGCGATTGTGTCTGTGGAATCATACTTGTCACCAGACAAAATATTACGACTATTAACATCATATTCGTGAACATTCTTCAGCAAGGTTTTGTTGATATGGCAATGAGACAAATGCCCTGTTGGGTAAAACCTCCATGTTTGCTGCCGGGCATATACACTCTTTGAGGATTCGTCCTGTTTCAATAAAGAAACGGGCACATTGGTCTGCACAACCGACTTGACATTCCCATTCAGCGTGATGTTCAATGTTTTATATTTCCCGGTGAAAAGATCAATCTCTTTGTAAGGCTCTTCTGCAACGTATTCTGTTTTTTCTCGTGTTCTAAAAGCTTCTGCGGGGATACTGACAGAATCTAAACTGAGACTTTCTTTTATTTTGTATCGGACGCTTCGTTGTGTGTCGTTTTTCTTGTCACCCTTGATAATTTCCTTTACATCGTTGTGAAGTTTCTCATAGTCAATGTTTTCCTTATAGGTGTATTGGTACATAGACTGTCGCAATTCGCCTTTTTCCGTTGAGAGGTGTTTCTCCATGATGTAGTCAAAAGGCATGTCTGTTCCATGAAACATAATCAGATGCAGGCGGTAGAGTTGGTCTTTGTCGCTTCCGTCGGGATTCGTGCTGTAAACGTAATAGACAACCTTGGTAAAACTGGTGGAGAAACGGTTTTTCGGTAACTCATCGTACCATTCGTACCCCCAAATGTTGAGTGTGTCCATTTTGAAAAAATCGAAATTGTAATAATGGCAGAGCTCAAATTCGCAGGGCAACTTATGTTTTTTGTAGGCTTTGTACAGCAAGGCTCTGTTTTTTGCAGCTTCAGCATAATTACCCAATCCGAAATAACAAACCACCTTGTTGCGTATGGCAAAATAATCGGTTTCCGGTTTTCTCAAGTCCAACAATTCCTCATTGAGTTTCAACGCCTCCCCAAAATTCTCCTGATACCTGTATGCCAATTCAAGCATATAGGTCGTTTTATAATAATCGAAAGAGGCCTCCTTGTACGCCTGACTTTTGTCAGCCGGAAGCCCTTGCCAACGCTGTTTGGCGTATCGGTAGGCCTCGTCGAAAAGGCCTGACTGGCATAGACTATCGATATGCTTTTCAATTGAGTCCTTCTGCGCGTAAATTCTTTCAAACGCAATGGTGGCGATAAAAACCAACAACAAGACGGAAATTTTTTTCATAAATCTCGGAAATCTTCATAAAACATCTCTTTATGTCCTCGTTGACCAATGTGCGAAATCTCAAATTGCACTGGATGTCAAGTGACGCCGCAAAAATAATACTTTTTATCTCTTCCGCTTGTAAATGCCAACAACAACAGAAGTGCCCCAGGAACGAATTCCACCTTTGTGGCCACACTCGGGGCTGGGAAACCACCCTTGATATTGAGGTGATTGCGCGGCTTCAGCGCCCGACTTTAAATGCCCCGACTCATCGTAACGGCTTTTTTAGTAATTTTGTCGCATTAATTTCTATTTTTTGCTATGACGAATTTCAGCATTTGGGAAGTACTTTTCCTGCTCTGTTTTGCGGTCAGCTGGCCCGTGTCCATCTCCAAATCGTTAAGAACCAAGGTGGTGATTGGCAAAAGTCCGCTGTTTATGTCCCTGATTATCTTGGGCTACATTTTCGGCATCATACACAAATCATTGTACAGCAACGATATAGTTATCTGGTTGTATGTGTTCAATGCCGTGTTGGTTTCCACCGATTTGTTCCTCTATTTCCTGTACATCGGGCAAAATCGCCGCGATCTGATGAAGCAGGATACGAAGTAACAGCGTTAAAAAATGTTCATTTGTAATCCATCTTACCAAATATTTTTACGATGAGAAGTTTTGGAAGTGACAACAACTCCGGTGTGCATCCGCAGGTGATGGATGCTATCCTTCGAGCCAATACAGACCATGCCGTGGCATACGGCGATGATCCGTGGACCGAAAAGGCCATCCGTGACATACGCTATGTGTTCGGGCCAACGGCGGATCCCTATTTTGTTTTCAACGGCACGGGGGCCAATGTGTGCGCCATCCGAGCATGCTGCCAGCCTTGGAATGCCGTCATTGCGGCCCGGACCGCCCATATCGCCGTGGATGAGTGCGGGGCCCCTACCCTGCTCAGCGGCGCCGTTATCAAGGAGGTGGACACCCCCGACGGCAAGCTCACCCCGGAACTCATCCGTCCGCTTTTGCACGGCTTCGGCTTCGAACATCATTCGCAACCTAAGATGGTCTATATCTCCCAATGCACGGAGCTGGGCACCATATACACTCCTGACGAGATCCGCACTCTCGCCGACTTTGTTCATGGTTACGGCATGTACCTTCACATCGACGGGGCTCGGCTCGCCAATGCGGCGGCAGCCCTTGGCAAAAGCGTGCGTGAAATCACCGTGGACTGCGGCGCCGACATCCTCAGCTTCGGCGGCACCAAGAACGGCTGCATGATGGCCGAATCTGTCATCGCATTCCGTCCCGAACTGTCCGAGAACCTCAAATATCTGCGCAAACAGTCCGCACAGCTTTATTCCAAGATGCGCTACGTGTCGGCTCAGTTCTCGGCCTACATCCATGATGGTCTTTATTTGCAAAATGCCTTGCATGCCAATAAGATGGCACATGTACTTAGAGCGAAACTTGAGGAGAAGGGCTTTACATTCACGCAACCTACACAAGCCAACACCCTGCTCTTAAAAATGAATCCTGAACAATGCGAGGCACTGCTCAGGAAACACTTTTTCTACGTTTGGGATGAGAACACCCACGAAGTTCGTTTCGTCACCTCCTGGGACACTACGGAGGAGGACATTCAGGCTTTAGTGGAGGATATCCACTGACTTGGGGGTTACTTGTTCCGCTTAGCGCAAACGGTCGGCGGCGCGCACCAATGCTTCATCCTTCTTGATGAACTTGTTGGCCAGAAAGAGACATGCCGCCTCCACACATACAAGAATCAATAATACAACCTTGTTTGCAAACTGGAAATCATAGGTGGTCTCTTTAAGGGTGAAGAATTTCTTGAAAACCACATCCGGACACACCCAGAGCATCAGCATCAGTGTAATCAAATAAACAATCATGCAGATGGAGACAATCTGTGTCTGACGCACGCGGTTCTTGAAAGTGAACAGCGCAATCAGTGAGAGAACGGAACACAACAGCAGACAGAAGCCCACATAATAGAGACGGAGGACGGCATGGCCATCCGGTACATTCATTTTGAGAGTAAGACTGTTATAGACATACTGCACGTCGGGGGTGTTCACATATCCGATAGGGGTAAACAGCATGACAATGGGAATCACCGCTGCCACGAGCAGAAATATGGATTGAATTCTTTGAATCATGAGATATTGGTTTAAAAGGTTTTGTTGTTAACGTTTTAATTTAGCAGAATTAGAGGATTGTTTTAGCTCTTTTTGTTCTTTCTTTGACATCTTTTCGGATGACTGGAACGTCTTTGTAAGCGTCAGGGGCGACAATCGGACGGGAGCCCGCCCCATGCTTAGGTAGGGGGTGAACTTCACCGTGACATCCGAAGATGTGCCATTGCCTTTGCCCTGAATGTCCTTAATACATTTTATAATGCTTCCGACCTCCTTGTTTTTCACAACAGACACCAGATCCATTTTCACAGGAATGGGAATATCCAATGTGCTGTTGGCCGGAATGATGTACTCCTTGTCGCGACTGCTTCCCGTGGCGATTGGATTGGTCTGGTTGTCCAAAAACAGTTCGTAGTCGTAGCCGATCAACCGTGCCATGCGGTTGGTGGGGTTCTCCGTTTTCACATTCACATCGCAGCTGATGGTGAAGTCCATCCGCTTGATGGCATCCAACGCCTTGGTGAGGTTGGTGAGGGACAGGTCGCTTGGGCTGCTGATATTGCTGAAATTGATGCCTGCCCACGTCACGTTGCGCACGCCTGCCATGGCAAACTTGCAGTTCAGCAAATTGGAGAATTGGAGAATGCTACAGCCGCTGAAGGCGATGATGCAGCAGCATAAAATGATGAATATGGTGTTTTTTTTCATGATGATTATGAAATGACTTTGCCGTCTTGCAGGACAATGGTTCTGTCGGACAGGGCGGCCAGTTCCACATTATGGGTGACAATGACAAATGTTTGGTGAAATTGGTCACGCAGGTCGAAAAAGAGCTGATGGAGTTTTTTCGCGTTCTCGGTATCCAGGTTGCCGGACGGTTCATCGGCGAGGATGAGCTCGGGGTTGTTCATCAGGGCTCTGGCCACCGCCACGCGCTGTTGTTCGCCGCCGGAGAGTTCGTTAGGCTTGTGCCCTACCCTGTCCGACAGTTTCAGGAAATCCAGCAGTTCCGTTGCATGGAGCAGGGCTTCCTTTTTGGATTGTCCTGCAATCATGGCGGGCAGCGCCACGTTTTCCACCGCTGTGAATTCGGGAAGGAGCTGGTGGAACTGGAACACGAAGCCGATGTGGCGATTGCGGAATTCTGACAGCTGATTGTCGGAGAGGGTGCTCACATTCACGCCGTTAAGGAGAATCTCGCCGCTGTCGGCACGGTCAAGGGTGCCGATCAGATGCAGCAAGGTTGACTTGCCGGCCCCGGAGGGGCCGACAATCGTCACAACCTTGGACTTCTCGATGGTCAGCGTAATGTCCTTCAGCACATGAAGGTTTCCATAACGCTTCTCGACATGGCGGATGTCAATCATTATTTTTCGATTTCCTTGGCCAGGCGCGTGGTAAGCAGAGGAACTACCTTGTTGAGATCGCAGACGATTCCGAGGTCGGCAACGCCGAAGATCGGTGCGAACTTATCCTTGTTGATGGCAATGATCAGGTCGGATTCTTCCATGCCAGCCAGGTGCTGGATGGCGCCGCTGATACCACAAGCCATATAGAGGTTCGGACGAACTGTCTTGCCCGTTTGTCCCACCTGGCGTGCATGGTCGATGACACCGGCATCCACCATGGCACGGGAGGAAGAGACTTCAGCACCCGGGAGCACGTCGGCCAAGGCCTGCAGCTTGTCGAAGCCGGCCTTGCAGCCCACACCACGACCGCCGGAGATGAGGATCTTGGCTTCCGTGATGTCCACCGTACCTTTGTCCTCCTTCACATTCTTCACCAAGCGCACTTTGAACTTGCTCTCGTCGAATGTGGGTTTGAAGTCGATGACCTCGCCTTTGCGGTTGGTGTCGCGGGCCATCTTCTGCATCACGCCCGGACGCACAGTGGACATCTGTGGACGATGCTCCGTGTTGAGGATGGTGGCCATCAGGTTGCCGCCGAAGGCGGGACGTGTGGAGGCCAGTTGCATGTCTTCCGTGATTTCCAACTTTGTACAGTCGGCGGTGAGGCCCGTGTTGAGGCGGCAAGCCAAACGAGGTGCCAGGTCACGTCCGATGGTGGAGGCGCCGATCAGCATGATGCTGGGCTTGTACTCCATCACCAGTTGGTAGATGGCTTGCGTGTATTGTTCCGTCAGATAGTCCTTCAGTTCGGGAGCATCCATGCAGATCACCTCGTCGGCACCGTATTCGATCAGCATCTGGGCCTGGTCCTTGATCTGGTATCCGGCCAGGACGGCCACGACCTTCTCGTGCAGGTCGGCGGACAGCTCGTGCGCCTTACCGAGCAATTCCAAGGCCACGGATTGGATAACGCCGTCGCGTTGTTCCACAAAAACATGAATATTCTTATAGTCTGATTTTTCCATTGTCTCTAAATTCTCGGTTAAATAATATGTTTTTCTTTCAATTTCTTAACGATGATTTCCACAGCCTCTTCGGGGTCCACCTCGAAGATTTCGCCCGGTTGTTTCTGCGGTTTTGTGAAGGATTTCTTCACGCGTGTGGGCGAGCCGGAAAGACCGAGGCGGTCAGGGTCAACGTCCAGTTTGTCGGCGCCCCACACTTCCACCTCCTTGTCGTAGGCTTCCATGATTCCCTTCACGGTCATGTAGCGGGGTTTGATGGCGGATGAGAGGACGGTGAGCACGCAAGGTGTTTCCACTTCCAGAATCTGGTAGCCTTCTTCCGTTTCTTTGGTGACGGTGCAGAGTTTCTGGCCGTCATATTCGAGGTTGGTGGCGTAGGTCACCTGCGGGAGGTCGAGATGTTGGGCCAGGGAGACCGGTGTTTGGGCCGTGTCGCCGTCGATAGCCTGACGTCCAGCGAGGATGAGATCGTAATCAAGGGTTTTGATGGCGCCGGAAAGGGCGTACGAGGTGGCCAGCGTGTCCGCGCCCGCGAACTTGCGGTCGGAGAGCAGGATGGCCCTGTCGGCACCCATGGCGAAAGCCTCGCGGCAGATGGCGTCAGCCTGCGGCGGACCCATCGTGATCACAGTGACATGCGCACCGAATTTGTCCTTCAGCTGCAAGGCCATTTCCAGAGCGGAGGCATCGTCCGGATTCAAAATGGAGGGAACACCATCGCGAATCAATGTGCCGGTCACCGGATTGATTTTAATAACATTGGTATTCGGAACCTGTTTTATCGTTACTATAATGTTCATTGTTCTGTCGATATTTGTTTTTTATTGTGAAGACGCACGACCGTGCGATTTCTACCAATCAATTCTGTTTATTTGAATAATTTGCCGGCGATGACCATGCGTTGGACTTCGGAGGTGCCTTCGTAGATCTCCGTGATTTTGGCGTCACGCATCATGCGCTCGATTTCATACTCACGGGTGTAGCCGTAACCGCCGTGGAACTGCACGCACTTGGTTGTGGTTTCCATTGCCGTTTCAGCGCAATACAGCTTGGCCATGGCAGCATCCACCGAGTACGGCAGGTGCATGTCCTTCTTCCAGGCGGCCTGGCGCACCAGCAGACGGGCGGCCTGCACCTTGGTTTCCAAGTTGGCCATCTGGAACTGGGTGTTCTGGAACTGGGCCAGCGTCTTGCCGAACTGTTTTCTCTCTTTCGTGTATTTCACCGTGGCATCCAGAGCGCCTTGGGCGATACCGAGCGCCTGGGAGGCGATGCCGATACGGCCGCCGTCCAGCGTCATCATGGCGATTTTGAAACCCTTGCCGAGTTCGCCGAGGAGGTTCTCTTTCGGGATGCGGCAGTTTTCGAAAATCAGCTCGCAAGTGGCGGAACCGCGGATACCCATCTTCTTCTCTTTCTTGCCGATGGAGAAACCGGGAGTGCCCTTCTCCACGATGAAGGCGGAGATGCCCTTCGTGCCGAGCGACTTGTCGGTCATGGCCATGATCACATACACGTGGGCGTAACCGGCGTTTGTAATGAAGATTTTGCTGCCGTTGAGCACCCACTCGTCACCGTCCAATACGGCTGTGGTCTGCTGCATGGCGGCATCTGTGCCGGCATTCGGCTCCGTCAGACCGAAAGCGCCAATCCATTCGCCGGAAGCCAACTTGGGCAAATATTTCATCTTCTGTTCCTCTGTGCCGAATTCCAGAATCGGGTTCATACAGAGCGACGTGTGCGCACTCACGATCACACCTGTGGTGGCACACACCTTCGACAGCTCTTCCACTGCCATAATATACATCTGGTTCGTGGCTCCCTGTCCGCCGTATTGCACGGGAATGGGAATGCCCATGATGCCGATCTTGGCCATCTTTTCAACGGTCTCTATCGGGAAACGCTCCTGATCGTCAACTTCGGCAGCCAGCGGCTGAACTTCTTCCGCTGCGAACTTGCGAATCATCTGCAGAAAGAGTTCTTCTCTTTTGTTTAAGCTAAAATCCATTTTTCAATATTTGGTTAAAATTGTAAAAATACTAAAATAGTTTGATTTGGTAAGAGTGTTGGATTAGAATGCTGTTCTTCGGTCTCAGGTCTCTTCAGTTATAACATTGAAAAAAATCCAATACCCAACGACCCAATTTCTACTCTCAACTCTAAACTCTCAACACTCAACTAATCCAGTTGCATGGGTTTGAGGTCCGGGGAGACGGTGAAGTCGGCTTCCGTGGCAGCCTTCACGTCCTCAACGGTGAACTCGGGATGCAATTCTGTGAGCACCAGTCCCTTGTCGGTGACCACCATGACACCCATTTCGGTCACGATCATGTTGACGGCCGCCATAGCGGTGAGGGGCAGGTTGCATTTGTGGAGGATTTTCGGATTGCCTTTCTGGGTGTGTTCCATTGCGACGATGACCGTCTTGGCACCCACCAGAAGGTCCATGGCGCCACCCATACCCGGGGTGAGCTTGCCGGGGATCATCCAGTTGGCTATGTCGCCGTGCTCGTCCACTTGCATGGCGCCCAGCACGGTGGCATCCACATGGCCGCCGCGGATCAGGGCGAAGGAATCAGCGGAACTGAAAGAGACGGCACCTGGCTGTGCGGTGATGTAGCCGCCGCCGGAGTTGATCAGGTTGTCATCCTCCTTGCCTTCTTCGGGAGTGGGTCCCATACCAATCATGCCATTCTCAGTCTGGAGAATCACATGCACATCTTTCGGCAAATAGTTGGGTACCATTGTCGGAAGACCAATACCCAGATTGACAACATCGCCATCCTTGAGTTCTTTGGCCACTCGCTTGGCGATAACTTCTCTCATTTGAGCTTTTTCCATAATCTTATTTTTTAAATGTTAACATTAATACTCGAAACCTAAAAGGCGGGCAAAGATACAAAAAAAGATTATAAGAAGAGCATCTCCACCACCTTATAAACAACCCATCCCGTATAGGCGGTAAACAGCAGTCCCCAGACGAAGGCTGGCACATGGGTGATTTTGGCTAAATTGGCGGCATCGCCGGCCTTTTGCGGGTCGCGGACGGTGAGCACCAGCAGCACCAATGAAGAGGTCACCGATTCCACTAAGATCATCATTGCGTAAAAGAGGGCCGCGTATGGCGCATATTCTTCGCCGCCGAAATAAAACAGGCATACGTTCACGCCGCAAAACAGAAACACCCATAACATCCCGTACAGGTTGCGAATCCAAAACAACATCATGATGAAAAAAAGAACTGACAACCCTATGATCACCCCCAAGGCGGCTCCCTGTTCTATCAGGTAAAAAGAGAGCCATGCCACCGACACCGCAAATGGATAACCGGCTAACGAGGTCAGCGCTGCGGCGAAACGCCCATCGGTTTGGGTGGTTGTCGTACCGGAGGTGTCCTTGAAAAGTTCTATTTTGTTCACTTGTCCTCCGAGGCACAACGCCACCAACGCATGTCCGAACTCATGGAGTGCCGTATTGATGATGTTGAAAAATTTGCCGACAACGGGAATGCGCGGCAACAAGAATGCAACCGCAATATAAAGCAGCCAATACCAAGGGCTTTCGGGCATCGTTCTTTACTGTTGAGAGTTTAGAGATTAGAGTTTAGAGTTTAGAGTTTAGAGTTAAAAGTTAAAAGCTAAAAGCCAATAGCCAACGGCCAACTACTGCTTCAAGCTCACCGTCTTGTTGAACACGAGGCGGTCTTCTGTGGAATCCGGGTCGGCGTAGAAGTAGCCGAGCCGCTCGAACTGGAAGTGCTTGATGACCATTGCCTTCTCTTTCGTCAAGGTGGGTTCTATCCAGGCTTCGCTCACCACGAGAGAGTTGGGGTTGAGATGGTCGAGGAAGGTCTCGCCCTCGGCGCAGTCGTCGGGAGCCTCCACACTGAACAGGCGGTCGAACAGGC
>JAEEGL011736888.1_pt1 | contig 13761 bp, 15 predicted proteins | sample 9134231 | NCBI WGS metagenome assembly JAEEGL01 (sample SAMN16246548, study PRJNA631951) | gut metagenome | biome: gut microbiome; feature: rumen; material: fiber-attached | host: Bos | place: Iran: Karaj | collected 2018-10 | reverse complement strand
TACAGCGCCCGCTCCATCACGTCCGCATATTTGCCCTCCGGCTCCAGGAGGAGCATTCGTCTGGCCCAGAACACCAGACCGATCGCGGCGCAGGTCTCCCCGTAGACCGTATCGTTGGGAAGGTCATAATCGAAGGTGAATGCTTCTCCATAGGACGAGGAGCCGAGGGCGCCGGTGATATACATCCTCTTTTCCGCAACGCTGGACCAGAGACGCTCACAGGCGCTCCGCAGTTCGGCGTCACCGGTGAGCCGGGCCAGGTCCGCCATGGCGCTGTAAAGGTACATCGCGCGCACTGCGTGGCCCTCTGCTTCCTGCTGCTCCCGCACGGGCCGGTCCGCCTGACAGTAGGCATATCCCAGCGGTCCGTCCGCGAAATAGTATTTCCCGTTGCCGTTCTTCTTTTCCTCTTCCGCAAAGAAGAGCGGCGAAGCACCTCTGGCGTCCACAAAATACCTGGCGAGACGGAGATACTTCTCGTTTCCCGTCACCTCATACAGCTTCACCAGGGCAAGCTCAAGCTCCGGGTGCCCCGGATAGCCATGCAGTTTTTCCGCTTCAGGGCCGAACACGCCGTCTACCAGGCGAACGTATTTTTCCGCCGCATCTAAAAGCGCCGTTTTCCCCGTTGCCCGGTAATACGCTGCCGCCGCTTCGATGAGATGGCCAAGGCAGTACAGCTCATGATTGTCCCGGAGATTCGTGAATCGCTTTTCCGGGGCAGTGATGGTGTAGTAGGTGTTCAGATACCCGTCCGGCTGCTGCGCGGCAATGATGGTCTCCGCGAGCGCGTCCGCCTTTGCTTCCAACCCGGGGTCAGGCCGGGACATAAGGCTGTAGGCAGCTCCCTCCAGCCATTTGGCCGCGTCGCTGTCCTGAAAGACAAAGCCCCGGTGTTCACCCTGCTCCAGGCCGGCGGCGATGCGGAAATTGCGCAGGCATCCGCTTGGTTCCGCCCCCGGAATATCGTCGTTCAGCGCGTCCCACTGATAAGGGATGGCGTTTGCGCGTACGGTCTCCCTGCGGGCATCCCAAAAGGGATCCCGAATCTGAATATCCGCAAGGCCGTCTGCTTTGTGCAGTTTTTTGTTGCCCAAGTCGCCGCCTCCAATCAAGCCTTCTCAGGTTCAACTCAGAATATCAATCGAACGTCTGTTTGCTGCCAAGCCCGATTACCGATGTCCCGACAAACCGGATGAGCCGCAAAAGCATTTCCAATGGAACATCGGCAACTGAGCAATCTGTACCTTGTCAACGGATGACACCGGATCCGGGAACTCGTCAGACAGCTCCTCTGAAGCTGCGTACCCTGAGATGGCGGCGATCATGAAAACTTGAAGGGATGAGCCGCTGCCTGCCAAGGCTTCAGAGAAACAGTTCTGCCCCAGGCTTGGACCATGCTGGACCGTCGACAGCCGGCTCCGTTCCTTTCAGCTTCTGGGAAGGAGCCTGTCTTTATGGTTCAACGATCCTGATTTCCTGATCCTCCTTCACCCAGACGCGTTCCTCGTTGGCGTGTTCCTCTCTTGCTTTCTTGAAACTGCGGCCGTCGAGATTCAGAGGCTCCATGCCCTTCTCCACGCGCTTTATGTTGATCTTATCCACGAGGCTCTCGACCTTTGCCTTTGCCATGGGGTTCAAATCCGCGAGCACGCCCAGGACGTCCATCGCCTGTTCGGTGCGGTTCGCCTCAGACTGCTTCGTCCGGACCGCCTTGGAAGGCGTCAGATATTTTTCCACCGAGTCGAACACGTCTGCCAGCTGCGGACCGGCTTCCTTCTTTTCGTCCAGTTTTTGGATACTGGCAATCATATTCTTCCATTCCTTGGTGCGATGTTCCGGCCCGTCCAGCGCTTCCTGATCCAGTTTTTTCAGGCCCTTCATCACCTTTCTGGCCTGTTGCTCATTCCCCAGAATATCGTCAGACACATGGAACGGATTGCTGACAGCGGCGGCAAAATCCAGAATCTTGTCCTCTTTCAGGTACTTCTCCACCACGTCGCCGGGGAGCTTTTTGAATACGGGCATATCCATCAGTTTCTTTGACTCTTCATGCAATCTTTTCGGGTCGAAGGGAATATCACTGTGCATGTGCATCGCGCAGACCACTGCCTCGGCGAGATCTTTCTTCGGATTTTTGCGCTCTTCTTTTTCAAAGAACAGGTCGATCTTGTGCTGCTCCCAGGGATCGTCCGACACGCGCTTCGGCGCGATGCTTTTGAAATTCTCCTCCTCAACTTCAAGGCCGCTGCCGCTCCACTGCTTGTTCATGTGGCCGCAGACTTCCGGGTAGTATTTCGCGAAGTTCGGGGAGAAGAAATCCATGTTCTTCACGCTGCGTTTGTAACTGTCATAGGTGGTCGCCACCATGGACAGTATGGCAGCGTTGCCATGCGCCTTGGGGTCCTTCCCGATCATATCGACCGTGGACTTCATCACCTGAAGATCGTTGCGGAACTGCGCAGCCTCCAGGGCAAGATCCGGATCATCCTTGTGATCCTCGATGAACTGGTTCAGGTTATCGATGGTATTCCCCATAGCCTCATAGTCCGCGCGCACCTTCGGGTCCTTGCTGCGCATGGAAGTGACGAGGTGGGCGGCGAAACGCTGCGAGTCTATCTTTTCCGGGAATTTCAGGGCATCGGGGACCGCCTCTTCCTTCTTATCGGGCTCCTCCTGCCGGACGGATTCGGACAGCAGTTTCTGGACCGGGATCTCCATCTCGCCGATGAGGTTCATTGTGCCCAGGTTCTGCGGAAACATCATGGTCTCGAGATCGTCCGTTTTCTCGCCTTCCTCACGGATCGCAGCGAAATTGGTCCTTCCTTTCGCGTCCTTCTCCTGAAGGAACGCGCCGAAACCGCTGAGCTTGTCCAGAGCGCTGCGTACCTTCTCCTGATTCTTTGCGTTTGAGGTATCCAGCATCACGTCCCGGAAGGCGCCGGCATATTCGCGCAGCTGCTGGACCAGCGCCTGGGACGCCGGCTCGCCCGCAAGTCCGTTCGCCGCCAGTTCCAGCGTATGGATGATGTCATTCACAGAAACTTTGTTGAGGCCGTTGAATCCCATGTTCCGCTCGTTTTTGCTCAGCAGGTCCTCGAATTTGATAATAGGCATTGATATCCCTCCGTATCGGTCATTTCCTTTGTTCTGCTCTTATTCCAAGGCCCGTTGTCCAACAGATATCCAACAAAAACGGAGATCCTGCCTTCACCATGTTGTGAACATGAATGCCCTGAAAGCCGCCGGGGATTGCCATGATGCGCTCCCTCATATGTTGAGATCCTGCTGTGATTTTGAGCCCCCGGCCGTATGAGAAGATAGATAGCGGTCATTCAAAGTCTGCTCTGCAAAAATACTGGCTTTTTGAGAGACTTGATTCCGCTGAGAAATCCCGGTGATTTCCTGTCTCACAAAGTATCCGCGGACTTTTGAGGCATTTCAGAAGCTGGGCCGCTTTTTGAGACGACTCGTCAGCTGCCTCAGTCCAGCACCTCCACCAGTTCAATGGTGAAATTCAATTCTTTCCCTGCCATCTCATGGTTGGCGTCGAAGGTGATCATCTTCTCGTCCTTTGCAGTGACCCTTACGATCTGCTGTTGCCCATAGCTGTTCTGCAGATACACCCGGTCGCCCACCGACACTTCTTCCGCGCCGGGGACATCGGAGATCTCCACGGTGAGGACCGCTTCGGGATCTGCCTCTCCATAGGCTTCCGACGGCATCAGGTGTACCTGCAGCGTCTGACCAACATCCATATTTGCGACGGCGGCGTCAAAGCCCTGGATCATCATACCGGCGCCGCAGATGAACTCCAGCGGCTCGCCGCGGACATAGGAGGAATCGAACACCGTACCGTCGTTGAAGGTGCCGGTGTAATGCGTCCGGCAGGTCTTGCCTACGTTTTTCCCCTCGATGGTCGGGCCGCAGCCCCGGCATCCGCCGCATCCGCTGCCGCAGCTTTCGCATCCGCCGCATTCCTCGTCGTCGTGGCCGCCGCAGCCGTGTTCTTCGTCGTGGTGGTCGCAATTCACGCCGGTATTCACCAGTTCTCCCCGGAGATAAGCGTTAACTGCTTCGTCGGCATCTCCGGATGCGCCTGCGCAGAGTTCGATGCCCTGCTGCCGCAGCGCCGACTCGGCGCCGCTTCCGATGCCGCCGCAGATCAGCACGTCAACGCCGTGTTCCTTCAGAAATGCCGCCAGCGCTTCATGGCCGGTTCCGCCCGCGCTGAGAAACTCGCTGGAGCTTACCTTGCCGTCTGTGATCTCATAGACCTTGAACTGCTCCGTATGGCCGAAGTGCTGAAATACCGTTCCGGCTTCGTATGTAACTGCGATTTTCATTTTGACCTCCTATGATTCACGTCTTCTGTTCCCTCAGCAGACGATCTTTGCTTGGGACGGCTTTGCTTCGTCGAAAATGACTTTCACGTCTGTACCGACGCCCGGAACAGGGTTTCCCGCTCCGAGCCATTTCCTCTTGAAATACTCAGTGCCATCTACCGTATAGGAAACCTTTATGATGTGCGGAAATACCGCGCCATCCGATGGTCCGCTCCGGAACGCTTTGGTGTTCACTTTCAGCCACCATTGCTTCGCGACGGAGACTACGGTTCCCGTGGTTTCTTTTTGCTGCATCCCGGATTCTCCTCATATCAGTCTTTCCTGTCTTCGCAGGCGGGCAAAACCCCGTCAGAAGAGAGCTTTGCGGTTCGTGCGCGCTTACTCGCGGCGGCTGTTCCCGGTCTTGTAATCTATGGTGATGCCGGGCTGGACGTTAAAAACGAACACATTGAAAGCCAGGCCCCGGCCGTTGTCCTCGACGGAATACGCTTCCATCAGAACGCCGGCTGCGACCAGATCATCATCCGAAAAGCAGGGGGTCACCCGGTATAATACGTGATTCCCCGTTGAGAGGATATAGTCCGCGGTCTCAATCTCAAAGGGCAGCATGCCCTCGGTGTTCATATACCTGGTCCCGGTGATCAGGTTGCGTTCGTTGTCATTTTCACCGGCCAGCATATAGGCGATCAGGTGGCAGCGGTTATAGAGATACTTGTCCTCAATCAGGTCGTCATATCTGACGGTATGCCATCCGGAAGGCTTTATCATGCCGATTTCCCCGCGTTCTTCCGTCGGCATCATTTCGCGGCAGAGGCAGGCCATCGCGGGACCGCAGCGGCCAAGCCGGTCCAGGGGGCTGTATTCCTCATATGCTGTTGCAGTGATGTCCGATTCCATGAAAAAGGGGATGCTGCCGTTGATCTCGACATAAGCGGACCCGGTGTATTGCGGAATGGAAAAGTCTGCATCCGTATATTCGCCCGTTCCCAGAATAGACGGCCCGGTCGTCCGGAAAGCGCGCACCGCGCGTATAATTCCCGGAAGGGCGATGATTGCGGCGAGACAGATAACGGCGGCAGCGATACGGCGCCTTTTCTGCCTTCTTTTATATTCGCCGTACTTCAGCTTTTTCCTGGCCATAGGCGATCCCTTATCCGCAAAGCCGGCCGCGCCGCCTTATTTCGCTCATACTCTGTGGACTTTTCCCCAATCCGCGTCCGCAGGGGAGTGCGCTTTCGCTTCTTCCGCCGGAATGCCCAGGGACAGAATGCCGGCAATACGGAATCCGGCCGGAACAGCCAGGATCTCCCGCACATTCTCCTCCGCCGCTTTCCCGGAGGCGTCCGTCCGAAAATGGATCTGCACCCAGCAGCTGCCGACGCCCTTTTCCTCCGCCATGAGCATCATAAAGGACAGGGCGATGGAGCAGTCCTCGACCCAGGTGTCCGCCTTTTCGCCGTCGGCGAAGACGGCGATCGCCGCGCTGCACTGCGCCAGCATCCCTCCGCCCGCGTTTTTCGCTGCGGAGAGCTTTCGGAGCGTTTCCTTATCTCTGACAACATAGAACTCCCAGGGCCTGAGATCGCGGCTGGTGGGCGCAAGGAGCCCCGCCTGCAGGATCTGATTAAGCGTTTTTTCCGGAATGTCCTCGCCCGTATACTTCCGTATGCTTCTCCTTTTCAGGATCGTTTTCATCAATTCCATAACGCACCCCTCAATTCGTTATTCCGCCTGCTTCGCCGCTTCGTTCAGGGTATCGCCCGTCAGGCGATAGGTCGTCCACTCATTCATGGGCATAGCGCCGAGGGACAGGTAAAAATCGATGCTCGGCCTGTTCCAGTCCAGACAGGCCCATTCCAGTCTGCCGCATCCCCGCTCGACGGCGATTTTCGCCAGCTTTCGGAGAAGCGCCTTCCCGAAACCTTTGCTCCGAAACGCCGGAAGCACGAACAGGTCCTCCAGATAGATACCGGCGCGTCCAAGAAAGGTTGAGAAGTTATGGAAGAAAAGAGCGAAGCCCACGGCCTGCTCTCCCTCGCAAACGAACAGCACCTCCGCCTTTTTCTTTTCGAAGATCCATTCCCGGAGAAGCGCCTCCGTCGCCACCACCTGGTCCGACATTTTCTCATAGTCTGCCAGGGCGCGGATGAAGCCCAGAATGAGCGCGCAGTCCTTTTCCTCTGCAAATCGAAACGTCATGATTCCCTCCGAGTTTTCAAAAAATCCGGGCAGCCTCGTCAGTTCGGCTTTCGCGCCGCGCCTTTTCCGATGACGCCGGGTCCTTCAGCAAAGCCCAGCAGGCACCGGGCATATCCGCCGCGCCCTCCCGCAGCAGGGCTTCCATTTCACGCGCGGCGGCAGCGCCGCCCGTCAGGATGACGGGAAGGGATGCGGCAATTTTGCATCAGAGCTGAGCGCTTTCAGATATCCGGGTTCCGTGCCCGGCGCACCGCCTGCCGCCCTGCCTCGCGGCTGTCGGCGGCATGACGATGCATCTGCGCAGGATTCGCCCGCATATCCGGATCGGTCCTTTGCAAAGGACCTTCGCCATGTGATCGCGCCTGTTTTCCTGGGCATCGTGGATTGCGCCGGTTTTGGAAAGGACATGCGGCTCGCGCTCAGGTCAAGCGAATGCCGCAGGCTGAATTGCCGGATCTGCGGGCTCGACGGCAGGCGGTGCCTCCGCCGCCTTCCGCTGTTCCTGTTTGTTTTGGATATCCGCCAGTTTGGCGCTGCTGTCCATGATCCTCAGGCCGATCGGCGTGTTCTTCTCGCCCAGGCCCTTTGTCAGCTTCGTCAGCTCTTCGGCGGTGTCGCTGCCGAGGGCCTTCATCTTCTCGCTTGTTCTCAGGCGCGTTTCACCGTCTTTCGTGATCGGGCCGATCAGCGCGTCGTGGGAACTGCGGTAGCGCTCCGATATGTCGGTGAATCGCTGGAGGAAATCCGACATTTCGTTCACGCTTGTATGCGCCCCAAGCTTCGTCCCTTCCTCCAGGACCCTGTGGAAGTCGTCGTAGCTGCTGCTGGTGCTTTTACCGACCCTGGTCTTATCCAGGAGCTTGAGGGTGTCGCTGCACTTCTTCGCCGTGTCTGAAAACAGCTTCAGGAACTTGTTTTCCAGTTCGAGCCTCTTTGTCTCGGCCTCCTGCTTTGTCATATTATTGATATCGTCAATCCCGCCGTTGCGGTCCTTATGCTTCTTCAGAACGTCATGTCCACCGGAACCGGCAAACTCCAGCTGAAGGACGTCGTGCCCTTCTTTCTGGTGCTTTGTGCCCGTGGAATGGTGCAGCTTGACCTTGCGGTCCGCGAGCTTTCCCCGGCTCATTTCGTCGATCTCGTCATATACCGCGCTTCCGATCACTTCTCCCACCGCCTGACTGGCAGAGACGGTCATCTTGTTGTGGAGCTGACCGGCGTTGGGACTGAAGATCCTTTCCTTTTCGGTCTGCCGCTTCCTTTCGGGGATCTCGTCGAGGATATATTCCGTGTTCTCTCTCGCCAGTTCATTCCGCTCGGCACGGTAAGCATCGTCATTCTTGAAGACGTCGGCATACCCGATGCCTTTCTTGGGATCTTTCCTGCTGCGATCTTCCCGAAATCCTTATCCTCGGGATACTCCAGAGGATAGATCTTTTTGTTCATATTATGCGCGATAATGCTGCGTCTTGTGCTCTGGTATTTCGGATATTTGCCTCCCAGGTTGAGTAAAAAAGGTGCTGGTGATATCCAGCATATCGAATCTGTCGGACAGTCTGTTTGCTTTTACGGTCGTGAACTGATCGAGTATCTTGTTCGCCTCAGTCTGGTGCGCAGTCGGAACACGGGAAAGGGAGGCATAGATATCCCGGAGCAGCGGTATATCGTCGACGAGCCAGCCGTTTCTGAGGGCCTGGGAGAGGAAGAAGCATTCCTTGTAGTCCGGGTCGTCCTGGGGCAGCTTCTCCATGCTTCCCACAATGGCGCTCAGACAGAGATTCTTATGCTCCTGCGGGGTAAGGGCAATCAGCGCCTGCTGATCGGGGGTGAGTTTTTTTGAGGCTCGGCAATGTCATTTTCCCCCTGGGTGGGGCCGTTTTGCGCCTCCGGCGCAGGGGCATTCTTTTTTGGTATCGGGATCCGGAGGATACCTTTTTATCAGGCCCTGACTGTAGTAGCCGTGAATTTCATTCAGTACGCTTTCAAGTTCGGGAAGCATGGCGTTTCTCCTTCTTATACGATCGACAATTCTCTATAGCCCCGCGCAGAACAGACATGCCGCGATCACTCCGCCGATCCCCGGCTGTTCATCCGTTGGAATTCAATCCTTCGACCCAAGTACTCACATCGCTTTCCGTCGTGCTTCCGCTGAAGCGTTTTCCTTCCAGCCAGGTTCCGGTCCCGGCGCATTCGGCAAGATTCCGGCCGCTGCTGCCGATCCCGCTGCTCCCGGAGGTGCAGAACGGGATCACGGTCTTTCCGCTGAAGTCATACTGTTCCGCAAAGGCGTCCATGATACGCGGTTCCTCACCGAACCAGATCGGGTAGCCGATGTATATCGTGTCGTATTGCGTCAAATCGATCCTGTCGCTGCCAATAGCCGGGCGGACGGTCTTGTCGTTGTGTTCCTTCGTGGCGCGGCTGTTTTTATCGCCGTAGTTAAGATCCTCGGAAGTGTACGGTTCCGCCGGAATGATCTCGTAGAGCTCGGCGCCCGTGATGGCCGCCAGCTTCTCCGCCACGCCCTTCGTGGTACCGGTGGCGGAAAACACGACCACCAGGGCCTTTGCTCCCGATGCAGGAGCATTCGAGCCTGCTGCGGGAGAAGCGGCCCCCATGACGATCAGCGTATTCATCATGGCGGCGAATCTCGCGCCGAAGCCCTCGGCGCTCTCGACCGTATAGTGCGCCGCGGCTATGCGGCAGCCGTCGGCCGCGGGGATGATATACACGCTTTCCAGAGCGCCGGCGGGCGCCCTGCCATCCTTTGCGCCGGACGCATCGATCCTTACGCATTTGCCCGCGCGGTCAAGGGTCAAAGCTTCCGAAGTGACCGAGTCGAAATCCTTGGAAAGCTCCGCAACAACGGCAGGGGAGACCTCATCGGCGTCTTCCTCGCTGTATGTCACCTCCAGATAGTTCCAGGGATCGTCGGGGTCGTCATAACGCGACTGGAAGCGCTCGCAATCCGGCGCGCTTCGCCGTTCCAACGCCTCGTATTCATAGTCCAGCGCAAACCCGATCTCCTCGTTCAGGGCGTGCTCGTATTGGACGGTTTCCCCCATGCCCTCGAGGATGACGGTCCCTTCGAATCGCTCGCCGTCCAACCTTCCCGTATCTGCGCCGGTTTCCGGCGGCTTGGTTGGGGTCGGCTGGCTGACGGGAACCCTGGTCGAAACGGGCTCAGTGGGCTTCGCGTCAGCGTCCTGTTTGCCGCAGCCGCAGAGTATTGCCGTCAGAAGCAATGCCAGCGCAAGGACTATGGATAAAGCGGTATGCTTTTTGTTGATCATTCGAGTATCCTCCATTGATGATCGTATCAGTGTCCGGGTCGGTGATGCGGTTCTTTCGGGTTTCTGTCGTACGTATGGTTTTCAGCCCCGGCCTCCTGTATGCCCCGTTTGCGGGGTTCGCTATGGATGGTTTTTATCCATACAGGGCCTTGCTCGGCGGCTCAAAAGCGGGGAGCATGGGTTGAAGCGAGTCGCCGCCTATCCCGGCAGCTGAAAGGGACACAGGGAAAAACGTTCAGGCAGTTCGGCGATGTATCCGATACCGTATTTACGCAGCAAAGCAGTGAACCGCTCCACATATTCCGTCACGGGCGACCGCTGCATGATGTTCACGCTGAAATCCTGGCCGACGGAGAAGATCTCCACGGACAGGCCGCCGCTGAGGGTAAGGTCAAAATACGGGGCTACGTCCAGAATATACCGGTCAAGTCCGCTCCAGGGAACGCGGCCGGTATAGCTGACCTCAAAGGTGTTGACCCCGATGCCGCCGAGGATCACCTGACGCATGTATTTGCGCTTCTCTGAAAGCTTCATGCCGCGGAGCCTTTTTTCGTTGCGAATATGCTCGTTGATGGTAAGAAGATCATTGGCGTCGTCCGCCCGGAGGATGAGAGAACCGCGGGCAATGGTGTTGAGCTGCTCCACGTTCCTGCCGCGCAGACGGTCGGGATAGATGATCGGCACGATCTTGACGTGGCACATATGGCTCTGCGACGCGCCGAGGGCCTGGCGAAACTGATGCTGCATCCCGCAGACCAGGGGGAGCTCCGTTTCCGGATGCGCATCTGCGATGGCCTTATAGATCAGGGAGGCAATGAAGGTCGCCGGACTGCCGTCTACGCTGGAGACAAAGGCCATCATGTCCTTCTGGCGAATGCGGAAGCGGAACGACGTCCAGCCGCCGGCGTTCTCATAGCCCTGCGGCTGGTCGCTGAGCTGAAAGACCTTTTCAGGGCGGGACAGGGTGCCCAGCGGATGCTCCGGAAACGGTTCGGCCGGATATGGGTCATCCTCCGACTCCGCCGCCGGGATCTCGCTTCCGGCGAGTGCGATCCCGGAAGTCTCAAAATGAACGTCCGGGTGCACCGTCTGGAGGTAATAATACAACAGGGTTTTGAGGAAAGTGAACATGCCGTTCCCGTCCGTAAAGAAATGCGAGGTGTCCAGGTAGAGCCGGCAGCCTTCATACGCAAAGGCGAAGATGTGGAAATTGCTCTCCTCTGAATCAAGCGTTACCGTTTTGCCGCGGGACGATGCGACGAAGGGCAGATCGTTGGATTCCATGATGTATTCTTCCCCTCGCCGCGTCAGGCGCACCGAAAAATACGGGTACCGCTGCGCCGCTTTCGACAGTGCCGAACGAAGGGCCTGTTCGTCTACCGGTTCGGTAAGGGTGATGGCGATCCGAATCGTGTTTACCAACTCAGGGCCGGCAGCGTAGAGGAGGTTATTGACTTTCCATTGGGTACTCATGTATCTCATTACCTCCGAAAAGAACTACAGCGCCGAGTAAGCAATGCTGCCTCTTATGTGCATCAAGTCTGATGATCAGAGTGTGTACCGTAACGTGTTTTTTCGGAAATGCCGTCCTTTAAAGACGCAGTGTTCTCCGTCCGCTCCCGGATATCGTCGTCAAGTTCCTTCCGTGCCGATTCCGTCTCAGAGACCGGCGCAGCAGGCTTGATGCTGTGGTATGAATAGTGGAAGGCCGGATGACTGTCGATCCCAAGACACAGCAGCATCATAGTGCAGATAAAATATCATTATATTTTACTTGAATTCGTCACTATTGTCAACTTTATTCGTGCCTGGATAAGCACCGACGCAGCTGCGGCAGCGCGGGTACTTGCTGCATACATACATCCGGTCTGTCCTTGCCGGCTCGACGCAGATCTCCGATGCCGGACGCAGGAGCCCGGCGGCACCGCAAACGGGGCGGCGGATCCGGCGCTGCGCGGTCCTGCTCTGTTTCTTCTTTTTTTCAAATGCGTTCATCTTCTTTTTTCACTCTCGCCCGAAAACACCCACGGGCGCCAAGAAAATCATGTCTTGGGCTAAGCTTTTTTATATTCCCTGTACTGCACAGAATGGGCTGTTTATTTTTGTGTGGATTGACATTCCAAACGGACAAAAAAGGGCAACCGCTGCGCAGACGATTGCCAGAAAACAACGGATATGCTATTGTACAGATACTTGGACGGGAACCGGTACAGAATAGCGGAAAAGGGCCGGTATGATCCGGTCCGGCAAAACAGAAAAGACAGAAAAGGACGCCAGTCTATGACCACAGAAGAATGGTCCTCCATGACCTATGGAGAGAAGAATAAACAGCTGTATTATTCCCAGAAGCAGACGCTGATCAAGTTCCTGGAGCACGGAGCGATCTCCAGAGAACAGTATGAAAAAAGCCTCCGCGAGCTTTCGGAGAAAATGGGACAGGATATCGAGTGCCTTGACATTGTGACGGAAGACGGTCACCCGACCGGGGAAGTCGTTTCCCGTGACGAAGCGCACAAGAACGGGATCCTGCATCGCACGGCCCATGTGTGGGTAGTCCGTCCAGCGAATAACGGATACGATATCCTGCTGCAGAAGAGGAGTGAGAGAAAAGAATCCTTCCCCGGATTGTACGACACTTCTTCCGCCGGACACATCCCTGCCGGCGATGAGCCGCTTCCTTCTGCGGTCCGGGAACTGGCTGAGGAACTCGGCATAGAGGCGTCGCCGGATGAACTCAAATACGCCGGGACCTTCCGCACCCGGTATGAGAAAGAGTTTCACGGAAAGCTGTTCCGGGACAACGAGGTCACCTGGGTCTATGTCTGCGAGGCGCATGTCGAGATCGGGAAGCTGTTCCTTCAGCGATCTGAGGTATCTGAGGTGCGCTGGTTTGATCTCGACGAGGTCTGGGATGAGATACACAGGACGAGGGAGCGATTCTGCGTGCCGGTCGGCGGGCTGAAGGTGCTGAAGGAATATCTGAACAGAACAGCGGGGGAATGACCCATGAACGCAAAACGGGGTTTTGTACCGGAGGATGAAAGGAACTTTTCCGTTTCGGCATTGGAGACCCTGCGGAAGGCTTCCCGCCATATCTGTTACCTGATCAACGAAGGCTACGAGCTGAAACAGGCGTCTGCCTTCGTCGGGAATCATTTTCTTCTCTCTGAGCGCCAGCGGCTTGCGATCATGCGCAGCCTCGCCACGAAGGAACAGCTGAAAGCAAGAAGAGAAAAAGAGAAGGCTTCCGGCTGCGAGATCTGGGTCGACGGCTTCAATACGATCATCACGCTGGAAGTCATGCTGAGCGAATCGGTTCTATTCCTTGGCATGGACGGTACGCTCCGGGATCTGGCGGCATTGCGGGGCACCTACAGGATCATACCGGAGACGGAAGCCGCAGTCGGCATGCTGCTCGATGCGCTGCGGGAGATAGGGGCAGAGAAGGTGTATATCCTGCTGGATGAGCCGGTTTCCAACTCAGGCCGCCTGAAGACGCTGATCGCCGAAACAGGAGAGGGATACCCGTTTTCCATGGACATTCGGCTCCTAAAGGATGTCGATCGGGAGCTTTACGGGAAAGAGAACGTTGTAACGTCCGATTCCATCATTCTGGATCACTGTGCAAGCTGGGTGAATCTGATGGCTTGCTGTGCGGAAAAGCACGGGGTACAGCCCATCAGGGTGTGGGAGTAGTTGCGGCAGGCCGGTGCATGGACGGCGGGAACGGTATGGTGGGGACTTAAGGTATGCTCAGACGCCTCAACCGCAGCCGGCAAAGAGGACGCGCTGAAACAAACCATAGCCTATATCCGGAAGTAAAGAGGAAACTAAGGGCTTCATTTCAATGCCAAAGCCCGTTTCTGACAATGGGACACAGTATGTCCCACCCTCAAAACAGGACATTTGCTCACTTTGTGTCC
>JAEEGL011287105.1_pt1 | contig 13761 bp, 12 predicted proteins | sample 9134231 | NCBI WGS metagenome assembly JAEEGL01 (sample SAMN16246548, study PRJNA631951) | gut metagenome | biome: gut microbiome; feature: rumen; material: fiber-attached | host: Bos | place: Iran: Karaj | collected 2018-10 | reverse complement strand
ATAATTGTTACAGTAAACTCTAAAACATGAAATGTAATTCTCATGGGCCTCACCTCCTTTCGGATGGTGTAGCCAACCGCCTGCCGTCTGTGCGACATCTCCTTATTTATTTTAGCACCCACATAATCCGAAATCAAGAATCAGTATTCGAATAGGTGAATATTATGTTTTGCTTTACTCCTTATTCAAATCACTAAGTCCGATATTTTCCATTCCCTGGATATATGCGCCGTCTGAAATATTTACAAACTTTATATCCTGCTCATCACGGATTCTATTTTCAATCCATATATGAAAAGCATGTAAGTTATCAGCTGTGGGAATCATTTTGCCCGACACCGATTTTACCATAGGCGTCATTTCTCCCGCTATCATCTCGCTACAACTAATCGTCCCATCCGCATGACTTTTATTGTTTGTATATGCCAGATCAAGTCCTATGCAAACAACTTCCTTAGCGCCAAAACGAATACAAATATCCAACGCTGTGGTAGAAACAGAACCGCCAGTGTTAACTAAAGAATATCCATATTTAGCCGCATATTCTTCTGCCATATAAAAATCCTTTTGAAAAACACCATACTTCTCACCATCAAATGACTTTACCGCCTTTGCATTTGCAGAACACATATATAAAAGTGTAGTTTTCTTTTCGTCAAGATTACCATTTATCTGATCAAAAATTGCATCACTTGCATCTGTAATAATCACAAAATCCGGTGTGATTCCTTCACTTTTCAATCGAGCAGCAGATGTTCCTACACACAATATGATAGCATCTTCTTCGGATTTCTTTAGAAGTCCTATGCTACCATTTAAAGAGGGGCCACCGGCCACAAGATAAACTTTCTTTCCTGCAAAACGTGACGCCACATCATCCACACTTTTCACCTGAGCATCAACACAAATATTTTTTCTAAACTCTGACTCCAATACATAAGCTTGTTCCAAAATAGTCATTCGTTTTACAAAAAAAATCCGCAAAACCTCTCTTTCTTTCTCATCACTAATATGTCGCAGAGAAGGTTTTCGAATCAATACATCCGTTTTATCAACATCCAAATTCAATAATATCTCTGTAAATGATCGGTCAGTTAAAGTCAGGCGCTCATCTCCCAAAATTTCAGAAATATCCCTAAGAGACAATGCCAACTTCAAAAGATACAAATCAGACTCCGTAATAGTAAGCTTCACATCTGGGCGCAACTGCAACAAGACCTCCGCCTCATAAAACAGGCCTGCCCCAAATAAAATATATTCATAATACTTCTTATCCGTATTTGCACTAACAAAAGAAAAAGCGTCCCTATAAGGATTGTTATTCCCACTAATATAATAAAAATGTCCATTTTCAGTCAAACCAATAGTAGGATGACCTGATGCTGTATACTCTGCAATATAATCACAGCCATCTTTTGGTATCGCCGACTCAATTTTTTGAGCAAGATTTTTCTGTCCTCTCGACTTAAGCACCGAAATATTCTTTTCCAACCATGATGTCTCCTCTGGGGAATGATTAATCTGAAGACTTTGTATCAATCGCTCAAGCGCAGGAATTGTCTGTCCTTCCAAAACATCTGCAACTAAAATCTCATCTTCACTTTCCTGGGCATCTAAAATCATAGAAAAACCCATCTCAAGAAATATATTTTCTCCCCCAAGAGCCACTAAATCATCTACATGATTCTGCAAAAAATTCAATGTCTCCCGAAGAGCCACTGCACCTTTATTAAAAAATTGTTTCCTATAATTCCAAACAGTTTTTTCTGCACTATCGATAATGTCAATAATCCATTGTACTTCCATTTTGATTTCCCTATCATCCAACCATTTTACTTATATTGCCACAAATCCTTTTAGTACTTCTCTCACTTTGCTTGCAGCATATCTTACATACTCCTCAGAAAGACTAGTACTTGATGGAATATTTAAAATACACTCACTATAGTATTTTGCCTTTTCAATCTTGTAAGTCACAGAACCATAATATGGTTTTTGTTCATGAATCAAGCCCCAGATTGCTCTGGTTTGCACGCCTTCTTTTTCAAGCTCTGTAATAATCTCTCTCATTGATGCTTTGATAAATCGTCTATCAATCTCTAGTGAGTAAAACCATTTATTAGAATCTGTACCTTCTCTAAATCCTAATAATTTCCCATATTCAAAATCTGCAAATTCTTCTTTATAGATTTCAAAATTTCTTTTCTTAATCTCTATGAAATCTGGTAATTCTTCCATCTGGGCAACGCCGAGAGCCGCCTGTATATTGGTCATTCTATAATTAAATCCGATTTCATTATGTATATAGAAATGTGGATCATCTTTTGCCTGAGTTGATAGATATCGTAAATGATCTACCATCTTTGAATCTCTAGCAGTAAAGGCACCGCCACCTCCAGTAGTAATAATTTTATTACCGTTAAAAGAATATGCTCCAAAATCACCAATTGTGCCTGCGTATTTTCCAGCATACTTACCGGATGTATATTTTGTTCCCAATGCCTCTGTGGCGTCCTCGATTACTTTGAAGTTATACTTTTCCGCGATATCCATAATCGATTCCATGTCTGCCATATTCCCAAAAACATGAACCACAATCAAAGCCTTCACATGATGTGGGCCATAATACAGATTCCCATCTCTCAATTCACACTCGTTTTCGCAAAACTCTCTTAGTTTTATCGGGTCAATGCAAAGGCTGTCATCTGCATCTATAAATAATGGTTCGGCGAACTGGTATTTTATTGGATTAACTGCTGCAATAAATGTTAAGGGTGTACAAAGCACAGCATCTCCCGGGCCAACACCGATTTCATGTAGGGATAAGTGAAGTGCAGATGTACCACTTTGACAAGCACCTACATTTTCCACATGCAAAAAATCTGCTAATTTTTTCTCTAGTTCTGTAATATAAGCTCCACCAGTAGATACCCATCCTTGATCTATAGCATCGTCTACATATTTTCTTTCATTTCCCTGAAAATTTGGAATTGATAGCGGAATAAATTTGCCCATTTTCACACCTTCCTACATTTTAGAATCTAGGGATTTCCCTTTTTCTATATGCTCAAAATTTGGTAAATATTCTTTTATAATTGCTACTATATTTTCTTTTGTAGCCTTATCTCCTGTAAACTCCGAATTTAGCTTGTTAAATAAAATTTCTATGCCACATTTCTCCGGAATTTCTTTACCTATAATTACACCAAGTGAAGAAAATCTATCCATATCCACAGATTCTTCATCTGTGAAAAATTCCTCATACGCCTTCTCTCCAGATGTATCAGATACCGAAAAATGTACCGGATATTTCTTACTTCCTTCTTTAAGAGCAACAGACTTATCAATAGCTTCCGCATCGCTGTCACACTTTAACACTTCATAACCCTGTGACTCTAAAAGAGCTTCTGCAATCTTATCAAAGCTCATCACCTGCTCTTCAGAAAGTTTCGGGAAGAAAATCTCTCTATTGTTTCCTAGCATGCAAGAAAGCATACAAATCTGTCCACTTTCTTCCGGCGATACGAAATAACGCGTCACATCAGATGGAGCACTTAGAGGTTGAAGCTTTTGCATACGCGCCAAAAATCCAGCAGGTAATGATCCATTTGAAAATGCCACATTCGCAAATCTTGCGGTCTTAACAGGAAACTTATCAGAATAAGAAAAAATCACATCTTCCATAAGTCTCTTGCTAGCTCCCATTATATTTACAGGATTTGCCGCTTTATCAGTTGAGACGCAGAAATACTCCTCCGGTGGAAAATCTGCCAGCAAGTCTAGTAGTTTCTTTGCATGTAATACATTATTTTGAAGCAATGCCTCCACAGAGTATATATCCTTCTCGCTTCTTACATGTTTATGTGCAGAAAAATTTGCCACAATATCAAATCCACCATTAGAACGAAACATCTTCTCAAATACAGGCGACGCAAAATCCATAGGATATGTAATATAATCTTCTGGAACATACATACCCTTGGTGCTTCGTAAATCTCTGGTAATTTCTGCCAATGCGTTTTCATTAGTATCCACAATAACCATTGCTTTTGGTTCAAAAGGAAGAACAGCTTTGACATATGAACTGCCTATACTTCCTGCGCCACCAATTACTAAAATTCTCTTACCATTTATTTTTTCTGATAAACGGTCTTTATTATCTTCAATATCGCCAAGAAACATACTCTTAGGTCTCTTAGTTACATAATCGCCAATAAACTTATCAAGATTAAACATAGTTCTTCCTACAAATTCTATCACTCACTACTTAAAGTTTTACTTCTCACAAATTGCTAAAAACTGACTTACATTACTACCATTATCTGTATAAAATGCTTTCTCAATCCTAACATCAGTAAATCCTGCCTGTTGAAGACAATCTAAAAGTTCTTCACGGTCAAAAAAATGACGAATTCCCAACCCTTGGATTGGTCCTGCTTCAATCCCTTCATAACTTCCAGGTTCAACCTCGTTCCCAGTCCCATAACCGGTCGTATCTTTTCCAAATACAATAGTTATGAATTTACCGCCATTCATCAGTAAATCACAGCATTTCTTATACATGCTAATTATATCATCCTTCGGATTCGAAAAAATGCTAACATTATCAACAATAGCATCAAACATCTCATCTTCATACGGAAGAGCAAGTCCATCTGAAACTAATGAATTAACACTAAGACCTTCTTTTTCCATCCTATTGTTAAGATTATTTATTGCAGACTCAGAAATATCAAAAGCATATGTATCAAATCCTTCTCTAGCTAAAAACCACGTATTTGCGCCACTGCCACAGCCAAAATCAAGTATCTTAACTTCCGCTCTTTTTTTGTTGTAGTAATTACGTGCAATAAATCGAATCACATGTTCCGAAGGATATCCTCCCCACTCACGTGATGAGTGTATCTTTTCCCATGCCTCATGTGTATCCATAATCACAATTGTCTCCTTCAATAAATATTAATTGAATCAAGTTAACGCATCATTTAACAAACAAATTTGGTGTGCCACCAGTATTTAAATATAGAATATTTCGAAGCTCAATATGGTCCTCTAAATATTTAATCATTGCAAAAAAACTCTTCGCATTATAAATCGGATCAAGATATATACCATCGCTACGCACAATATCTTTAATCATTTTGTCTACTCGAAAATCACTTTCCCCATATCCAACCGATTTCGGTAAAACTTTTATCAACTTTTTATAGTCGTCATCTTTTAACAACTTTCCTATTTCTTCTTCGCATCTTTCAACACTTCTAGCAACAGAAACACCAAAAACAGGAACAGTTCCATTTATACCTTTAATAAGCCCTGCTTGTGTCGTACCAGTACCACACGGAACGAAAATGGCATCAAGCTTAACCGCCATATCCTCTGTTTGCTTTAAAATTTCTTCCGCAGCATCAGCATATCCTTGTAAGGCTATATCCATGTGTCCTCCACCCGGAATCCAATAATACTTTTTTCCAATGGCTCTCTGCCTATCTAAATAATCATCAATAAATTCTTTGGCATCCGATGTTTTGCATTTAACAATATGAATATCTTGGCAATATTGTGTGAGCAATAAATTTGGCGACAAAACATTTTTATCGTCAATTTCTTCAGAATCTTCAAGAATAATTAAATCGCACTCGCAATGTAACATTGTCGCTATAACTGCAGTCACTCTAACATGATTCGAATGAATGCTTCCAAATGTAATTATCTTTTCAGCACCGCTCTTAACTATATCAGCTGAAATATATTCAAAAAGTCTAACTTTATTTCCGCCCCCACCAAATCCTATCAAATCATCTCTCTTCATATATATTTTTGTATTTGATGTGCTATATTTCAAAGCATGAAGAGGTGTATATTCATTAATCAACTGTATTTTTTGTCTATACATATACCTTGTTTCCTTACAAATCATTTAACGCAACTGCTCTTACTGAAATCTCTTTCATAACTAGTATATCATCATTATAATTTTCATAGTCAGCGGTCACACTTTCTCCATTTAACATTTTCCAAAGTATTTCAATAAGGTTTACTCCAATAGCATGCGTTGCTGGATATCCACCACCAAACCGAGGATTCATATCTATAACATAAGGAATACCATTCGATACAATCACATCGCAATCCAAATTTCCAATATGTCCAAGCTCTTCAGCCAAGTGCAACATTGTCTTAGAAAGTAGATTGCTATGAACAGAAACACATTTATCTGTTTCTCCACTTCTCATAGCTATCTTTCGCTTTACAACGCATCTTAATGGCGATTTTTCAACTGAATTAAAAACATCAATACCATACTCTACTCCATCAAGTTTTTCCTGAATAATCATACCTTCATGAAATAAAGCTTTTAGTTTTTCTACATCATCAACAATATATGTATCAACACTTCCACTTCCCAATATTGGTTTTACAACAACTGGGAATGTAATTCTATCCGCCTCTAAAAAAGTCATAAAAGTCCCTACATCTTCAAAAGTATTAGGATACGAGACATTTATTTTTTTCAAAAACTGATTCATTTTTAATTTATCAAAACATATATCTAAAACAGATCTATCTGATACTATAACGTTTATTCCATTTTCACTAAACTTTCTTTTATAACCCGAGAGTATATATATTTCAGGATCAATGACCGGCAATATAGCATTTATATCATTATCTTTACAAACCTGGATCAATTCGCTAACATATTTCTCCTCATCATCCACAGGCTTCGAAAGAATAAAATGCCCATCATTATTTCCATATAAACCACTCGCAGTTTGATCACAATCAGATGTATATATCTTTCCTGTCATTCCTGGTATGGACTTAAAATAATCTACTAAATAACCTCTTCTTCCAATGTTAGTTATGATTATATTCATAATAATATCTGCTCCTATCAAGGCAAATCATAGAATTTCTTTTTCAAATCAATAGTATAGTTCGTGCAATAATCTTTTATATGCTCAACAATCTTCTCAGTAGTTTTTCCGTCTCCGTTTGGATTAACCACACCTTTACATATGATTTTAAACTCATCAGATAAAGCCTTCTTAATTGCTTCTAATATATTCTGTTCAAATGGTTCACAATCAATTACGCTCTTAGCCTTTATTCTTCCTTTTTGCCTGTCTCCTATATTAACAGTTGGTTTCTTAAATGATGGAGCCTCAATTAATCCGCTAGAAGAATTCCCTAAAACAAATTCACAATATTTCATTGCACTTAAATATCTAACCGACCCTAATGATTCAACACAAAGCATCCTATCTCTTCTTGTCTTTGAATAATCCTTAAGAAGCTTGTTTATCTCTTTTCCTCCTGCATCTGCATTAGCCATTGTAAAAATAAAATTCATATCTACACATCGATCACACGCCTTAAGCAATTCAATAACCTGTTCTGAAGACGTCTGTTTCTCCAACGAAACTGGATGAAATGTGACCAATGCATATTTCCTATCTAATGAAAAGTTTAAGTTCTCTGACAATTCATCTTTCGACAATAACTTGGTTGTTAGAATATTTTCTACTCCCATTGAACCAACTGCAAATACTCTATCCGGGCTTTCACCTAATTGAATAATCCTTTTACGATAAATATCTGTAGACGGGAAATGTAAATATGACATTTTAGTTATAGCATGTCTATAGAATTCATCAGCCGCGCCCTCTGTTGTTGCACCTCCACCGCAGTGAATAATTGGAGTATTCGTATTAAAAGCTGCCATACACACAGCCATTGTTTCATAACGATCTCCATCAACTAGTAAAAAATCTGGGTTTTCTTCCAAAAAATAATCCGTGAATCTTTCAATAGCATTTGCCATCGTTTCAGAAACTAACCGTGCGCCAGACTTTTCACTCAATATTGGTATCATTTTATAAATAGGGAATCCATCTTTTTCGATTTCCTTATATGTCTGACCACTAGCTTTATCTAAATGTGTACCAGTCACAACCAAATGTAATTGAATATCATCATCGTCAAGCATTCTTTTTATTAGCGGTTTCATAAGACCATATTCTGCTCTAGTTGTTGTCAAAATATTGATTCGAATCATAATTCAATCATTTCATCCTCTATAAAATCTCTAATTGCCGTTTTCCCAATCACTTCATCCCACCTTGCCGGAGATATTCCTCTACCTGCATGTCTTGGAACTATATTATCTTCAGTAAAGATTTCACCTTTTTTTATATCCCTACTAGCCACAATACTTTTTCTTGAAATATGTCTATTCTCAATTTCACCCTCATTAGGCAACTTTATTCCACTTCCCATTGCCTCCTCTACATGCCGCACCGAGCTCACCAACGCTTCCAATTCTTTTGGTTCTATACTAGCCTTTTGATCTGGACCAGGCATGTTTCTATCTAAGGTAAAATGTTTTTCTATCACTCTTGCTCCCATCGCTACTGCCGCAATCGGTATTTCAATCCCCATCGAATGATCTGACAAGCCCACATCTACTCCAAATTCTTCCTTTAATGTCAACATTGCTCTTAGATTTACATCTTTATACGGTGTAGGATATTCAGTTGTACATTGAAGTAGCGTAATCGTTCCTGAACCATTTTCAGTCAATAAATTAATTGCATTTTTTATTTCATCTAACGTCGCTATACCTGTAGACATAATAATGTCTTTCCCTGTTCTTCCTATTCTACGTAAATACGGAACATTAACTATCTCTCCAGATGGAACCTTCCAAAACTCACATCCAAGATCATTAAGAAACTCTATACTCTCAAAGTCAAATGGTGTTGAAAGATATTGAATCCCTACTTTATCGCAATATTCTTTCAATTCTTTATGCTGTTCAAAAGAGAATCTAAGTTTTTTAATCATATCAAGCTGAGACCCGTCTTCACCTGTCGTCTTCTTCTGATAATTTGCCTTTTCAGAGTATTTCGATGTAGATGTGATTGATGTTTGAAATTTCACTATATCCGCTCCAGCTTTCTTTGCAACATCAACCATCTTCTTTGCTATTTCTATATCACCATTGTGATTAACCCCAGCTTCTGCAATTATAAGTACATTATCATAATTCATATTCTTTCTTCCTCACTTCATCATCAATTCAGCAATTGCAAAATCTAATTCAGTGTCAATATCTATACTTCTCTCTCGAGGCATTATATATGCATAGCTCCTGTTTCTGAACATTCTCTCACTATTTAATTCCTCAGTTTTAACAAGGTATATCGCACCATTAATACAGTAATATTTTGGTAGCATCTGCCTCGGCAAATCACAGTATTGTTCATTCCTAAAACTATCCATAGACAAATCATCTGGTAAAGTGTTAGTCCAAAGCGGTGAATGATCCGTTTCAGTTACTCCAATAATAGAATTCGCATCTTTTTCTTCCATCATACGAAAACTATTAATAATATCCTCTGCTGTTCTTAAAGGAGAAGTCGGCTGAAGAAGCATAACATTATTATATACACAACCTTGTTTATTAAATTCATTTAACACTTCACGCACAACATCCCACGACCCCGCGTTATCTGTTGATGTTTTTTCAGAGCGTAGGAAAGAAGCATCCGCTCCATACTCAGTAGCTATCTTCGCATATAGCTCTGAATCTGTGGACACGAACACTTTTTCAAAACAATCACTTTCAATTGCAGCTCTTATAGAATATGCCATAAGTGGTTTTCCACACAATTCTTTTATGTTTTTATCAGGTAACCCTTTTGACCCCGACCTTGCAGTTATTATAGCTATATTCCCTTTACTTTCCATAGTGCGTCTCCTAATCATTCTCCATACAGTTTTATCCGCATCTTTTCCAGTTCCGGCAACTGCCCCATATCCATCCAATCATCTTCTTCGACTGAATATACTGCTACTTTTCGACCTCTCTGCCTTTCTCTTTCCACAATGTCAGGGAAGCCAATCATCTCACCATCTTCGATATCTTCTATAACCTCGGGTTCTACAATATATATACCAGTATTCGTCAAAAATGATAATTTCGGTTTTTCTTGCATCGCTTTAATAACTGATTGTTCGCCAATTTCAACCACACCATAAGGTATGTTAATAGTTTTATTAGCACATATCATAGTAATAACATTACCTGATTCCTTATGAAATCTTAACATTGATTCATAATCAGCAGTTAAAAGCACATCACAATTAGCAAAGAAAAACGTAGAATCAATACAACCTCGCAAAAGCCTCAATCCTCCGCCTGTTCCAAGTGGCTCGATTTCATCATGCCAGCTTATGTTATACTGATTATCGTTATCATAAAAGTAAGCTTTCATCAAATTTTTCTTATAATTAACTATGATATGAAAATCATTACATGCATACGATTGATACTCTTTCATAATCAGCTCAATAATTGGCAATTCTCCAACTGGAATCAAAGGTTTTGGAAGAACCTTTGTAAAGGGTTCTAATCGAGAGCCTCGACCACCTGCATTAATTACTACTGGGACATTAAGTTCAGCTTTTCCTTTTCGGTCTTCCTCTTTTTCTCCGTTATAAACACTAATAACTCTTTTAGATTCATCTACCAAAGGTACAACAACCAAATTTCTTCTATGATAGAGTCGCTTGGCTTCTTCAATACTTCGAGCTACTTTAGGATGAAAGTTTGCCGCATGCAAAACACTATCATTCATCTTACCTCCAGACAAAAGATAACGTCTCAAATCACCATCAGTTACACATGCTATCAAATAATCATTTTCATCCAGTAGAAAAATGATACCATTGCCATTCCCATCAATCGCCTGCATAGCCTCCGCAATATTTATTGATTTCTTTGCTATAAATTTTTCAATGCTTTTCATACTTTTGTTTCCAGATTTCAAAACCAAAATATATGTATACCCACTAATTATTCTTACATATATTCATTTCATCTCTTGTTTTCAACAGTTTATCCGCAGCATCCAAATAAGTCCGATCCAGCTTCTGTCCTATTTTAATTGTTTGCAACACTTCGTCATAAACATTTTCCGCTTTTTTACCAAAATCCTCTTGCAACTCATACTCACCTTGGTTGGCATAATTTCTTAACAAATATATAACAGACGAATCCTCCATTTCATCATTAATGGTATTTATATCGCGCAATGTTTTCTTAAAACTATTTGTATTATATTTTCCTTTTCTATTCAATCCATCTAACTGCTCATACAGCTTTTGTTGTTGTTGTAATTTTTTACGAACATCTTCTATCTCATCAAAAGTATTTAAGAATCGTTTCTTTGCATCCTCTTGTTCTTCCGGAGTTAACATATAGTTTGCATTCTCTATAACAGATGCAAAATCATACTTATTTACAGTACAATTCTGTTCTAAAGCGTCCTGTAAAGTCATATTCTCGGCCCCTCTTATTAAAGCGCCACCTTCTGTTGCATCGATAACATTAATGTCTGGATTCTTTTCTATCTGTTCTTCAAACCATGCTTTATAAACGCACATATTTCCTTCTGTAAGGATTTTATCGCCATCCACTCCATCAACGTAGAAATACTTGCCAGTTTTAATACCTTCTTCAATATCGTATTCACAGTCCGTTGCTTTAGCATGTATTTTCTTTTCAGGATATGCTAAATCTTGTCCTACAAGTATTATTGTTGAAAAACCTAGCTCCCTTACAACTGTAAAAGCTGTATTTGCAACGGTTCCTCCAGTGAGAATCGCTCCCAAATCTTTCTGATACTTTTCAAAAAGGTTTCTTTCGTATTCTCCTTGGTCAGACGAATAAAACCGACGTCCTTTATGAAGTTTTACTATTTCATAATTAGTATGAACATGAGAAATCATTGGCACATTTTGTCCATACTCATTTCTAAAATATTCAACTGGCTTTTGCGGATCTACGGATGTTATCAAATCCGGTTTTATTTGGTGTTCAAAAACTGTACGAATTGCAGAATCCACACATATTACAAATACACGATCCCTATAATCCTTTAATCTCTCAATATTCTTATCCAAAGACGGTCCAGCTGCAACAACAACCGCTGGAATACCATCCAGTTTTAACGATTGAAATGATTCAATCAACTGGTGAATACTTGCTTGCTTAATTGAATCATACAAATTATTCAAATAACACTTTCCCCTTACTTCTTCAGTTGAAATAAGTGTATTTGCAGTAACCATTTCATATACTGCAGCCATTCCCACTTTCTCATAAAAAAATTGATACTCTTCAGGATAAGTCTTAATATAGTTTGGAATCGTTGCAATACGATTCTCAAAACCACTCTGAAAGCCTATTCTTTCATCAACAACTGAGCATAAATCACTTCGTCGATTCTTTCCAACAACCCATATCACATTATCATTGTTAAATAAATCAGATAGATCATATTGATACATCTGCTGTAGCAATATCTTCTCTTCAGGTTCATATACTACAATCATATCTCTATCATGGGAATTAGCCAACTGTTCAATGTAACAATAATCTCCCATTCCAAACACAAAAATAACAGCTTGATTTGCTATGTCAGAAAACTGATCGCACCAAACTGTAATTGGCAATTCCATATCAACCTGGCTCTGTAACTGCCAAATATTATTTTTATCATCTATCAATACTAATTTGTCTTCCTCAAACGAGAAATCCAAATTTTCATTTTCAAATTCAAGATTAAAGCAATGCTTTTCTAATAAACTTTTGTTTTTTTCAAATAAATTTTCCATCATACTGCTTTTATCTCACCCATCACTTCCTCGAAAACCATCAAGATTTCTCTCCACTCATAGTATAAATTATCTGCCAGTAAATAGTCATCTTTTTTTGAAATTGCTTCTATCATATTTTTAGACGCTGCCGACACATATTCCATTGGGAAATCAATTCCAACTGCCTTCATCTCATCTAAATGAGCAGTAATCTCATTTACAATATTATCAACACACGAAGACAACAACTCAATATCTGCACCTTTTCCTTGCCACAGTTGAGTTGTAATCATTTCTATATTTTCCTTGGTTTCCTTCAACGATTCCATTTTCTCTCCTATCAAAGAAAGCCGCTCTACCGAAATAGAGCGGCTTTACAAATCTTATTTATTACTGAAGTAATGATAATACTCCTTGAGTTGCCTGATTAGCCTGAGCAAGCATTGACTGGCCAGCCTGAGTAAGAATGTTATTCTTGCTGTACTTAACCATCTCATCAGCCATATCTGTATCACGGATACGAGACTCAGCTGATGTTACGTTCTCAACAACGTTATCTAAGTTGTCAATTGTGTGCTCTAATCTGTTCTGCATAGCACCAAATCTAGAACGAGTATCTGATACAACCTGAATAGCATCTTTAACATTAGTAATCAATGTCTTTGCATCATCTGTACTAGCTACATTATTTAACAAATCAGCTACAGATGTTGCAATATTAGATCCTGTTACAGTAATTACTGCGGCTGTTACAGCCTCATATCCTGCAAATACTGCTAAGTTGTCACCCTTAAGTAAATTCTTGCCATTGAAGTCTGTAGTATTACCTACACGAGTGATTTCTGCCTTTAATTGCTTAACCTCTTCGTTAATTGCTGCAATATCAGCTGTAGCATTTGTTCCGTTGGCTGCCTGAACTGCCAACTCGTTTGCTCTCTGAAGCATTGAATGAACTTCATTCAGTGCACCTTCAGCTGTCTGCACTGCTGAGATACCATCCTGTGCATTTGTAGAAGCTCTGTCAAGACCTCTGATCTGACGTCTCATCTTCTCAGAAATTGAAAGACCTGCTGCATCATCTGCTGCACGGTT
>JAEEGL010697896.1_pt1 | contig 13761 bp, 19 predicted proteins | sample 9134231 | NCBI WGS metagenome assembly JAEEGL01 (sample SAMN16246548, study PRJNA631951) | gut metagenome | biome: gut microbiome; feature: rumen; material: fiber-attached | host: Bos | place: Iran: Karaj | collected 2018-10 | reverse complement strand
TCTCACTGTTAGAAAACAGGGTATTATAAAGATGATCAAACTCATCCCAAAGTTCACCTTTCTTCTTAAAAAACAGATTATCTATGTTTTGAGTCAATGGTAAATCTGCATCCAAAAGATTCAAATAATAAGGAATCCCGCCCATGATCATGTAGCATTCAGCTATTTCATATCTTGACCAGTGAATCCCTTTGCTGTTCAAGAATTTTTCTGTCTCAAATAAAGTAAATGGTTCCAAATATAACCTGCAGGTCTGTCTTCTAAAAAGCCCACCCTTATTATTTGATATTTTATCAGCCATCCAAGACGCCGCTGATCCACAAACGACAAAGACCAGATTTCTTCGAGTTGAAGCCCAATCGTTCCAAAACCACTCAAAAGCAGGCATAAAGCCGGATTTATGTGTATCAAACCATGGCAATTCATCCAGAAAAACCACCTGTTTTTTTGATTTAGGAAGTCTTTCCAAGTACTCTCTCAGCAATTCAAATGCCTGTGTCCAGTTAGCGGGAACATCACACTCTGTCTTTGTCTTCCTCTTAATCTCAAGGGCAAAATTCTCCAGTTGAGCTGCTCTTGACTGATTAAATGCTCCTGTAAGCTTAAAAGCAAAAGTATAATCGAAAAATTCATTTATCAAGTAAGTCTTTCCAACTCTTCTACGTCCGTAGACAATTACAAGCTGCGCAGAATCTTCTTTCAAACATCGGTTCAGCCTTTTACATTCTTCAGTTCGTCCAATTAAGTACTCTTTTTTCATAGCACTACTATATCATAAACAAATTGTCTAGTCAATTATTAGCGGTCTAAATGTTATTTTTTTTCACACTTTTAGACTTCTATTAATCTTATTGTCTTAACATAAGTTAAACTGGAATATATTTTGCCGGGAAATAAAAAAAGAGTCGCTTTACTGACATTATCACGACTCTTTCTACCAAAATCCTTCTCCTTAAATCCGTCAGCTGATTTTAATTCATATTCTCCCCCTCTTTCAACGCACTTCTGATCCTGCTCAGAGATTCGGGGGTGATCCCCAGATATGTTGCTATGTATCTTAGCGGAACGCGCCTGGCGAGCTCAGGATATCTTTTCCTGAATTCAACGTATCTTTCCGTGGCATTTTCCACCAGAAAGCCGTTTTCTCTGTATATCTTATATCTCATTCCACTTTCAAGAGCCATGATCCAGACATTCTTTAACTGTTCTTCACTATATATCAGCGCTTTCATGTCCTTTACGTCAAAGAGCATGACAGTCGTATCCTCAATGGCTTCCCAGTTTGCCTGCATCTCAGCAAAACCGACCATTCCGGAATCTATGCACCAGCTGCCTTCCGGCGCAAAATACTGGGTAATGTCATTCCCATCCCTATCGACATAGTAGCTCCTGATCACACCGTTAATGACTATGCCTGCAGCTGTTGTCTTATCGCCGGTTCTTGCGATCACCTCGCCCTTTGAATAGACCCTGAACCTTGAGAAAGAAATAGCCTTCTCTATAGCTTCTTCGGATATGCCCAGTTTCAATCCGTCAGAAAGGTCTTTCAGCTGTTTTATCAGATATTTCTTATCCATAAGCTTATCCCGTCACCATAATCCAATATATGAGTGAAATAATATTGATACCGCCGTGTGCTATCATCGGTGCAATAAGATGTCCGCTCTTTTTATATGCCCAGATCCATATTGATCCGATCACAAACGACAAGCCGAAATTATACCAGTCAAGCATGGCAAACATCACATTGAAAAGAAGGAGCGCGGTCATTTCCCCCATTACGGAGCCACAGAATACCTTTGCCATTCCTCTGAAGAATATCTCTTTTACGATGCCGCTGACCAGACCGAGAGCAAGTATCCCCATGATGGTCAGCCCTATTGTCGGTTTTCCGGCCTTATAGGCCATGTCCGTCTGACATCCGTATATAAATGTGGAAAGGATCGACGGTATTCCCGTTAAAGCCAGTGCGATAACTCCTATGAGGATATCCTTTCCGAGAGTCTTCTTCTCAAAGATCTCATCCTTAAGACTTAAACCGCTCTCTTTAAACAACAATACCGCCCCAGGGAGCATGATCATATTCGCAAGGATCAGTATCAGGTAATAGACGTACCGGTTTGCAGTCACATAGCTCGCCAGATCGAAGAAATTCATCCCCGGCTTGTAGTTTGTATAGGCTATGAAGATCTCAAAGCCGGCCACAAACAGAGTGAGTACCGTTGTTAAAGTAAGTGCACGTTTTGCATTTTGTTTTGTCATATCCATTGATATCACCTCCTTAAGAAGACAATATCAGTTTTCCGGCTCCATTACATTGATCTATGTCAATTCTGAGAAATTTTTTAATCCTGCCTTGAATCCGAATATAACGTGCTGACACATCATCCCGACAACAGACAATGTAATCGCTCAGAGCCTTTCGAATTCTCAGGTATTCCGGGGACATTACACTTACAAATCCTTATAGAATCTGACCGCTTCAGCGATCTCCTTCTCCGTCGGCTGTCCCTTGGCTATACCGCCAATCCTTCCAAATGGTCCGAAGGTATCAAAACCGTAACAGTGGTATTTCCCGATCTCTCGGCTGTGCTTTTTTGTATTTCCTTGGTGTTTTGAATAAAATACGATAGCTGTTTTCATATCCTGAATATCAATGTATATCCTTCTTTTCCGGTTCTAACCTTCTTAATCGTAATCTGTCCCCAGTTTGCTGTCAGTAATGAATTCCGTACGGCAAAAACGGTCCCTTTTGGTGTTCACGGCATATGCGGTAACCAGACCATCCGGCTTCATGTCATTTATCATGATCCTCTCGCCCTGCCCGGCATTAAAGATAATGTGGTCATATCTGACATCATTCTCCTTAAGGAAACGCAGCGTATGTTCTTTTTCATACGTACTTCTGGCCGTAAGAAAGATGATCATATCTCCGGACGGTATGGAATCAAGGAATTCCTTTGCCCCCGGCAGGAATTGATCCTTCCCCATAATATATGGACCATCATGCACAACAAGTGTTCCATCAAGATCCAATATCCAGGTCTTAGGTATCGGTGATACTCTGATCTGTTCCGGCTCTAATTCCATCATAGTTTCCTCTTTTTTCTACCCTTCAACATTTCCTGAATTTATTACTGTCAAAGCCAGTATAGCATGTTATTAATTCTATGACAAAGTAGACTTGTACTGTTAGATACAAATGCATCATGCTCTACTATTTCTTCGTCCTAACCCCGTCCAAAGATCAGCGCATCGATCGCTGCTCCGATCGCAATGCAGCCCAGCAGCTTCAGCACTGCCCCCAGAAGCCATAGGGGCAGTAATATCGGCAAAAAGCACAGTTTTATCATGAACTTGAACATGCAGATCACGCTCCTTTCCACTCTGTCTTTTTCACTTTCTTAATCCTTCTTCAGCTCGCAGATCACTCCCCCGGGCAATACGAGGCACACCTTTCCTTTTTCTTTCTTCCCGATCCGGTCATAGATCCGTCCGGCACTCATGCTCTCGCCCAGGACGGTTCCGGTGCTGTTTGCTACATAGCCGATCTTTCCAAGGCCCTTCATCTCTACCCGGATCGCTTCCTTATCGTACTCATTATCCGGCTCCTTGATCAGCTTCACCGTCCTCCCCTTTTTCATAAAATCGCTGCCATAGTAATGATTCATGCCTGTGATCGTAACATATACCTTGCTCATTCCGCTGCCTCCTTGGTCTATATTGGGTTAAGTTCCGTTTCCTGTTCTTTTCTTATCCTATCACGGTCCCTATCTCTAACGGTCTCCTGACGGGAGACCAGACAACTTATGCCGGCCTTTTTCCCGCTTTCCCGCAGAATCCCCAGGTCTCTTTTACCACCGTTCCGTTTGAAAGCATCTCGCGTATCCGTATCCTCACCGCCTCCTCCGGATCCGCCGGCTGATCCAGTTCATCATAGTAATTGATCTCCGTATAATCTCCCCTGCTCTGCCTGCTGTTAAAAAGCTTTACACTGCCGATCATCATTAATTCACTCCTTTCCCTCATCAATTCTGTTCGTTACCTGTTTTTTTCAGTTATCCTCATCATAAGGATCCAGATCCAGACTATCTGCCGTAAGCATACACAGTTCAAAAATGCTACACTTACCGCAAACGAAACGAATTAACTCCCCTGTTGCAAATTGTCAAAAGCATCGTCATCAGTAATCCTCCCAGTAATCATACGCTTCATCCCAGCTGTCAAAATCATCGCCCCAGGCATCATCCGCATACTCTTCAGGATCATCATAATCCTCCGGATCATTGTTAAGCTTCCTGTATGTGCTTGTACCGGTGCTTTTGCTGCTTCTTGTCGAGCTCCCCGTCCCGGAGTCATAGTTTCTCGTTTCCCACTTACTTTGATAGCTCCTGCTGCTATAGCTTGACGTGCTGCTCGTCTGCCCTTTGCCTGCTTTTCCGTCTCCTTCCGAAACTGCGAAACATATAGCAAAATATAGGATACACAGTATGATAACTACTATATCTTTAACCTCGTCTCTTCCCATGATCTCCTCCGATCCCGGCTCAAAAGCAAAACCCGAAATTTGCCTCAACTTCATATCTGTATGATAGCGCAGTCTGTTTCAGCTTTTTTGTTCACTTACGGATATATCCCGTGCCCTCTCTTATACTGCTAAGTATAGTGTACCCCTGTTATTGTCCCATAAAAACGCCCACAAGTCGAACATATGTTCCCATTATTCTTTCAGCCTTGCAGCTGTCAAGATGAGTTGCAGCATCCTGGCAACGCTGCGAAAGAAAACCCTCAGCGAAAGATCGTTGAGGGTTTCTTTTTGCCTTTGAATCAAACATCTCTTTTCCAAAAGCTCCAATGCAAGCCTTTTCCATATCCGATTTTTTCATAGAAGGGATCTCCGCCTCCCGTCATATGCGTTGCGCCGAGAGCTTTCATTCTTCTGTAATGAACAGTCAGCGCAGCCGCGGCAAGTCCTTTTCGTCTGTGTTCGGGCGAGGTACAGAGAGGTTCCATATATGCAAGTTTGTTCTGCGGCACCCACCACATTCCCGAAAAGCACACATATTCTCCCTGCTTGTCAGCGATTATCACATCATATTCAGGTGTCGCATGCGGAAGCGGGGCCATGATATTGCCAAGACAATCCTTATAAGATTTTTCGGGTGTCCAGTCAAATGATGTATCCTGTTTATCCCAGTTGACAAACTCGCCCTTGTCTCCATGATCAAAGCCGTACCAGCAAAGTTTTCCTATCTTAAGGGCATCTATGTCCCCGGGCTCGACAAAGTGATATCCCTCAGGCAACTCGTAGTTCAGCTCGTTTTTGAAATCAAAGATCCTGTCATCATACTCAAAAACCTTTTTGTACCCTCGTTTCTGTGCCGCTTCCATAAGATATTCCTGACCATTAAACAGGACAAACTGCTGTTTATCATCCCAATTGGGCATGGTTCTCACAGCATAGTCTATCAGTTCGTCCGCAAGATACTCGTATCCTTTACGCACGCTGAAATAAATGTCTGTCGCCGGTGCTTCATAAAAAACAAAGGCAACGATCTTTTCTCCGTCAAACCAAAACCTGTTCAGGTAGGAATATGAATTATCCATCCACGAAGCCAGAATAGCATGTTCAAAGAACGGAGCCGCAACACCGCTCCCATTTTCGCGGTCATATATATCCGTCAGGAAATCCCACACAAGATTGATATCTGTCAGTATCTGAAATTGTTTTGTTCTGAAAGTTTTCATTTGTTACCCCCCTTATATTTCGTATGCATTCCATGTAAAAAAAAAGTAAATAATAAAAACCGGCGTTAACTCTACGAAAAAAGTGTATTGATATCATACTCCATACAAATATCTGCCATTTTATTGCAGCTTTCTTTCATGCCTGTGGATATCCATTCCATAACAACGGCCTTGATCGCTGCCAGACTGCCTATGATATAATAATGCATCCGGGCATTTCTTTTCCCCATCCATCTTTCGGCCAGAAAAGAAGCTTTTGAAAACAGAACATCCATAAGATCAGCTCTCTGGAGCACTAAAATCAATTTCCGGTTTTCACGGACAAAACAAAACAGATCATAAAACCATAAGTGAATATCTGTTATGTGTTTCGGATCATTAAGAGAGTCTTCGAAAACAGATAAAAGATTTTCTTCGATTTCAATAACGATATCCTCCTTGGAGGAATAATTTCTGTAGAATGACTGACGGGAAACTCCTGCTTTGCGTGCAAGTTCGGAGATGGAGATCCGGTCAAACTCTTTCGTATCCATCAGATAAAGAAGCGCGGTACAGATTGCTTCCCTGGTTATTCGATTTGCTTCATTGTTGGATAAGTGTTTCAACTCCATAGATGTATTCTCCTCATCTTATATCCCGGCACAATAAGATTGGGTGTTACACTTTTAACACATACTGTCACATAAGCCGCCCGGTGTATTGACTAAATAATTATGCAGCGTTACACTTGTGACATCAACTTGATGGTACAGTTGTTACGTTGGAATGTCAAGAAAAAGTCATTTTTTATTGAGAAATGTTCGAGGAAATATGTGATGATAGAATTATTGGCACACTATTTTGTTTTGTTTATGATCTACAGCTTTATCGGCTGGCTTTTTGAGGAGATCACCTGCTCGATCGGATACCGTCAGCTTGTTAATCAGGGTTTTTTAAAAGGACCTTATCTTCCGATCTATGGATGTGGCGCAATGCTGAATCTCTTGGTACTCGGAAAAATTGACAATCCTGTGTACATCTTTATCTGCAGCATAATCCTCACCACTTCCATCGAGTATATTGCTTCATTTTTACTGGAAAAAGCATTTCATGCGAGGTGGTGGGATTATTCCAATTATCACTATCAACTTCATGGACGTGTCTGGTTATGGAGTACCTTGGCTTTTGGCGGCTTGAGTATTCTTGAGCTCAAGATCGTTAATCCGATACTGGAGTATTATACGTATTATTTCCCGGAAGAAACAGTGCAGTATTCCGCAGCACTTATGTTTGTTATATTCTTTTTAGATCTGTTGTTCTCTGCATACAGGCAGTATGGGAAAAAAGAGTATTACCGTTTTCCCAGCACAACACAGAGAAGCCAAAACAAGATGGCAGCCTGAATGTATTCTTTCATTCCGCTCTGTTCAACACAAAGCTGTCAGTCTGTTGCTTCCGCCAGGATAACGACATATCTGTTCATACGCTTGTCGTACACACTCCAACATGCAGTCCCCCACCATTCATGGCCGTCATCAAAATAATCCGACCAGTCTGTTGTCCACTCATATACTTCAAGTTCATCTGTCCCCTCCGGAAACAAAATGGAATTGACCCTGCGAAAATCATCCGGCCCGTAACCCGAAGTATGCGGAGGTTCCCAGAAAGCATACCAGTACGGTATCTGCTCTCCTTTCAAAGGATCCGGTATGTCGCAGTCATAAAATCTCTGGCCTACGCTGTCTGTCCGCAGTATCTTTGGCCCCTGCAGCAGTTCCGCCGGATCGATCTGATGTCCCTGTGCTTTCTCTATATCCGTATTCCACGGAAACGCTTCTTCCCGGACTTCAGAGCAAGCCCCGCTTTCTTCTATCAACCGCGTATCATTATATCGTTCACCCAGCCTGAGCATCGCAAACAGAATGGCATCCTTATGCGAACGCAGTCCCCGATAGGGTATATCATCTCCGATGAGGCAATAGTCGATCACGCATCTATCGTATTCTTCTATGAGTTTGTAAAAAGGATCATTTATCAGTTCACGCATATTTCTCAGCTGTATACTCTGTCAAACAGCCAACCCCCGCAGCCGCTTTATTGAACCTGCCATCCCATAAGCTCCGTAACGCCGCTCAGGACAGCTCCTATACTGTCATGCACTACTACGTCAGCCTTGCCTTCCAGTTTCGTCTTTGTCTTGTTTATGATGATCAGGGACTTACCGTGGTACATATGCGCCAGCTGGGCAGCGGAGCCCACCTCCAGAGAAGTTCCTCCTATGATCAGACAGTCGGCTACACGGATCATTCCGATGGCGTTATCATACGCCCTTCCGGGAAGCATCTCCCCATAAAGCGTCACATCGGGACGTACCATCCTGCCGCATTCCGTGCACCGGGGAACTGCCTCCCTGCTGTCAAAGATGTAATTCACATCATAAGCTTTACCGCAGGAAATGCAGTGATTTTCCCAGATCGTACCGTGTATCTCCTGTACGTTCCTGCTTCCCGCCTTCTGGTGAAGCCCGTCAATATTCTGGGTGATGATCCCTTTCAGTTTCCCGGCTTTTTCCATAGCTGCCAAAGCCAGGTGTGCAGCATTGGGCTGTACCTTCCTCGCATCCAGGTTCTCACGGTAATACTCAAAAAAGACCTCGGACCTCTTCCGCAGACATTCGCTGCTTAAGAGGTATTCCGGACGGTATGCCATGAAACGTTTTTGTTTCTTATGATACAGCCCGCCCTTACTCCGGAAATCCGGGATCCCGCTTTCCGTGGAAACCCCGGCGCCTCCCAGAAAGACCACATAGGAGGAGTCTTCCAGTATGTCGCATATCTTTTCGATGTTCCGGTCGAGAGCCGCTTCCGAAGTCATTTCTGCCACCGTTTCTCTTATGTATTACTCGTATATCTTCCGAGTTCTCAGGGCTTCCTGTGGTAACAAGCGCCAAAAGCGGAATTGCGCCCGGGAAAGTTCAGCCGCTTATCACATAACTCATACTTTCGTTTTCCCGGCCAGGATATCCCTGTAGTCAGCCAGATTCTTGCGCAGCAGCGCTGGGATCTTCAATTCATAAGGACAGCGCGTCAGACACACGCCGCAGTCCACACAGTTTTCGATCTTCATCATCTCGGCCTGCCAATGATCGGAGAGCCAGTTGGCGGACGGTGCACGCCGTATCATCTGGGACATACGCGCGCACTGGTTTATGGTGATCCCCACCGTGCAGGGTGCACAGTATCCGCAGCCGCGGCAGAATTCCCCGAGCAGTTCACTGCGGTCCGCATCGATCACCGCCTGCAGTTCTTCATCCAGCACAGGCTCTTCTTCAAAGAAAGCGAGCCACTGCCGCAGCTCTTCCTCCCTTTGAATGCCCCAGATCGGCAGCGCAGGATATTGCAGCATAAAGGCCATACACGCTCTTGCGTTGTTCAGCAGTCCTCCGGACAGACCTTTCATCGCGATAAAACCCATCCCCGCTTTCTCGCAGGCCTTAACCAGGGCGATATCCCGATCCGTTGCCAGATAGGAAAACGGAAACTGAAGTGTCTCATAAAGGCCGCTTTCCACGATCTCCTCCGCCACGCCGATCTTGTGCGCAGTGATCCCGATATGCAGGATCTTCCCCTGCTGTTTTGCTTTTTCCATCTCTTCATACATTCCGCTGCCGTCACCGGGCCGGTAACACTGCGGTACGCAATGCAGCTGGTAGATATCCAGATGATCCGTTTTCAGATTTCTCAAGCTGGTTTCCAGATCCTCCCGGAATTTTTCAGGAGTATTTGCCATGGTCTTGCTGGCGATAAAGATCCTGTCGCGCATGCCCTCAAACGCAGCTCCCAGCTTCTCTTCACTGTCGCTGTATGCCCTGGCCGTATCAAAAAAGCGCATGCCGCCGTCATAGGCCATGTGCAGCAGCCGTACGGCCGTTTCCTTATCTACCCTCTGTATCGGCAATGCACCGAACGCGTTCTGCGGCACGGTGATCCCGGTTCTTCCAAGCGTCAGCATTTTCATACGGCAGTCACACTTATCCTTTCTGTTCTTTTCCTGTTACATTGCACTTTCATGGTCTTTCTTCAATGAGATCAGATCCAGCTGTAATCTCCACCCGTCACCGCCAGACTGAGCAGGGTATCATACTTCTCTACATCCTCGCCTTCCAGCATCTGCAGAAGCCTCGCACTTTCTTTGATCTTAGGCATTTCCTCATCCGGTCCGATCTCCATATTCGGCTCCTCTCCGCAATAAGGACAGACGATCGACGGAGCGATCCTCAGATCCAGAAAGCGGTTTCCGCAATCCACGCACTCATAAAATCCACAGCGTTCCGTTCCATCCGGTACGTAATACATTTTCACAAATCCTCTCTTTTTAATCTTTCTCCGTATAGTTAAGGATTGTTTCCATCCCCAGTTTATAGGGCACAAGGCCCAGGCTTTCGTAAAACTTCATGGCAGCGGGATTGCAGTGCCAGACATTCAGGGTAACATTGTAGCACTTCCTCTGACGGGCATAGGCGAGAATGTGTTCATAGATCGCTTTCCCCACATGCCGGCCCCTTGCCGCTTCATCCACGCAGATATCATCGATATACAGGGTGAGGATATCCGTGAGCAGCCGGCTGTTTTCCGGGCGCTGCAACACGCAGAAACCGTGACCGAGCACCTTTCCTTCTTCATCCGTGCATACGAATACCGGCGTATTCTCATCCGCAAAAATGGCGGGCAGTTCCTCCGGCGCATATTTTGTCACCGGCTTGAACAGATCCGGTCTGCCTTCATGATGAACGCGGTTGACCTGTTTCAGCAGTCCGATGACCGCCGGAACATCTTCTTCCGTTGCAAGACGTACTGTGTATGACATATTGATCGCTCCCTTCTCTTCACAGAAATAAGCGGCCTGGCTTCAATCCCGCTCATCGATCTCATAACCACCCCATTCTACAACCACAAAGCCTTTACGTTCAAAGGGTTCAAAGCTCTGCGCGCGAAGCTCCGCTTTCTCCCTGCTGGGTTTCCATGCCATCATGACGCGCAGCACGGAATCCGGTGTATTTCCCGCTGGATCCTCGATCTCAAGCGGATAATCCGCCGCATAACTGTCATTTTGGAAGGATATGATGTTATACGGATTATCCTTCATCCGTGGCAGCCAGTACACGATGAATTCATTATACTCCCTCGGTGTAAGCCCCATTCCGGAAAGTGTTTCACGCAGGAATTCCGCCGTATCACAGCCCCTCACGCAGAAGCCTTCGGAAAAATCCGCCTCTCCGTCACGCATTGTATCCCAGAAAATATAGGAATACTCGTTGCCGCCCGCATCATAAAGCGTTCCGTCCTCAGCCGCATATACATTCCAGCGGTATGTGCCCTCTGCCTCCTCTGCCACGGGCCAGGAAGCCGCCATCCTGTCATTCTCCATACGAAGCGAAACCCGAAGCTCTACCGTCTCTTTTCCGTTGATCTCTTTCACAGGCTGTCCGCCGATCTCGGGATACAGATAAAGATTCGGCTTTTCTTTTCCGCCGATCTCTTCACCCCAACGGTATCTCAGATCATAATATGCGTTGTTTACAGCCGCCTCATGTCCATAGTCCGGTTCGATCCCATACGTATATGCCATGTTATATGTCAGTGTATGACCTGTTTTCAGCGATTCGACAGCCGAAGTGAAATCCTTCCGGCTCACTTCGTTTCCATCCCACTCTGCTGTCCAATAGGCATCATTTTCGTACAGATCCGGTTTACCGATACTGCTGTTATCTGCCAGTCCACAGCTCCCCTTCGCAAACCCGTTAAATTTCCCGCTTACGATCTTGACAGCCTCAAAAACCTCCCAGTCACTATGATAACTATCAACAAACAGGGTATTCGTCACTTCCTCATAGCTGAATTCCCCACGATTCAGATAATAGCTGTCTACATTACCTCCGTCATAAGTCAGGATCACGGCTCCGGACGCCGCATCTCCGAAATCATAGACTGCTTCCGGTATACTGTCGTTATTCAGGTAAATACAGTACACCTTGTAATCCTCCCCAAAATTGCTTTCGGCATACCTTGCATAGGCAGCCACAGCATCAAAAGGATCGCCTTTTGCCGGCCGGCCGTCATCCGGAATGATCACCTGCGGGACATATGGGACAGGTTCCGGCGTGGGTGTAGGTACAGGTGTGGATGTGGGGGTCACAGCTGCGGAGAGCGATTCCGCTTCCTGTTTCCGGATATGCTCTTCCAGCCTCTCCAATTCTTTTTTTATCTCCCTGGAGTCTGTTTTATCGTATCCTTTTTTCAGGATCCGTTCCGCTTTATCATCCTCCTGCAGCGCTATATATGCCTCTGCCAGTCCGAGATAGGCATCTTCATTCAGCGGATCGATCTCCAGCAATTCTTTAAAGGCTGCAACCGCTTTATCATAATCCAGCTCGTCCAGATATCGTTCGGCGATCGATAACTGTTCCGCAATTTTCGCGGCTTTTCCGGCCCGGCTCGCAAAAACGATCCCCAGGATCAAAGCGGTCATCAGAATGAGTGCCGCAGGGATCAGCCAAAGCCCTATCCGCTTTTTTTTCTTCACCTCCGTGACATCAGGCATCGTGATCCGCTCTCCGCACACTGCGCAGAAAACATCTCCTTCGCCCATTGCCGCACCGCATTTCCTGCAAAACATAATCCCCTTCCTCCTGATATTTCTATCTGCTCAGATAAATAGCCGGCCGTACACCGAGGCGGCCGAATACCGCTATGCCGTCGCTGCCCCAGCCGCAGCGGCCGAGTTCATCCACGTAGCACGCCCACTTACCGCTCCGCCCCGTTGAACGCAGCCACCAGCCACCGCTTTCCATCCCTATGACACTGCTGTCCGCGCCTTCATGACAAAGAAACCAGTTGAAATCGTTACTGCTGATCGTATGCTTTTCCACACCACGGTCCAGCGCATATTGTGTCATATCCGTGATCAGCCGCTCACAAAAGCCGATCTGCTCTACTTTGTGCCAGATATTGAAAGTATAATACTTTCTTATCTCTTCCACACTTAAACAGAAAACCTTATCCTGTGTCTCGTTTTCACTATCCGTTTTATAGTACTCATTCACCGGATTGGAAACCTTTGCCATAAGGATATGATCCTTTTCCGCAGGTGAAAAAGCAGTATCAAAGAATTCCCCGTTAAGCCAGCTTCGGAGCGTACAGCTCTCCCAGCTAACCGCCGTATCATCTGTATTATATTGCCGGCAGTCGATGATATACCGGCTGATCAGCAGACGCGATCCGTTACTGTCCTCCAGCACTTCCCACTCGAGCGGCTCGGGACCGTTCTCCGTATCCCCGTCCTGCTCATACCTTCCGAATATGATATACTGAACAGCATCGTCCGGCTCTGCCGCATCCGCATCCCCTGACGGATCCTCCGGGTTCTGATCCGCATCGTTATTTTCCAACTCGATCGTGGGCTTTATTTCCGGTTTATCTTCATACGCACCGGCAGCAATGCTTTCTCCGGCTTCCGTGGGTGTCACTGCCGCTTCTTTCCCGTTACCGCCATCCATTCCCGCACCGGGCGGCGTCACCATGGTTTCATCCGCAGCCTGGATATCCGCTTTTCTCTCACCCGCGCCCGTGGGCGTCACCGCAGCCTGTTTCGCATCCGTAAGCGTCACTGTTGCAGAAGAAGCTGTATTTCCCGCAGGTTTGCCTGAGGAAACGATCCCCAGCACAAGCAATGCGATCAGTAATACGACCGCCGCACCGCCTATGACTAACGGTATCCTGTTCCCCTCTTTCATGTCCTTCTCCTCTTAGCTGTCATACCCCGCATCGCAGAATATGATCCATCTGTATCATAGCATAAGCGTTGAGCATTGTACATCACATAGCTGTAAGCAGCCCTGCTTGTCAAAAAAACCAAAAAATGCTAAACTCTCCCCAAAGAAAGCATATAAGGAAGTGCTGTTTTGTAATATCTGCGATCCGCGTAATGACCCGAATATCATCATTTATACAGACGAGGTGAGAATATGTCCGAACT
>JAEEGL010244460.1_pt1 | contig 13761 bp, 10 predicted proteins | sample 9134231 | NCBI WGS metagenome assembly JAEEGL01 (sample SAMN16246548, study PRJNA631951) | gut metagenome | biome: gut microbiome; feature: rumen; material: fiber-attached | host: Bos | place: Iran: Karaj | collected 2018-10 | reverse complement strand
TCCCAGACACGACGTATCTTGAAAAGAATGTCGACAGAGTGCGGGGGATCTTTCTGACGCACGGACACGAGGATCACATCGGCGCCGTGCCGTACCTCCTCCGCAAACTCGATCTTCCCGTTTACGGAACAAAACTGACCCTCGGCATCATCGAAAACAAACTTCAGGAGCATCAGCTTCCCTTCGAGCCGCGTTTGATTTGCGTCGCGGCCGGCGAGACCGTTCAGGCCGGCTGCTTCAGCGTTGAATTCATCCGCGTCAATCACTCGATCCCCGACGCCTGCTGCCTGGCGGTAGACACCCCGCTGGGAAAGGTGGTCCATTCGGGGGACTTCAAACTTGACCTGACCCCGGTCGAGAGCCAAATGATGGACATCACGCGTCTGGGCGAGATCGGCAAGGAGGGCGTGATCGCCCTGCTCTGCGAATCGACCAACGTCGAGCACCCCGGCTATACCATGTCCGAAAGGACGGTTGGCACGTCGCTGGACGCCATCTTCATGAAAAATCCCGACAAGCGGCTGATCATCACGACCTTCTCGTCCAACGTCCACCGCGTGCAGCAGATCATCGACGCCTCGGTCAAATACGGCCGCAAGGTCGCCGTCACCGGGCGGAGCATGATCAGCATCATCGGCGCGGCGCTCGAGCTCGGATACATGAACTGCCCGCAGGGCGAGATCATCGACATCAACGAGATCAAACGCTACCCGCCCGAACAGACGACCATCATCACCACGGGCAGCCAGGGGGAGCCGATGTCGGCGCTTTACCGCATCGCCTTCTCCGACCACGACAAGGTCCAGATCGGGCCGAAAGACCTGGTCGTGATCAGCGCCCACCCGATCCCGGGGAACGAAAAAATGGTCGGGAACATCATCAACGAGCTTTTCCGCCGCGGCGCCTCGGTCTTCCGCGACTCGACCGTCGAGGTCCACGTCTCGGGGCACGCCTGCCGGGAGGAACTCAAACTGATGCACGCGCTGACGAGGCCGAAATACTTCATCCCCATCCACGGGGAATACCGCCATCTGAACCAGCACCGCGAACTGGCGCGCCTGATGGGCACGCCCGAGTCGAACATCTTCGTTTCAGAGATCGGCAAGGTGGTCGAGATCGACCGCGAGGGCGCGCGGTTTTCCGGGACGGTCCCCTCGGGGCGCGTCCTGGTGGACGGGCTGGGCGTGGGAGACGTCGGCAACATCGTCCTGCGCGACCGCAAGCATCTTTCGCAGGACGGGCTGATCGTCGTGGTCGTCCCGATCGACCCCGACGGGCGGGCGCTGCTCGCCGAGCCGGACATCGTCTCGCGCGGCTTCGTCTATATGCGCGAGGCCGAACAACTGACCGAGGAGATCAAAAAAGTCGCCGCGCGTTCCGTCGAGTCCTGCCTGGAGGACGGCGTCCCCGACCGCGCCCGCATCAAGACGACGCTGAAGGATGATCTGACCGCCTTCCTTTACAACAAGACGAAAAAACGCCCGATGATCCTGCCGGTCCTGACCGGGATCTGACCCCTTTTCCGGCGAAAAAAATGAGTCCCCGCTCAAAAGAGCGGGGACTTTTTTGTCCGTACGGCTTTTCAGAGGTCGGAAAGATAGACCTTTTTCCGGAAAGAAGGCGAGGCTTCGGCCTCGTCGTCCTTTTGAACGGTCTCGAGGCAGCGTTTGCGGCAGAAGGCGAGGAAAGACCCGAACGCCTTGTCGTCGATAAAGCCGTTGCCGCCGTTTTCGCGGTTGGCTTTGGCGATCTCGTCGCAGTTGTTGTTCCAGACGTGGTTGCCCAGAAAAACGTCGACGTGTTCTTTTTCGAGCCGGTCGAGACTGCGCAGATAGTCCTCCACGCAGCCCGGGTAGTAGGAGGACGTCGAACGGGTGAGCGTGTTCGCCCCCGCGCCGCCGAACATGCCGGCGCGCAGTTTGCGCCCGTTGTCCACCACGTCGAAAAAGACCGACATCGTCCCGCGCGTGTGCCCGGGGGTGTGCATAAAGAAGAACTCTTTGTCGCCGAGCCTGAACCTGTCCCCGTCGCGGAGAAGGACGTCGGGGCGGTAGAGACCGTCCTGGACGGCGTCGAGTTCGCCGATCATCACTTTCGCGCCCGTAAGGCGGGAAAAGGCGGCGTTCGCCTCGGTGTGGTCGCTGTGCCGGTGCGTGCTGAAGACGTATTTGACGTCCCGCGGGTCGAACCCGAGCCGGTGGATCGAGTCGATCACCATATACAGGCAGTTGGAGTACCCCGCGTCGATGAGGAAGAGCCCGTCTCCCGTGTCGATCAGGTGGGTGCAGACCTGGTATACGCCGACGTAATAGACCGAGTCGACGATCTTGAAGGGCTCGATATAGCCGTCCCAGGGTCTTAAGCATTTCTTTCTCGGATACATGATTTTTCCGCCTTTCCGCATTTTTATCAAGGGTGATGTTTAAAGTGTATCACAGTTAGGGAGTTTGTTCAAGCGCATTTGAATTTTTTCTTGTATTTTTAGAAAAGTTGTATTATAATGGAGAATGAGATATAATTATCAAAGACGGGGGGACGCCGGATGAACGAAAGAGAACGCGCGGAAACGGCGGCGAAGCGGATCAAAGAGACCTGCGGAGGCGCGGAGGTCGGGCTCATCCTCGGATCGGGCCTTTCCGACCTTCTTTCGCCCGGCGGGGCCGTATCGCTCCCCTATTCCGACATCCCCGGTTTTCCGCTCTCCACCGCCCCCGGGCATAAAAGCGAATGGGTGTGCGGGGAGATGTGCGGAAAGCGGGTCTGCGTGATGCGCGGCAGGTTCCACGCCTACGAGGGCTACCCGTCGAAAGATATCGTCCTCCCGGTCCGCGTGATGAAACTGCTCGGCGTTACGACCCTGCTGATCACCTGCGCCACCGGCGCCGTGAATCCCTCTCTCCGCCCCGGGGACCTGATGCTGATCTCCGATCACATCGCCTTCGGCGGCGAGAATCCCCTGACCGGGGAGAACGACGACTTTTTCGGCCCGCGTTTTCCCGACATGAGCGCCGCCTATTCCCCCGTTCTGCGGGAAAAGGCGAAAAGCGCGGCGAAAGCGGAAGGAATCGACCTGAAAGAGGGCGTCTACATCCGGTTCCCCGGCCCTTCCTATGAGACGCCTGCCGAGATCCGGGCCGCCCGCGTCCTCGGCGCGGACGTCGTCGGGATGAGCACCGTGCCCGAGGTCATCGCCGCGCGCCACTGTTCGATCGACGTCGCCGCGATCGCCGCCGTCACCAATATGGCCGCCGGCATTTTGGAAAAACCGATCACCCACGAGGAGGTCCTTCGCGCGGGAGAGGCCGTCCGCGACAAACTGGCCGCTCTGATACGCGGCATACTCCTCGCCCTTTGACGAAGAACGAACGGAAAGACCGTATATGAGCATACTGTTTAAAAACGCGATCCTCCCGGACGGGGACGGAAGACCGGTCTGCGTTTCGGTGGAGAACAAACGGATCGCCGCCGTTTCTCCCTCGATCGACCCCCGGGCGGGGGACGAGGTGATCGACTGCGGCTTTTCGATATTGACGAGCGGGTTCTACAACACCCACTGCCACGCGCCGATGACCGCCCTGCGCGGTTTCGCCGACGATCTGCCGCTCGATTCCTGGCTGAATGACCGCGTTTTCCCCGCCGAGGACAAAATGACCCCGCAGATCATCTACAGCGCCTCGATGCTGGCGATCGCCGAAATGCTCGCCTCCGGGACGGTCGCTTTTTCGGACATGTACTTCGGTTCGGAGCAGGTCGCCAAAGCCGTCGCCGAAACGGGGATCAAGGCCAATATCTCGCGCTGTCTCTCCCTCCCCGAAGGGACGGATCTGCCCTCTCACCCCAAGTTCGCCGAGGCGGTCGCCCTCATTTCGGACTTTGACGGATTCGACGACGGGCGGATCGTCGGGGAGTTGAGTTTTCACGCCGAATACACCAACGGCCTTTCGACCGTCCGTTCCCTCGCGTCCTATGCGGCGGAGCACGGCAGAGCGCTCTCTTTCCACGCCTGCGAAACGCCTGCGGAAGTGGAGGGGTGTCTGTCGCGGCACGGGGAAAAGCCGATCCCGCTGTTCGAGAAACTGGGCGTTTTCGACGCCCCCCGCGTTTACGCCGCGCACTGCGTGGCGATAGACGGGCGCGACCGTTCCATCCTCGCCTCCCACCGCGCCGCCGTTTCGCACTGCCCGAAAAGCAATCTCAAGCTCGGGTCGGGCATCGCGGATCTTTCGGCCATGGAGAAAGCCGGCGTCCTCCTCTCGCTGGGGACCGACGGAGCGGCCTCCAACAACCGCCTGGACATGATGAGCGAGATGCAGGCCGCTTCTCTGCTTCAAAAGGGACTGCACCGCGACCCGTCCGTCTTCCCGGCGAAAAGCATCCGGAAGATCGCCACCCGCAACGGCGCCCTCGTCATGGGCAGGGAGGACTGCGGGAAGATCGAGCCCGGCGCGCGCGCCGACCTGATCCTGGTCGACGTTTCCTCCCCCCGCGACCTCCCGGGATACGACCCCGATTCGACTCTGGTCTATTCGGCCGCTTCCGCGGACGTGAGTCTGACCATGGTCGACGGGCGCGTCCTGTACCGGAACGGCGAATACACCACTCTGGACGTCGAAAAGATCCGTTTCGACGCCTCCCGTCTGATCAAAAAACATTTTCGCGGCGCCTGACGCCGCGGATACCATACCCTTTGAAAGAAAGGATCTTCTCCATGAAAAAGACAGCGAGCATCCTCGTCTCTTTCCTCATCCCCCTGCTCCTCTGCGCGCTCTTTCTCTTCCCCGCCGCCGCGGAGACCGTCAGCGACCTCGAGCTGAGCGGCGTGCGCTTCCCGGCCGCGGGCGAGAGCATCGACACCTCGCATTTCACCGCCAAAGCCGAAGGACTGAAGACCTGGTCCGCCGAGTGGTACGTCTCCGATTCGGGGAACGACGGCTCCTACGGCCCGGCCTCCGGCAAGTTCGTCGCGGGCAAATATTACGCGCTCCAGGTCCGCGCCGAGACCAACGAGGGGTACACGATCCCCGCCGTCCGGTTCAACGGGCAGGTGGTCGAGGAACACTATACCGACCGCGGGACCGCCAACGTGATCGACGTCCTCTGCATCATAGGGCAGATCCCCACGCAGAACATCATCCGCGAGGTCAACGTGACCGGCGTCGCCGCCCCCGTCGCGGGCAAAGCCCCCTCGAGATCGTATTCGGTCTCGGGCAGCGGCTACAAAGTCGATTCGATCGCCTGGATGGAAAGAGGCGAATACGACTGGGTGCCTTTTGACGGCAAGACCTTCGAAAAAGGGAAAGTCTACGCGGTCGAGTTTGAGATCGGCGCGCTGAGCGGCTACACTTTCCCCCTGAACAGCTTTATTTTCGGGTCTTTCCTGATCAACGGAAAACCGGCAGAGGTCTATTACGCGGTCGGCGACGGCGCGGACATCCTCCTCGCCTTCGATCCGGCGGGAGACACGCCGCCGGAAACGACCAAAGCCCCCGAAACGACCAAGACGCCCGAGACCACCAAAACTCCCGACACGACCAAAGCCCCCGAGACCACCAAAGTTCCCGGGACCACGACCAAGACCCCCGAAACGACCAAAACCCCCGAAACAACGACCATGACGCCCGAAACGACCCCCGCGACGCCCGGCACCACGGACAAGACGCCCGAAACGGTCCCCCCGACGCCCGGTTCGACCGGCTCTTCGCCCGAAACGACCTCTCCGCAGCCGATCGGGACGGGGGACGTCGTCACGGGCGACGTAACGAGCGCGGTCGGCTCCACGGAGACCGACCCCGCCTCGACCGAAGTTCCCGGCACCACCGGAAGCGGGAAGGCCGGTGAAAAAGACGACCCCGTTTCTCCCGAAAAGAACGGGCAAAAGATCGAAGAGATCCTGCCGACGATCCTCCTGATCGCGGGAGGCGTCGTTCTGCTGCTTGTCGTGATCGTCGTCGTCGTCCTGATCGCGGGCAAAGACAAAAAGAAAAAAAGATAAGCTTTTCCCGGAAATAAAAAAAGACCGATGAGACACCTGTTTTCCCGGGCCGCCGAACGGATCCGGGCGTTTATGTCGGGCAGATACGGGAGCGACGAGGTGACGGTCTCCCTCTCCTTCCTCTATCTGATCCTGGTCCTGCTTTCCCTCTACCGGCCGCTCTCTTTCCTCGTCTTCCCGGCGGCGGCCGTCGCGCTCTGGTCGCTTTTCCGCATCTTTTCGAAGAACATCCCCGCGCGGAGAAAAGAGCGGGACGCCTTCGTTTCTTTCTTTTCTTCCGTCCGCAAAAAGGTCGATCTGCTCAAGCACAAGATCGCCGACAGGAAAACGCATTCATTTTTTACCTGCCCCTCCTGCGGGGCGGCGATACGGATCGAAAAACCGCCCAGGGGGCGGGTGATCTCGATCGAATGCCCGAAGTGCAGGACCCGTTTCGATAAAAAGACCTGAAAGGATCCCCCCAGATGATGCAAGACCCTTATCGCGTGCTCGGCGTTTCCGAGAACGCGACCCGGGAGGAGATCAAAAAAGCGTACCGCGCCAAAGCGAAACTCTATCATCCCGACCTGCACCCCGACGACCCGGAGGCGGCGAGGAAGATGAACGAGGTCAACGAGGCCTACGATATGCTCCAGAACCCGGAGAAATACAACGCGCGCCGCGCCACGTCGGGCGGGAGCTCCTACGCGTACGGAGATCCCTCCCCGGGCGGGTTTGGTTACCGCGCCCGCACGGCGGGAGGGACGGACGACGGGGGGAACCGTTCTTTCGCCGGATACGCCCCGCGGCCCGAGAGCGGCGACCCGCCCGAAATGATCCGCGCCATCCGGAACGCCTCCTCCTACCCCTCCGTGGCCATCGCCATCCTGCAAATGATCCCCGAACGGTCCCGCAACGCCCGCTGGTATTACGTGGCGGCCTACGCCCTGTTTATGGACGAGGACTCCGAAAGGGCGAAAGAGCACATCGACTACGCGCTTTCGCTCGACCCGGGCAACGACGTTTACCGGAAACTGCGCGAGGCCATCGCCGAGGGCGGGGCCGCCGAAAGGCAGTACGCCTATTCCGGCCAGTACGGTCAGTACGGCCCGGTCTACCGGGCGGGCGTCTCCTCTTCCGGCTGCCTGACCACGCTGATCCGCGCGGGGTGCTATATGCTGGCGCTCGGCTTTTTGTACGAGCTGGTGAAGTCTCTTTTCCTCAGTTTTTTGGGGAGAGGGTATTGAACCGACCTTTTTGAAATACATCGAAACATAAAAAACGCCGCTTCTTTTATCAGAAGCGGCGTTTTCGTTATATTATTCTCAAGGTTTATTGCGGGACGCCCTTCATCGACAGGCCGATGCGCCCGCGGGCGGCGTCGACCGACTTGACGCGGACCGTGACGGTGTCGCCCACCGAAAGGACCTCTGAGGGATGGCGGACGAAGCGGTCGGCGATCTCCGAGACGTGCACCAGCCCGTCCTGATGGACGCCGATGTCGACGAAAGCGCCGAAATCGATGACGTTGCGCACCTTTCCGGTGAAGATCATCCCCTCCTTGAGGTCGCGGATGTCCATCACGTCGCTCCGCAGTTCGGGCTGAGGAAGATCGCTCCGCGGGTCGCGGCCGGGTTTTTCGAGTTCGCCGATGATGTCGCGCAGCGTCGGCTCGCCGACGTTCCATTCGGCGCAGAGCGAGGCGATCTGCCCTTCGACGCGTTTGCCGAGGCCTTTGAGCTTTCCTTCCCTTACGTCCGACTCGGCGCATCCGAACCGTTCGAGCAGAGAGCGGGCGACCGGGTAGGATTCGGGATGGACGCCGGTAGAGTCGAGCACCTCGTCGGAGCCCGAGACGCGCAGAAAACCGGCGCACTGGGTGAAGGCCTTTTCCCCGAGGCGGGGGACTTTGAGCAATTCTTTGCGCGAAGAGAACTCCCCGTTCTCGTCGCGGTATTTGACGATGTTTTTGGCGACCGCCGCGTTCAGCCCCGCGACGTAGGAGAGCAGAGAGTGCGAGGCGGTGTTCAGATCGACGCCGACCGAGTTGACGCAGTCCTCGACCACCCCGGTCAGCGACTCGTCGAGCCGCGCCTGCTTCATGTCGTGCTGATACTGTCCCACGCCGATCGACTTCGGGTCGATCTTGACCAGTTCGGCCAGCGGGTCGATGAGACGGCGGGCGATCGAGACGGCGCTCCTTTGCGTGACGTCAAAGTCCGGGAATTCTTTTTGCGCCGTTTCGGAGGCGGAATAGACCGAGGCGCCGGCCTCTGAGACCATGGCGTACTTCACGGGGCGCGGGATCTCTTTGAGCAGGGAGGCGATGAACATCTCGCTCTCTTTGGAGGCGGTGCCGTTGCCGATGGCGACGGCGTCAACCCCGTATTTCAGGATGAGGCGGGTGACGGTCTTTTTCGCCTCCTCGATCTTTTCGAGCGGTTTGGTCGGGTAAATGACGGCCGTGTCGAGCACCTTGCCGGTCTTGTCGATGACGGCGAGCTTGCATCCCGTCCGGTAGCCGGGGTCGAGCCCGAGCACGTTCAATCCCTTCAGGGGCGGGGTGAGGAGCAGATGGCGCAGATTATCGGCGAAAAGGGCGATCGCCCCCTCGCTGGCGCGGTCGAACAGGTCGGAGCGGATCTCCCGCTCGACCGACGGGGCGATCAGCCGCTCGTAGGAGTCGACGGCGGCGCGCGCGACGTATCCCGACGCGGGACTGTTCCGCTTGACGGTCATGGCGAAAATGCCGTTGAGGACGAGATCCGGGGGGACGGAGAGCGAGACTTTGAGCTTCCCTTCCTTTTCGCCGCGGTTGATGGCGAGGACGCGGTAGTCCGGGATGGTGGAGATCTTTTCGGAAAAGTCGTGATAGAGGGTGTATACGCGGTCTTCCTCCCCCTCCACCCCCTTGACGGTCAACAGGCCGAAATCCCTGGTGTCGGCGCGGACCGCCTTGCGGATACCGGCGTCGTCGCTGATCGTTTCCGCGATGATGTCGCAGGCGCCTCCGATCGCCTCCTCAAGCGAGGAAACGCCTTTTTCGGCGTCGATATAGGCCTTCGCGGCCTCCTCGATCGGCGTTTCGTAACTGTCGGCCTGGGAGAAGATCAGTTCGGCGAGAGGCCCGAGACCTTTTTCCCGCGCGAGAGAGGCGCGGGTCTTCTTTTTCTGTTTGTAGGGGCGGTAAAGGTCCTCGATCTCGGTCAGGATCGCGGCCCTGTCGATCGCCCCGGAGAGCTCTTCGGTCAGCTTGCCCTGCGAGGCGATGGCCGCTTTGACCTCCTCGCGGCGCTTTTCGAGCCCGCGCAGATAGTTCAGCCGCTCGAACAGGCGGCGGAGGACCTCGTCGCTGAGCGAGCCGGTGACCTCTTTCCGATAGCGGGCGATGAAGGGGACGGTGTTCCCCGCGTCCAGCAGGCCGACGGCGGCGTCGACCGACTTTTGCGGGATCTGCAGTTCTTCGGCGAGTGTTTTGTTGATATCCATATTCTGACCTCTTTCCTCCGGCGGACGGAAATCGCAAAAAAAGACCGGCAGAGGGGATCCCCCTGCCGGATAAGGGTCGAAAGCCGGCTTTGTAAAGCCCCTTAAGCCCAGGGATCCTGCGCTTTGGGGACGCGGATGCCGGAAAGGATCCCCTCGTAACTCCAGAGGAACCATTCGCCCGTGGAGGGTTTCAGACGGAAAGCGATCGGACGGGGGGAATCGGCGCCTCCCGAGATCAGGTAGAGCGTGATGTTGTTCTCGACCTCGCGACTGTTCGACTGCTCTTTGACGGGAACGGTCAGAGAGGTGGGCTCGTATCCGTTTTCGGGGGTCGCGCCCTCAAAATACGAATGCGGCAGATAGTCCTTGCCGTCCATGAACCGGTCGCGGATGAACTGGACGTCGCGCGTGGAAAGAGGGCTGGGGCCTTTGAGGTCGTTGAGCATCTCCAGAGCGGCGTCTTTATTGACCGGATAGACGCAGAAAGCGGCGACGGTCATCGCGGCGAGGACCTTCGGGTCCTTGCGGTCGAATTCGGGAAGGGCGCGCATCTCCCCGACGCTTGCGGGCAGAGAGGAAAGGGTGACTTTCCGGATCCCGGAGTCGGAAACGACCGCGGCGGCCGCTTTTTTCAGGGAGTCAAACAGGGACATGGCTGTACCTCCTATTCGTTCAGGTACTTTTATTATACATATTCTCCCCCGTTTGTCAAGAACGGGAAAATGCCGCCCATCCCCCCCTCCTCTTCGCGAAAAGCGGACAAAAAAACAATTTCCGACAATTTTTTCGCAAAAAAAAGGCGGAATTCGGGGAAGAAAGAAAAAATAAATCAAAAAACAGGTTGACAAAAGCCGCCAAAGTGCTATAATGGAGGTGCGTAAAAGGTACGCGCGTTTTCTTTATGGAAAAAAATACATTATATAACAAAACCGGAGGTTTTCCCATGACAAACGAATTCATCCGCGACGCGATCCACAAAACGTTTATCGACTTCCTGCCCACGCAGGCCTTCCTGGACAACCAGATCGTCCTGGCAAAGGCGAAAGGCCCGTACGTCTGGGACGTCAACGGCAAGCAGTACTACGACGCCATCGGCGGCGTGTTCGCCGCTTCGCTCGGCCACTGCTATCCCCGTCTGGTCGAAGCCGCTCACAAGCAGCTCCAGACGCTGACTCTCGCCTCCCCGCTCTACACCATCTCCGACAAATCCCTTGAATTCGTCGAGAAAATGGGTCAGGTCACCCCGGGCGACCTGAACTACGTCAAGACCTTCTCCGGCGGTTCCGAATCGATCGAGGCCGCGCTGAAATTCGTCCGCCAGTATTTCAAACAGACCGGCAAGGGCGACAAGATGAAGGTCATCACCAACTACCTCAGCTACCACGGCGCGACCTTCGGCGCGATGAGCGCGGGCGGCTCCTCCAGAAAAGGCCGCTTCGAGCCCCAGATGCCCGGCTTCCTCAAAGCCTACAACCCCAAACAGCTGCGCGACGAGTTCTCCTCCTGGGAAGAGACCTGCCGCTTCGCCGCCAACCTGATCGAAAAGTTGGTGATCGCCGAGATCCCCGACACGGTCGGCGCCATCCTCCTCGAGCCGATCTGCAACACCGCGGGCATCATCACCCCGACCGTCGAGTATTATGAGATCATCCGCAAGATCTGCGACAAATACGACATCAAGCTCATCTTCGACGAAGTGCTGACCGGCTGGGGCAAGACCGGCGACATGTTCGCCTGCCAGACCTACGGCGTCACTCCCGACCTGATCTGCTCGGGCAAAGGCCTTTCGAGCGGCCTGATGCCTTTGGGCGCGATGATCGCCGACGAAAAGATGGCCGCCGCCTTCGAGGGCGACGCGCTCAACGCCTTCGCGCACGGCCACACCTACGCGGGCAACCCGCTTGCCGCCGCCGTGGGCTCCGAAGTCATCGACATCATCCGCGAAGAGAAGCTGATCGACAACGTCCGCAACAACCTGCATCCCGTGCTGGTCAAACGCCTTGAAAAGCTCAAAGAGACCGGCGCCATCCGCGAAGTCCGCGGCAAGGGCATCCTCTACGGCGTGGAATTCACGCCCGAAGCGGTCAAGAACAAGACCTACGGCACCATCGGTGCCGCGCTCAAGCACACCGCCCCGAAGAACGGCCTGCTGATGCGCATCGATCCCGACTGGTTCGCCGTCGCTCCCGCCCTGAACGCCACCGTTGACCAGATCAACGAGATGTGCGACAAGATTGAAGCCGCGGTCAAGGACGCGCTCGCCCTCGCATAAGTTGAATCATACGCCCCCACGCTTTTCGGAGCCCTTTCCGGAGGGCGGGGGGCGTACGGTTTTTTTCGCCTGTTTTCACTTTTTTAAGCTGAGAGGAAGGTAATATGGGAAAGAACGAAAAATTCGCCATCGTCACGGGCGGCTCCCGCGGCATCGGCCGCGCCATCGCCCTGAAAGTCGCCGAGAGCGGCTATACCGTCGTCATCGTCAGCCGCACGGCCGACCCTGACAATCTCACCAAGGGCGCTTACGAGGTCAAGAAGACCATTGAGGAAAAGGGCGGGAAGGCCCTGATCTGCCGCTGCGACGTCTCTTCGGAAGAAGAGAGGCAGAACCTGTTCGACTTTGTCGAAAAGGAATGCGGTCACCTCGATTTTCTGGTCAACAACGCCGGCATCGAGCCCAAACAGGGGACCACGCTCAACATGAAGCGCGAGGTGATCGACACCGTCTTCGAGACCAACCTGTTCGGCCCGTACTTCATCACCCAGCATTTCGCCAACCGCATGATCGACTGGCAGAAAGAGGGCAAGATCGAGACCGGGCGCATCGTCTTCATCACCTCGGTGCAGGCCTGCATGGCCGGGACGAGCGGCGTCGCCTACAAGATGGGCAAGGCCGCGCTCTCGATGGCCGCGAAGTGCTTCGCCAACTCCCTGGGCCAGTACAACATGCCCGTCTGGGAGATCCGTCCGGGCGTGTATCCGACCGACATGTGCCTGCCGCACAAAGAGAACGTGGAGAACACCTATTTTGACCGCTTCATCATAAAACGCTGGGGCGACTGCGATGAGATCGGCGATCTGGTCGCCTTCATGGGACAGGGCAAGCTCGACTACGCCACCGGGCACAGCTTCGATCTGTCGGGCGGCTGGACCGTGCCGCGCCTGATCTGACCGGCGGGACGCGTAAAGAAAGGACGAAAAAATGAAATACGATCTTCTCATCAAAAACGTAAAGATCATCGACGGCATCTCCGACGTCTATTCCTCGGGCGACATCGCCGTCAAAAAAGGCCGCATCGTCAAGGTCGGCAAAGTCGAAAAAGACGCCACGGCGACCAGAACGGTCGACGGGACCGGGCTGACCGCGACGCCGGGATTTTTTGACATCCACAGCCACATCGACCGTTCGCTGATGGACGTCCCCACCGCCGACAACCAGATCCTGCAGGGGATCACCTGCGCGCTGGCCGGCCACTGCGGCTCTTCCTGCGCGCCCGATCACAATCCGGCCTACCACCAGACCCTGTATAACCGCCTCGGTCACGATTTCGAGTGGAAGACTTTCGAGGAGCTCGTGCAAGAGCAGGAAAAAGCCGGCACCGCTTTGAACCTGTTCAACCTTGTCGGAACGAACCCGCTCCGCGCCTCTGCCATGACCAAGGGCTGGAACCGTCCGGCGAACGCCTCCGAGATCAAAAAGATGAAAGAATACACCGAAGAGGCGATGAAGGCCGGCGCTTACGGCGTTTCCTATTCGGGCGACGCGGGCGTCCCCTCTCACTGGATGACCTTTGACGAATTGAAAGAAGTGCTTTCTGTCTGCAGAAAGTACGACGGCGTCTTCGCCCCCCACACCCGCCATCACCAGTTCCAGTACTGGTCGGGCAAAAAGGGCGAGAGCATCTACGGTCTTTACGACGGCCCCAAGGGCGAGATGTTCGTCGGCCGCTATCACGGCCTGCTCGAGGCCAGCGAGGTCTGCTTCGCCGCCGGCGGCTGCCGTCTGCACATCTCGCACATCACCCCCTCGACCCTGATCTATCATCCGCATCCCGCCTCGCTCGACTACGCGCTGGCCGAGGCGACGCTGGAGGACATCGTGGACGCGCCCTACCGCAAAGGGCTGGACATCACTTTCGACGTGCTCTGCTCCGACTTCTCGATCGGCGCGGAAAAACGCCTGACCACCGACCTGACCGCGGGCGCCCTCATCCGCCCGAAGTGGATGGATATCCCCGCCGCCAAAGGCGCCGACCGCGTCACCATCAAAGACGGCAAGACGCCTTCTCTGGAAAAACACTTCG
>JAEEGL017049188.1_pt1 | contig 13762 bp, 7 predicted proteins | sample 9134231 | NCBI WGS metagenome assembly JAEEGL01 (sample SAMN16246548, study PRJNA631951) | gut metagenome | biome: gut microbiome; feature: rumen; material: fiber-attached | host: Bos | place: Iran: Karaj | collected 2018-10 | reverse complement strand
CTTATCAAGGATTGTCATTGCTCTGCCCGCATCACCTGCTACCCACCATACCTTTACGGTAGCTGCTGCGCCGGTTGTGAACTTAATTGTGCCATAATCAGCGGATGCAGGTTTTCTGAAGTTGATTCTCTTAGAACCTGAAACGCCATCTTCAAATGTCTTGCTATTTGCATCAATACTTGAAACGCTGCTGAAAATGATCTCAAAACGACCATCAGTGCCTGCCTTGAGGGTATCTCCATCCTTAAAGGTATTCTGAGCTACAACCTCTAAATCACTTGCATCAAGTACATATTTCTCAGCTGAAGGTGCCGGAGTACCTGACTCTGAAGGTGTAGGTGCAGGAATCTCACTTCCGTCAGGAAGTACCACTGTCATGTCATTTCCATGAGCTGTAAAAGGATCCCAGCTTCCAAGGAATGTTGAAACAGCAATGTCTTTTCCATCTGTTGTCTTAGCTTCGTTGCTAACAGGCGCCCATGAAACTCTTGCTGATGAATTATCGACACCTGACAACTCTACTGTTCCGTACTCAACGTTTCTTTCAGTTGTTCCGCCAAGAGATGAAAGCCATCCTGCTGCATTGATCAGAGATGCTGAACTATCTTTATACTGATCGCAGGTAGCATCAATAACTGTGTTGTAGAAAACAACCTCTGATGTATTAGCCTGCCAAGGTCTTCCAAGGTATCCTGCCTTTGAAGCATAGGCTGATGCTGTGTTCTGTCCGGGTACTGTGGAAGTAACCTTACAGTTGTACATCAGATATCCTCTTGTAGCAGCATCCTTCTGCTGAGCTGCTGTGATATAACCAACGTCATTCTTGTCTTCGCTTGTGTTGAATATAAGATCGCACTTTGCAAAAACAGCTGTCATTCCACCGAAGATATAGTCTGTTCCGCCGTAGATATCGCAGTTATAGAAAGCCTCAGTAGAACCTTCATCTCCATAAAGTGTATCCTGGCGTCCGATAAATGCACAGTTGTTGAAATAACTCTCTGTTGCAGCCTTTCTGATAGCAATAGCTGCTGCTCTTTCAACATATGCCTTATTCTGTACTGTCAAATCCCCTGCTGCCATTGATGCACGGGAAACTGCTCCCTCTTTTGCACCGCTCTGAGCTACAATCACATCCTTGGATGCAAGCTCTGACTGATACTGGTTAAAAGAGTTCTCAAAAATAATATCGAATGCTTCAAAACCTGCTGCATTAACTGTAACTGTAGCATTCCAATAGCTGCCTGCAGTTGTGCCTGAACCGGGGTTTTCAAAAGAAGCATATCCGTTGTATTTGTTAACCTCTAAAAGTTCTGCATCGTACTTGCAGTCAGAGCCCATACTGTAATAGGTATAGCCATGTCCATAGTAGCCTGTGATACGAACAGAATTACTGTCAATGGATGCTCCGCTGTTTACAGGAACAATGCTTGCACCTGAAACTGCGTTCTTCAAAGTAACATTTGGAACATCAACAACAAGCATTTCCTGATAGTCACCGGGCTGGATCTCAACGGTAACTCTCTGGCCATCTGCTCTGTCCATGCTGCGGATTGCAGCAAGAGCATCGTTTATTGATGCATAATCCTTGCCTGCTCCTACTGTAACTGTCTCTTTATAAGGAACAGACTCAGGAGCTTTTGTGCTCTTAAATGGAACTGTTACTTCGTGCTTACCGTCTGTTACATGATCAGCATCAATGATGGCATCTCTTGAATGAGCTTCATCAAATACATAGCCATCAACAACGCCTGTAACTTCTATTCTGTACTGTCCGTCACGAAGAGCGACCTTGCCGTTTATGACATCTTCGCCGGCAAACTCATAAACATATGCTGTGTCTGCAAAATCTTTATCAAGAAGAACAAACTTAAATACGGCGTTCTGTAAATCTGAAAGCTCGCAGCCTGTAGTCTTAACAACCACATTGGTAACATCTTTTTTCTCAAATACAAACTCAGCATCTGCTGTAGTCTGATCAAAAACAACTTCATTTGTAAGAAGTGTATAGTCATCAACGCCTGTCACTTCAACCGCATATTTAACAGCTGACTGAAGTGTTACATCAAAGCTTCCGTCTGCCTGCATTACAAGCTCAGGTACATAAACCGATGTCTCATCATCAGGAGCAAATGTGAACTTTGCATTTGCTGCAAAAGAAGCCAGATCCTCATCAGCTACGCCCTTAACAGCACCTTTTACTGAAACAAGGTCAACAGCAGAAACGCTTACTTCTGTATTCTCATCACCACTGATGTTAACCTTGGCATCTGATGTGATTACATACTCATCAGCACCTTCAAGGCTAAGGTCATACTCAAAGCCCTGGGCCAGCTGAGCTGAAAAAGTTCCATCTGCAACAGTAGCTCTTACAACATTACCGTTCTTTGTATTAGTAAATACAAGATCAAAAGAACCTGTTCCGGTAAATCCGGCTACTGTTCCGCTGAGAGTGCCGTACTGAGCATGCTCACGGATAACTCTTGCAATAACAAGCTTCTCAGTTGATGAATAGAACTTGTACTTGGCATTGCTTGCAGGATAATATACAAATCTGCTGACAGTGCCTCCTCCAAGAGTATGCGTATAATATGCAGAATCAGATGAATCTGACATATTTTCAAAATGAACATCTGAATCAGTACCATTACTTGCCACATAAGCAGTTATGATATCATCAGCCTTACACTCAAGGGCAACATAAACATCAGCAGTTTTACCCTTATTGGAATAAACATATCCGGAATATACATTGCCGTCTACATCCTTAAGTGACTTGCCATCATACCTTGTGATAGCTTCATTAGTACTTCTAAGTCTGTGTGTTGCAGGATATCCACCATCATTAAATACAAAATCACCATCATCCACAGAGAATGAAGGAAGATTTACTCCTGTAGAACCTGCTGCTACATCAGAAGAATAAAAACCATTGATAGTATATACATCAAGTCTGTTGTTATATTCATCTCCAAGGCTCTCTGCACCAAAATCCCAAACATCTGTCTTTGAAGAATCAAAGTTACGGGAAGGAGCCTCCACAGCATCGCTCTTTACAATAGCCTCTGCCAGCTCATCTTTCTCTTTAGCCTCTGTTTCCTTCGCCTCAACAGTTGACTTTTCAGCAGCTTCATCTGACACTTTTTCGCCCTCCGTAGCTGCATCTGCGCCGGCTTCGCTATTTGCAGAATCTAAGCCCTCTGCTTTAACAGCATCTGTTCCTTCCTCTACTGCCTTACCTGTTTCACCCTGGCTATCAGCACCTTCTGTCACAGGATCACTTACAGAACCCTCTGAAGCATTATCCTCAGCACCGGATTCTGCTGCCTCCGTGGGTTCCTCTTTTGTCTCAGCAAGGCTACTGTCCTCAGATACAGAAACAGTTTCTTCCTTACCTGAAGTTTCAGCAGTAGTTTCCGCCGCTGCATCATCTCCATTTTCTGCCAAAGCTACACCACCGGGCATAGTTCCGGAGAATGAAGACAAAAACATAGCAGCAGACATAATAACCGCCCCCGCTTTGGCCCCAACATTTCGTTGCCATCTTGTCCTTCTTATCATATTCGTCCTCCCAAAATCCCTAAAAAATGTAAGTTTATAAAATGTTTATAATGTAAACGCTTACATTTTCTTGTAAAACGTGCCTTTATATTAGCATATTCACAATGACGAAAACAATACCCATTGGTAAGTTTTTTTCATAAAAAGCGCTGAAAAGCATCCAAATTTTCTGGGGGGATTTTGTGGTTTTTTCACAATTGAGTTTCAAGATTTTGCACAAAATAGCAGGAAAAGTTATCAAAAAACTGATGATAGCGTTTTCATAAAATGCTCAACCATGGGAGAAACTGATAAATTTATAAAATAATTCTAAACAACAAAAAACCATTCAATTCCGAAGAACTGAATGGTTTATGTGATGTGCGTGACAGGATTCGAACCCACGACCTTCTGGTCCGTAGCCAGACGCTCTATCCAGCTGAGCTACACGCACATATAATTGTCGGAGCAAGGTACCAAGCTCAAACGACAAATTATATTATATTCATGACGATGGTCTTTGTCAATATATTTTTTTACCCGCTCACTCCTGAGAATCACTTGACGGAGGAGCATAACCTTTTTCAGCGATTTCCGCAGCCTTTGTCTGAGCCACCAGTTTTTCCATGTCTACACGGGCAAATTCAAAGCAGGCCATGATCTTTGGAGAGAACACTCCGCATTCTCCGTTTTTGATCATCTCATAGGCTTTATCCACAGGGAAAGCTGCTTTGTATACTCTGTCACTTACAAGGGCATCATAAACGTCCGCTATAGCTGTGAGCTGTGCTGCAATGGAACTCTCATCCCCCTTAAGTCCGTCGGGATAACCTCCGCCATCGTACCTTTCGTGATGGTGTCTGCAGATATCAAGACATATCTCGTAATACTCTTTGTCCTGAACATCCTTAATCATCTCGATAACTTCACTGCCTCTGGTGGTATGAGATTTCATAACCTCAAACTCCTCATTGGACAGTCTGCCGGGCTTAAGAAGAATCGTATCGGGCACAGATATCTTTCCAATATCATGCATGGCAGAAGCCAGAGTAATAACATCAAGAAGATGGGGATTTAACCCCAGTTCGGGATAGTTATTCATGGCAGCAAGGCCAAGAATACGAACAAAGCCCTTTATCCTCTTTAAGTGATAGCTGGACTCATTACTTCTGAATTCAACTATTGTGGCAATGGTATCGATAACTCTTTCATTACTGTATTTCAGCTTCTCTTCCTGCTTTTTCAGATAGACAAACTGTTTCTTTAATACTCTGGTCTGATCGTCCACCTGGGACTCCAGGTTATTCTTGTGGTCATAAAGCTCCACTGTTCTGGAAACACGTCTGTCAACAATCACAGGATCAAAGGGCTTGTGAATAACATCGGCAGCACCCTTCTGGTAGCTGGTTCTCTCTGCTTCCGTGGAAGTATCGGCAGTGATCATCAGGACAGGAATGGTATCATTCAAGTTGTCCTTTTCCTGCATTGCCTCGAGAACAGCATAGCCGTCCATTTCAGGCATTACAATATCAAGGAGCATGGCAGCTAAAGCACCCTTGTTTTCATCCAAGGCTTTTATAGCTTCCACTCCGTTACCGGCTTCTATGATATTGTACTTATCCCGGAAGATCTCTCCCAGAATTCCACGGTTGATCTCATTGTCATCAACTACCAGAATCGATCTGTCTGCCATTCACGCCTCCGCGCTTTTATCTCTCAACGATCGCAGCACATCCCATACCGCCGCCAACACAAAGAGTTGCAAGTCCTCTGTGAACGTCTCTTCTCTGCATCTCATATAAAAGAGATACCAGAATTCTGTTTCCTGAACATCCAACGGGATGTCCAAGGGCAATTGCGCCACCGTTTACATTAAGGACATCATTACTGAATCCAAGATCATGCTGAACTGCTACAGACTGTGCAGCAAAAGCTTCATTTGCTTCGATAAGATCGAAATCACCGATAGAAAGTCCGGTTTTCTTCATAACCTTCTGAGTAGCAGCAACAGGACCAATACCCATGATACTTGGCTCTACGCCTGCGAGTTCTCCCGCGATCCAGGTACCTAAAGGCTTTACTCCCAGCTCTTTTGCCTTCTCCTCGCTCATAACGATTATTGCAGAAGCTGCATCGTTGATTCCCGAAGAGTTAGCAGCTGTTACAATACCGCCGTCCTTCTTAAATGCAGGCTTAAGTCCTGAAATACTTTCAACTGTAACGCCCTTTCTTGGGCCTTCGTCTGTATCAAATATAACTGTCTCTTTCTTTTTCTTTATCTCAACAGGAACTATCTCTTCCTTAAATTTTCCTTCTGCGATGGCTTTCTCAGCCTTATTCTGTGACCATGCTGCAAACTCATCCAGCTGCTGCCTTGTAAGATGCCACTGCTCAGCAATATTCTCAGCGGTTATACCCATGTGATATCCGCCAAAAGCATCTGTAAGAGCATCTTTTATCATGGCATCCTGAAGTTCACCGGCGCCAAGACGATATCCGTAACGGCCCTGCTGAACCAGGTAAGGAGCCATGGACATGTTCTCCATACCACCTGCTACGATGATATCCGCATCGCCCATTCCGATAAGCTTTGCTGCCAGATTTACACAGTGAAGTCCTGAGCCGCAAAGTACATTTATTGTTGTAGCCGGAACCTCAACAGGAATTCCTGCGTTGATGGCTGACTGTCTTGCGGGATTCTGTCCAAGACCTGCCTGAATAACGCAGCCCATATATACCTCATCAACCTGCTCAGGCTTTACTCCTGCTCTCTTTAATGCTTCCTTAATAACAATTGCACCAAGTGCCGGTGCCGGAGTTGTGGAAAGAGTTCCACCCATAGTTCCGATTGCTGTTCTGCATGCACCTGCCAAAACTACTTTTCTTGCCATAATTCCCTCCAGATAAAAATATCATCGTGCTTTATTTTTCTGTACAAGCGCATAACTCTTCTAAAGAAATGCGCAGTTCTATACCTTATATTTTATCATGTAATCGAAATGTACTCAACGATATTAAAAACATTAGTTTTATTATCTTGAAAAACTTAGCGGCAGTTCCAATCCATGAGCTTCAAGCAGCTCCTTATCCTTTAGGATTTCTTCGGTCTTTCCGTCAGCTATGATAGTCCCATCGTCCAAAAGAATCGTTCTCTCACAGGTATCAAGAATAAAATCCAGGTCATGGGAGGTAATAAGTTTCAGAGAATTAATCTCATTTAGTATTCCGATCAGATTCCTTCTGTTTCTGGGATCCAGTGCAATAGAAGGTTCATCCATTATGATGATGTCCGGCTCCATGGAAAGAATTGTAGCGATGGCCGCCAGCTTTTTCTCTCCTCCGGAAAGCTTGTAGGTATGCTTCTTTCTCAAGTCTTCTATGTGAACTCTTTGAAGCGCCTCAGTAACACGCCTCTCAACCTCTTCATCTGAAAGGCCGTAGTTCTGCGGTCCAAAGGCCACATCGTCCTCTACAGTTGATAAAAAGAGCTGGCTGTCAGAATCCTGGAAGACATATCCAATATGCTCCCTGATATGGTTCAGGTTCTTTTTATTCACCGCATGTCCCGCCACTTCCAGAGTTCCTTCATAATCCAGATACAGTCCCACCAAAAGCTTCATCAGCGTGGATTTTCCGATTCCGTTGGATCCGATGATTCCGATACTCTCCCCGTCTCTGGCCACAAGACTAACATCGGAAAGAACCTGCTGCTCCCTTTCGTAGGAAAAACTCAAGTGGCTTATATTAAGTAAGTCTCCATGTATTCCGGTCTTCAAACTAATACCTCACTCTAATCAAAATGAAAACGACACACCAGACAGCCGGATAGACAATATCCTGAGCCTTAAGTTTCTTTTTCTTTATCCTGAAATCTCCGTTAAATCCCCTAAGAAGCATGCTCTCATACACAACTCCCGCCTTGTCCATACTCCGAAGAAGCCACTGTCCCACCAAAGTTCCCCAGGCCTTGTAATGGATTCCGTTCTGGGAGGGAGCCCGAAGCTGATAGGCTGTGGTTATCCTGTCCGCCTCAAGGGCCATAACGCCAAAATACCTGTAGATCAGCATGATTACGATGACGATTATCTTAGGTACATGGATGCACCTGAGCCCATAGCAGATATCGTCTATAGATGTGGTTGCAATGAGGATATATGCAGAAAGAACTGAATAAAAGCCCTTCAGCATAAGGGTCAGCATTGACATCATTCCGCCGGTCACAGCAAATCCTTCGCCGGATGTTCCCGGAAGTTCCAAGGTAAATAAAACCTGCCTGTCAAAAAACGGATTAAGTATCCCCACAAAAATGACTAGCGGAAGGATAAGACGCATCCTGTACAGCCCTTCTTTAAAGGACAGCTCCCCTATGATAAAGCCAAACACCGGATAGACCGCCATAATGATAAGAGGCTCAAGATTATACTTGCCAAAAGACACCGTCACAAAAATGTAGATAACGCTAAGAAGCAGCTTTCCCAAAAGATGAAGTTTATTCATCCAATGAGAACGCTGCTGAAGGTTTTCGAGCTTATTAAGTTCGTTTATATTCTTTTCAATCGAGTTCATACAAAGTCCCAGCCCATCCGAGGTTAGTCACCCCGGATGATGCTGCTTGAATTTAATTTTATGCCTGCGCTTCTTTTCGCCTGAAAAATCTGAAGGCATAGCATGCGCCTACGGTAACTCCCACAACCACAAGAGCTCCTACAATTCCTGAAAAGCTGGTGCCCACAGCAGACTCGCTGTTCTTAAATGCATAATCAGGCAAAAGAGATGTAGCCTCCTGAATACCTGCTGCAGCATCATATGCACCGCCTGAAGCCTCAAGCTCGGTTGTGCCTGCAACCTGCTCCATGGACCACTCAAGTCCGTCAGGGAAAGCAGATGCAAAAAGAGAAATTGCTCCGCCGCAAACAGCTGCAGCAACTGCAATTGCGATAATTGTACTCTTAAGTGAAAGTCTGCCCTCCTTCAGGCTGTTCCTCTCGCCAATGCCCCATAATAGCTCAGGTCTTGCCTCGTAAGCAAAAACAAGAACAGCTGCAGTAATGAGACCTTCAACAAATCCGATAGCCAGATGGATTGGCTGCATTGTTGCCAAAAATACTGAGAAAGGAAGCTCTGTGATACCGGAGATAAGTGTCTCAAGGGTTACAGAGAAGGCTCCCATCTGAAGTGTAAGTACGCATCCCAGAATTGATGCAATTATAATCTTTGCTCTGCTGGCTCCTTTTTTCATTATAGGGCGCCATATTAGTAAGGCCCCCACAAAGCACCCGTAAAAGGCCATATTCCATATATTACAGCCCAGGGCCAAAAGTCCTCCGTCAGCAAATAACAGGCACTGTACCAGCAGTACTCCGATCATGGTAAGGAATCCTGCGTAAGGTCCCAACATTGCGGAAAGCATCATTCCTCCGCAAAGATGACCTGATGATCCTGTTCCCGGGATTGTAAAGTTGAGCATCTGTGTAGCAAATACAAATGCACCCATAACCCCCATTACAGGTATCTTCTTAGGATCGTTTTCCTCTCTTACTTTTTTAGCAGAAACTGAAGCAGCTCCTGTAGATAAAACATACATTGTTCCGGCAACTGCCGGTGCCACTAAGGCGTCCGCCATATGCATAGTGAAATTCTCCTCCTTGGGATATTGTAGTAGATTCTTTTCGAATAAAGTATCGCAGTAATGAAGCTCCCCTACAAGCCCCCCAGGGGGATAAAAATATTCATAATTACTGACTTTTCTTTTTGTCGAATAATTCTTTTATGGCTACATCGTAAGGTGCTCTCAGTACTCCGTACTCAGTAACGATTCCCGATATCAGCTCATTATCCGTTACATCAAAGGCCGGGTTATAGACCTTTACCCCTTCGGGAGCCATGCGCTCCTTGTACCACATCTCCGTGACTTCCTCAGGTTTTCTCTGCTCAATGTTGATATCACTACCTGTGGCTGTCTTTATATCGATGGTGGAAGTTGGTGCACATACATAGAATGGCACATTATATCTTTTGGCAACCGTAGCCACAACGCTGGTTCCGATCTTGTTGGCAGCATCGCCGTTTGCCGCAACTCTGTCGCAACCAACGAATATTGCATTGATAGCGCCGCTCTTCATAAGGGATGCGGACATGTTATCGCACAGAAGTGTCGTGTCGATTCCTGCGGAATGAAGCTCATAGGCAGTTAGCCTTGCGCCCTGTAAAAGAGGTCTTGTCTCATCACAGTAGACCCTGATCTTATAGCCCCTCTCATGGGCAAGATACATAGGGGATGTGGCTGTTCCGTACTTGCAGGTGGCAAGCTGTCCCGCATTGCAGTGAGTAAGAATTCCGTCTCCATCCTTGATAAGTTCTACTCCATATTCACCGATCTTTCTGCAGACCTCTATATCTTCAGCCTTGATGCGCTCTGATTCCTCTAGCATCTCATTTATAAGACCTGCTCTGACTTTTTCAAAATCTGATCCTGCCCCATTATTAAGAGCCTCTTCATAATACTTCTTTATATGGCTCTCCATTCTGTTGAGAGCCCAGGAGAGGTTAACCGCTGTTGGTCTTGAAGAGTTCAGATAATCGCTCTTTTCCTTAAGTTCTTTCATAAACTCATCATAACTTGCAGCACTTGAATGCTTCATCAAAAGATATAGCCCAAAGCCCGCGGTAACTCCAATAGCCGGCGCTCCCCTTACCTGCAAAAGATATATGGCATCCCATACCTCTTTTCCAGTATGAAGGCTTATTATCTCGGTTCTGCCGGGAAGAAGTGTCTGATCGATTATCTCAATGGCATCTTCTTTATCGTTAAGAGCCACGGTCTCGTAGTCAAGTATGCTTTTCATTTAAAATGCTCCTTTTTACCAGGTAAATTCATAGTTTCCTTCAGCAAGCTCCTGTACCTCGCCGTTTGGAAGGGTCAATGTGCAGGTACTTCCTGTAGGAATAGTACATAACAGTTTTCGTGTCTCCGCATTCCAGTCAACACTTATCTTGCCCTGACGGCTGTTGTACAGTCCGGCCGCATGGGTCAGTCCGCCCACATTTGGGGTAATGTAAAAATGTTTATAGCCCGGGGCGTTCTCATCAGGCTTTATGCCCAGTATATTTGTATAAAAAAACGAGCTGACAGAAGAGTAGGCCGCGTGATTCAAAGACCCTGTCACCCTGTACTTGCCCTGTCCGAGGGACTCTCCGTTTTGATCCGTATCCTTAAAGGCTGAAAGCTCCTCAGGATTGGTGGTAAGTCCCATTTTGATAGGATAAGAAAGGCCTCCCGGCGCAGTGTTCGTCATAACCTTTATTGCCGTATCGATATAGCCGTAATCTGCAAGAGCCCTGAGATAAAACGACATTCCCGAGTACCCCGGATGGAAAAGATATCCTCCGTATTCGGTGATGATCTTAAGTCTCCCGGCTGCTGCAGCAAGCATTTCTTCAGGGAAAATCTCAAAGCATATGCCCAAAGCATAAGCAGTCTCTGATTCTAAGTCAGGATGTAATATCCCGGCCTCCATGGACCAGTCTTCCCTCACATATTCCTTCATCCATCTGTTTTTGAAATTTGCAGAAATCTCAGCATACTTTTCGGCATCACTTTCTTTTCCCAAAACTCCTGCAATCTTGCCCACAAGCTCGGAAGAATGGGCGCACCAGGCCGTATCGGATAAGGTTTCCAGAGTATCCTGTGAAGAAAGGTGATCCCCATAGCCGCCGGAGGTTCTAAGATAGTCATCGGAGGTCTCCACCAGATAGTCAACCCACTTGCACAAGGCCTCGTAGTTTTCCTCAAGCACCGCTGTGTTGCCATATTGCACATAGATATTCCAGGCTATTGAAACCGGAGCATCTCCCCAACAGTTGTGTCCTCCAAAGGTACTCTTAAAGGGCGTGATATCCGTAAACATACCTTCATCGCTCTGCTGCGCCCTCATCTCATCCAGATAATGGCAGTAGAGCTTCTCGGTATCATACTGATACATCGCATAAAGCGATGTTACCTGGGCATCCCCCGCCCATCCGAGCCTCTCATCCCGCTGAGGACAATCCGTTGGCACATCCATAAGATTACTTCGAAGGCTGTATCTTGAAGCCTTGTAGAAATTGCTCAAAGTTTCGTCGTCGCACTCAAAGGCTGCACTTTCCACAGCTTTAGATGCCACAAGGTAGGCCTTGATATTCTCTATCGGAAGGGGCTGATCTAACCCGATGATCTCTGCATATCTGAAGCCGTGGTAAGTATGAGGAAAACTAACTTTCACATCATGACTGTCTCCCACCACATAGTAATCCGTAGCTCTGGCAGTCAAAAGATTCTGAGTCCAAAGAGTCCCGGGCTCATCATCCATATTTGCCATGTCCTCATCATTTAAAAGCTCGCTGTATCTGACTGTGATAACCTGACCTCTCTCCAGCCCCGCATTTTTCAGAGCAGACAGATCGAAGACCACAGTTCCCGCAATATTCTGTCCAAAGTCATAGATAAATCTGTTTGGAGCTGTCTGAGTTATGCTCTCACAGGCAATGACCTCCACAAATCCAATGGATTCATTTTCCTTGTGAAGCACCGGAAGCCCCAAATATTTCTCTTCAATGGTATCAACACCCGGAGAAACCCATTTTGAGTTATCTTCAACCGTGTATCTGTCATCAATTATCTCGCCGTGATAGATGTCATTGTATCTGTATCTGGTGTTACTGCAAACGCTGAAAGAGTCATCCGTCGGCATAACTATGATTTCTCCGTTTTTGCACTTTATAACCAGTTCACCTTTAATGGCCTGAGCCCCGCCCCAGTTCTGCACTGCCTCCGGGTATCCGGAGCCCCTGTCAAAAAAGCCGTGAAACAAGGTTATGTCCAGAGTATTTTTTTCCTGAATAAGCTCAGTCACATCGTAGGAAACATAGTATAGATGCTTGTTGTAGACCATCTTCCCAGGTTCAAAAAGATTTTTCGAAACTTTTGTCCCGTTGATGCTGGCCTCAAAACTGCCAAGGGCTGTCATGTACAGATATGCTGATTTTACTTCCTTTGGTTTTACCTCAAATTTCTTTCTGAAAACCGGCGCAGCATCTGCCTTGGTCTCTGAGAGAATAAAGCCGGAACCCACCACCAGAGCATTGCTGTCATTTATATAAGAGGTCTTGTAGAAAAACGGTGAAAAGGCGCTTGTGGCATTGTTCTTATAATTATATCCATAGAGAGCATTTGAAAACTGCCCGTCAAAATCATCTGCAAAAAGTTCTGTTCCCCCTTTTTCCAGGACACTGATATCATCTGCGTAGGCATAGGTTGTACCTCTGCTCTTATAAAAGCCCACGCACCCAAGAGAAAAAGCCGGCACATTAAAGTTTCCAAGCTTCTCTTCGTTTACGGAGACTCCCATAGTAGCCTTGGCACTGCTGATTCCCCTTACCTCCAGATCTAAGATATATTTATCTTCCTCTGTTCTTGAAAAAGAAACTTCTGCCATCTCAAAAGAGTCATCAAAGGCCCCATCCTTCATTGCTTTTACCCTGAGCACTGCTTCTTCGCCATAGGTATCAATCTCGCAAAGGATAAGCTCTCCATATTCTCCCTTTTGATTTCCCAAAACAAAAGATGCAGAAGTATTTTTCACCACAATACTGCAGTGAGCCTCATAGTCTTTATACTCCTCCGCGATCTCCTGATCTGAGGGCGCACTTAAAAAATGAGCTTTCTCCATCCCCGGATCAAACTCATCGATCAAAGGCACTTTATTATATGTAGCCAGGTCAATTTCCTCCACAGGATCATTCTGCGCAGAAGGCGCTTGTTCTGAAGCACCGCAGCCCATAAGAACTGATGTAAGAAGAATAAGAGTCAGAAAAATGCCAAAAACATTCTTCATTGTCACCAAAGAACCTCATCGAAAATTATTGTCAGTTACTTATTAAGTATAAAACAAAACCCGGCATCAGTAAAACCGATGCCGGGTTTTGTAATATTTTTAGATCAGCCCTTTGCTGCAAGAGCCTCTTCAATCTTCTTTGTAAGTGCAGGAACGATCTTGTTAAGGTCACCAACAACACCGTAATCAGCTACATCGAAGATAGGAGCGTTCTCATCCTTGTTGATAGCGATGATAAGATCTGACTCTTCCATACCAGCTACGTGCTGGATAGCTCCGCTGATACCAATTGCGAAGTAAACCTTAGGACGAACAGTCTTACCTGTCTGACCAACCTGGAGGTCCTTTGGCTT
>JAEEGL014947717.1_pt1 | contig 13762 bp, 16 predicted proteins | sample 9134231 | NCBI WGS metagenome assembly JAEEGL01 (sample SAMN16246548, study PRJNA631951) | gut metagenome | biome: gut microbiome; feature: rumen; material: fiber-attached | host: Bos | place: Iran: Karaj | collected 2018-10 | reverse complement strand
GACCGGCGAAGCACTCGGCGAAAAGATGGCAAATGCGGAAAGCTCGGTTGCCAGCCTGCGCGAGACGGAGGCGGAGCTGCGGTCCCGCTATGGCGTCCCGTTCGCGGAGGAAGAGGCCCTCAAGGAGGCCGAGGCCCGCGTCAAGGACTTCGAGCAGAAGATGAAGGAGGAGCTTGCCGCCAAGGAGGCGAAGTACGCGGAGGCCGAGGCTGCGGAGGGCGTGGACATCGACGCGGTTGGCGACTTGGACGCCGCGTTCAGCCGTGGCGACGAGGACGCGCCGGTGTTCAGCCGTGGCGACGAGGACATGGAGTCCGAGGGCTACTTCGGGAACGAACGCTACGATGCGTTCCGTTTCGGAATTCGCTTCTCGGCGGGCGACGACGAGGCGACTGCGGGCTTGGCGCAAATATCAAGGCGATTCGACGATGAGCTGCAACGGCAAGTCGATGGCACCTTGCCGAAGGGGCATGTTTACGATCTGGGGAATCCTGGAGCCGCCTTGCTCGGCACAGGTATCCCAAACTTGCCAATCCAATTATCCGCATCAAGGCTTTCGGAAAAGAGTGTCGATCCGGCACACCCGTTTGACATTGGTGACGTCCGTGGGCTTGTATGGGCGATGCAGAGGCCTGTGGCAATTTTCGCCTATGGAGACAAATCAAAGGCGCAAAACCTAATCGTTGAAATGTCCAGCAACGGGAAGAATTTCCTCGTCGGGATTTCGCTGAATCCGAAAGTCGGTGGGCATGCGCTGAACGTGAACAGCATACGGAACGTATTCCCCAAGGACACGGCGGAATGGCTACACTGGATCGAGCAAGGCAAGCTCCTGTATGCCGACAAGCAAAAAGTCCAAGACCTGATAAGCCAACAGCGAATCGATCTCGCCGACGTGGGGTATCTGGACTTGGACAATGTTCAGATTATACTGGAATCATTCAAGAATCCGCAAGAAAAATCTAACGTCGATGCCACTGTTACAGGCCCCGCATTCTCACGCGGCGATGTTTCGCCCGCCGAGGACGCCTACATAGACGAAGGCGACGGCGTGGGCGTCAGATTCTCGCGGCTTGAAGATGGCGACGAGAAAGCGCGACTTGAAAAGGCGTTTGCCGGCAAGGACGGAACGGAGTACGTTCTCGACTTCCTGGCGCACGGTGACGGTCGGTGGGGAACGAAACAATGGAGAGAGTACATCAGGACCATTGACTGGAGCAAGGCCAGCGACTACATTCGCACCTACCGCGCGATGGAACAGCTACCCGACGGGACGCTGATTCCGCCGATGGCCGGATATTTGAGCAAGAATGTCGAGAACGTGAACGGGGCTGCTCTTGTCGGGGACATTGTGAAATCGGATGAACGTCCCGATCTCATTATCCAGAGCGGAAGAGACAAGGGCAAATTTCCATTGCTCAAGTACGGGGTGAAGAAGGACAAGGGCAAGTATGTTGTCGATTGGTCAAGAGTCCCCGCCGCCTACAATCCGTATTTGCATTCATCGTTCCGCCCGTTGAACGACCAGTTCACTCTTGCATGGGCGCGCCCGAACCTCGTCACGGTGGAAATGCTTATCCCAACGTCGGAGTTCGCGAAGGAACTGCCATACCATGCCGACCAGGCACATGCCGCCGTTGGCCTGCATCCGTGGACAAGCGGCCCCGTCACAGGCCAGCTCCACAATTTCGGCAAGCCTCTTCGCCAGGTTCTCATGTCTCAATACGGTAAGATAAACCGCGTCCTGTCAAATGACGAGGTGGCCGATTCGATCATGAAAGACTTCGGCGAGGTCGCCGACAAGCTAGAGGTGCCACAAGACGTGTTCCCGCCGGAAGTCTATCGCCTGCTCACGGAGAAGTACGGCGTGAAGGGCATCCCGATGGAAGACGCCGAGGAACGGGCCGCCGCGTTGGAAAAGGCGTATGCTGGCCAAAGCTCCGTCCGTTTCTCGCGCGGAGACGAAAACCGCTTTGAGGTCACGCCCGAGGAGGCGGCGGCAATCCGCGCCCTCGATATCCACGGCGGCAAGAACTACCTCGTCGGCGCGTCCCAGGTCGCCCGCTTCTACACCCAGCATGAATATTCGCCGGAGCGCCTGACGAAAGAAAAGGCGTGGGAGGAGTCCTTCGGCATCGACGCACCGGCGCTTGTCGCCGAAATCGTCAAGAACCCGCGCGTCCTGACTCCATACGAACACGCCGCGATGGTGCGCCACCTCGCCTCCTACGAGGCCCGCCTCGACGCGCTGACGCAGAAGCAGGACGAGCTGGAGAAGACGCCCGGAACACCGACCGAGACGCTCGCGACGCTGGACAACGAGATCGCCGTCCTCGGCGGCGCAATCCAGACCATCTACGCGGCGTTTGACTACGCGGGGACGAAAGCCGGCCAGGCGCTTGCCTTCCGCAATCTCATCCAGAACGCGGAGATGACCGCCGGGTGGATGATCCGTCGCATGAAGAAGCAGATGGAGGACTTCCACATCGACGCGATGCCCGCCGGGTTCATGGACGAGCTGGAGCGCTTCGCACGGGAATACAAGCGAGTGAAGCAGGAGCTTGAGAAGGCGCAGGGCGAACTCGTCCGCAAGGACGCCGAGGCCGCGCAGATGAACGAGATTCTGCGCAACCTCCGCAATCGCCCGAAAAAGGACCCCGGCACACGCCTCTCGGAAATCATGACGCAGACGCAGGACCTGGTTGACGCGCAAGGCGAGCTTTCCGACTTCCAGATCGAAAAACTCGTCAAAAAGATCGCGGCGGAATACGTCGCACTGGACCCGCGTTATCGCAATGTGGACACGCTTCTGGGCGAGGTCCGCGAATTCCTCGACGATTGCGACATCGAACTCGACGCGGCGCAGGTCCGCGAGTACTACGCCGGACGCGCGAACATCTACGACCGCAACGAGGCGAGGAAGCTCGCGAACCGACTGCAAAAGCAGGTCGCAAAGGCCGTAGCGCTGGAAGAGGCGCTGCAGGACGGCGACGTGAAGGAGATGCGCCGGGTATGTCGCCGGCTTGGCATCGCCATCCGAGACGGACAGGCCATCATCGACGCCCAGAACGCCGCGATCCTCGCCATGCTCGACGAGGAGATCGCCGAACTTGAGGCGCAGCTTGGCGAAAAGCCTGAGGCTCCGCGCATGTCTGCCGGAGAACGCTCCACGCCGACGGACATCCCGGACGGTGGGAAGGCCCGCCTCGAACGTCTCCGCGCTCTCCGCGACAGGATCGCGAACGCGGCGAACGACGAGGCCCGCGACGAGGGAATCCGCGAATACGCCCGCGCCCGCCTTGCAAGCGAACAGGCGCGACTGCAAAACATTATTGGCAAGACGCATGAGGACGCGGGGACGGTCCCGCCGGCCTCAACGCCCGAACTGGATGAGGCCAAGCGCGAGCTTCGGAACGCGGAACGCGAGGAGCGCGAGGCTCGCGGTCGCGGCGAGCAGAACACCGCCAAGCAGGAGCAGAAACGCCTTGAGCGCCTCCGCGAAAAGGTCGCCACGCTGGAGAAGCAAGTCCTCGACGCCCAGGACGGCTTCTTCCAGAACGACATGCCGAAGATGAAGAAGCGCCGCGCGATGTCCACCGAAGAGTCCGCGCTCGTCCAGCGCGTCGCGGAACTTCGCCACGCCTACCGCGCCCTCCTCGACGCGCAGTTCCCCGGCGAGCAGACCGCCGAGGAACGGGCGATTCGCGCACGGCAACGCGCCATCCAGCGTTCCATCGAACACCTCCAGAACAAGATGGAGGGGAGCGAGCAGGCGCAGAACCAGCCCAAAAAGGACTTCTCCAACGACCCGCGCTTGGACGGGCTCAAGCAGCAGCTCCGCGAAAAGAAGAAGGAATTCCTTGAATGGGAGGCCGCGCAGAACTGGAAGGCCATGTCCACGGGCGGCAAGGCGTTGAAGACCGTCGCAGACTTCTTCGACCTCACGAAATCGCTCGTCGCGTCCGGCGACTTGTCCGCGATCTGGACGCAATGCGGCTGGATGATGCTTGGGAATCCGCGGTTGAACGTGCGCGCGGTCCGCGACGGATTCCGCTCGCTGTTCTCCGGGAAGCGGAGCGAGGAGATCATGAACAAGCTCGCGCGCGACTACGACTTGCAGCGGTTTGTGGAGGACGGCCTGGAAATCCACGCCGTCGGCACGGCCGCCGAATCGGAGATGTTCGCCCGCGACTCCAATCCGCTGCTGAACAAGCTGGTGCCGCAGGACAACAAGCTTCGCAAGCTCGGCGGCATGTGGCTTGAGGCGTCCGCGCGCGGCTTCGACACGCCGATCAACATCATCCGCGCCACGACCTACGCGGCGGCGCTTGACGACTGCCAGAAGAACGGGCGACTGCTCGGCCAGGAGGAGCGCAAGACGCTCGCGCAGCTCATCAACTACGCGACCGGCACTGGCGACCTCAAGTTCTTCAAGCAGGGCGTGTTCAAGCGGCTGCTGTGGGCGCCGTCGCGAATCTCCGGCCAGATCCAGACGATTCAAAACATGGTCAACCTCGGCCTCTCGTCGATAAGCGACAAGCTCGCGACGAAGAAGTTCAAGAACTTCGACCTCGACGTGCGGCGGACGATGTTCTGGCAGGTGTACGGCAAGGCGCTCGTCAACTACATGGCACTCACGGCGATGCTGTACGCGCTTTCCCGCCTCATGTGGGATGACGACGACGACGACAAGCGGCTCGTCGGCAAGGAGTTCTTCAACCCGCTCTCGGCGCAGTTCCTCAAGTACAACCTCGCCGGCAACTACTTCGCCCCGCTCGGCGGCATGGAAATCTACCTTCGCACGACGGCCCGCGTGGTGGCCGGCGGCCGGACGGACCGCTACGGGCGCTTCAAGGAGTTCGACGGCTACCAGAACGGCAGCACGACCGACGAGCTTCTGACGACCTTCGTCATGAACAAGCTCTCGCCGACGATGCAGCTCGCGGCGGCCGCGCTGAACCGCGAGGCGAAATTCGAGACGCTTGAGACCCCCGGCCAGATCATGCAGTACGCTGTCCAGAACACGATCTACCCGCTGACGATGCACGATTCCGTCGAGGCGTTCGCCGAACACGGCATCCCGACCGGCGCGGCGCTGACGTTCATGAACTTCGTCGGCCTCTCGTCCTGGTCCTACGGGCACGTAAAGCGCGACACCGCCGTTCGCAACTTCAACGCGTCGCTCAAGGCGTACAACGAATTCGCCAAGAACGGCGAGACGGAAAAGCTCCGCGACCTCATGAACCGCTTTGACTGGCTCAAGCCACAGTACCGCGTCCGGCTGGTGAACCTCGCCGGTCAGTATCGGAAGGTCGCGGCCAAGAACAAGGAGGCGGCGAAGAACGGGCGCGCGAACGGGAACATGATGGCGCGGCAGGCGCAGCTCGCCGAGCAAATCTACGCCATCATGCGGGAGGCGGAAGGGGCCTAGCGCGCGGACAATGCGGATAGTGCGGATGTGGTGGGTTTTTGCCCTCCTCATCCCCGCCGTGTGCGGATTCCACGAGAATGGAGGATCGCCCCCTGGTCTCGCCGTCGCCGCCCTCGCTCCGCAAGAATAAAATAGTTGACCATCCGCACCGATTTTGATATGATATTTGCAGGAATTCTTAAAGAAATGGCGTATTTTTAAGGATTCGGCGCCATCTCTGCCAGATTCCTAGAATGTTCTAAAAGAGTGTCTTGCGCGGCAAGAAGGCGGGGCTTCCATCTAGGCTTCGAATCCCTCTCCCTCCGCCATTTTTTATACTCTCGAAATGAACATTCTAAGCGAGAAAGCACTTCGGCAGCTCGCTTTAATCCGCACGAATCCGCCAGAAAATTACGGAGCTAGAGAAAGGCATGATTAGGCCGAAAAGAGAAGTTCTCTCCACTATCAAGGCCCGCCAGCGGACGCAGAACGGGAATCAATTCACCGTCTACGAGTGCTACCTCGGCGTCGACGCGAACGGCCGCAAAATACGGATCAGCCGCAACACGCGCGAGGAGCTGATCGACAAGGTGAACGCCTACTACAAGGACATGCGGACGATGGGCGACGCCCGCGTCGTCCTCAAGCCGGCGCAGATATACGACGCGAAGCAGGCGCTCGACATCCTCAAGGACAACTTCTACAACATCACCCTCACGGATTGCGTCCGCGCGTGGGTCGCGCGGCGCAGGGAGGAGGCGAGGATTCTCCAAACGCCCATCGGCAAGGCGTACAGGGAGTATTATGAATCGATCCCCGTCCAGCAGGCCATGCACCGCAAGTCGGTTATCGCCCGCGTACAGAAATGGGTGTTTGCATTTGGCGGCGAGCGGGCCGTCTCGGAAGTCACCGAGGAAGAGTTCAAGAAGTATCTGGAGAAATTCAAGAACGACACCACGTACAACAACGTGCTTACGTACTGCAAAACATTCTTGAACTGGTGCTGCGCGAAGTCGCGCCTCTACATCAGCACGAACCCGCTTGAAGACCTGAAGCCGAGGCGCATCGTGTACGAGATGCCAGAGTTCGCGTCGGTCCAGGATGTCCGGCGCATCTTCAATGAACTCGTCGCGCGAAACGACATCGAGGCCATCATTTATACGGCGCTGTCATTCTTCTGCGGAATCCGCTTCGCGGAGATCGAGCGCATCGGCGAGAGCGAGGACGGCAACCACGCAATCGACATTGCCGACGGGACCGTGCGAATCGAAATGCCGAAGGGCTGGACGCAGGGCATGGCGCCGCGCGTGTTCAGGATGGAGGACAACGCCCTGCAGTGGATGCGTTATTGCGGCCGCGATGCGCTGAAGCAGTTCAGCGCGTTCAATGCGCGGACGCGCATGCACCAGGTGGCCGAGGAAATCAAGATCAAGTTCCCGCACAACGCCGGGCGGCACAGCTTCATCACCTACCACGTGGCGAAATATGAACTGCCGGAACGGACGGAGGCGATTGCGGGAACCTCGAAGGCGATGCGGGCGAGACACTACCAGGGCCTCGTCAAGAAGACGGAGGCCGACGAGTACTTCTCCATCGTTCCGGAAGCCTAGACAAGGCTGTCGTAGCGGGCGCGATCCCGCTTGTACGACTGAATCATCCGCCACCGGGCGTCGGACATGCCCGGTGGCTTTTCCTTTAGTTTCAGGCAGTCGCGGAACGAGGACAGCGCGGTCGGCGTGGAGCCGCCACGGCGGACGTGTCGCATGGCGGCGCCTTCGCCCGCGCAGGGCATACGGGCGTCGGCCTTTGGCCTCTCCCGCGTCCTGGTCTTGTCCCGGTACTCGCGGAAGTCCTCCTCGGTCGGCTCTGCGGCGGGGTCGGCGTACAGTCTCGCAAGCATCGGGAAGCAATACTGGAACACCGACGGGGCGAGGCTGAAGGCCTCCGGAGACTTTCCCTCGCGGATCAGCGCGGCGATGGCCAAGACGCGGCTCCGCCACGCTGGAAAGCTATTCTTCATGCGCCTCATTGTGCTTTTTCCGGCTTGCAGCCGCTGCCGATGTCCATCGGAACGAAACGGGGCTTCATGCCTTCTCCTTCTTCCGCGCACCGAGCGCGTCAAGCTCTCCGGGCGAGAAGCGCACCTCGCGCAGCTCGCCGCATTGGAAATAGACGAACGTGTAAGTCACGCCGCTGAAGTTCTCGCGCACCTCGAAGCATGTCATTTCGATGTCGTCGATGACGATGCGGTCGCCGAGCTTCACTTGCATTCTGCGTCCTCCCGTCCTCCCGCCTCGCACCAGTCGAATTCGTCGGGAAATTCGCGACTTAGCTTTGTCAAGTGTTCGATGAGGTCCCGGTGAACAAGGCGCCGTCCCGTGTCAAGTGAACACATGTCTGCCACGGATAAGGCCCACGCATCAATTTCTCTCGCAGTTCTATAAAGATCCGCGAATATCGCAGACATTTTGTGAATCTGTTCGCACATCGCCGCAATCTGCTCGGTAGAGTTGATTGCAACTGTGGGAATCGGCGTCAGGCTCACAACGTCATCGTCGGTGATGAAGCACGGCGAGGTGTGAGTCGGCTTGACAATGGTCAACGTGGGGTAAATCCTCATGCGTCCGCCCCTCCCTCCGGCTTGCCGAGCTTCTGCCGTCCCTCCAGCACGTCAATAATGCGGAGCAGGACGGCGATGCAGTCATAGGCTTTCTCGATTGCGGATGTCTTGTCGCAATGTGCGATGGCGACAAGCATTTCCGTCTTCTCGCAGCCTAAAACCGTGTTTGCGATTACATAGCCTTCTTCTATCTCTTCTTCTAGGCACTTGCGGCCAACGGCCAGGATGCCGTCGATTTCCCTGTCAACGTCGGGATTGGTAAGCCTGTCGCAGAAGTACGGGTGCTTCTCGCGGGCGTGGTCGTAGTGCGACAAGATACGAGTTATCATGTACAACTTATGCTGTTGAAGGCCGTGCAGTCTGCGCGCGGCCTCCGCAAGGATGTCGTCATAGACTTTCTCGCCATTGGAATAGCCGCGCTTGATGTGCTTCGCCACGTTGTTGTCGGCAAGCGCGTCTGCTAGTTGATCGCAGGTCAATCGGTGCGGGCTTGTCCAGTCGGTGGCCAGTTGTTCGTTAGTCATGGTTCTGTTCCTCCTTGTTTGAAGTGCTTGCGAGTTTGTTCAGCCCGCTCTTGCTTAGTCCAATCGAAAATGAAAACGGATTCTTGCCACTTAATGGCGTTCTGATATTGCCTACCGGGTCGGTAACGTTGAGAATGCTGTTTCCGTTATACAACTTCCGTTCTCGCCATCCTATGCAGAACTTCGGAAGGTCACATTCCAAAAAGTTTTGTATCTGCAAGTATGTGCTGAATTCGAACTTAAAGAAAAATGCCGCCTTCGCGCCGGTAATGGGGCAAATGACGTGATTCCATTCCTTTTGCTCCGAAAGCCAGACTTTGGCGTACATCGGCTTCTTGTTGAACCACACACAAAAGGCATTATTTCTAGCCCGGAAGTCGCCTTCGGGTTGCTGAACCTCGTCTTCTCCAAACTCAATGCGGTCGCGCGTGTTGCCGTCGCTTTTCTCGTATACGTCGCGACAATATGATAGCACCTTGTCGATTTTCTCCTTGACCCTTTCCGAAAACCACTTCTCGACGCCTTCAAGGCCGCCGAACTTGTCGAAGTCCGCATTCATTTGTTTGACTATGAACTCCGCCAACTGTTTCCGAACCTCATAATAGGCGTTGAGGCGCAGTCTCTGGGGCGACCCAATAAATTCCTGCTCCGCTCGCGCGTCGCCGATAAGCCTTCGCGAAGAATTGCTCGATAAAATCCTTTCGTGGTCAATGCGGAAGCCATTTCCGTAGGCATCCACAATGTCCTGGTTTATGCCCTCGAACCATCCGCATTCGCGCCACTCCTTATCGTCCCCGCGATTAAACTCCGCGTTGTAATCTCCGCGCAGGACCTTCTCCTCGTCGAACACGGTCACCTCGAAGGAAGTGTTCACCTTCACAAGCGGCGACCCCTCCCACTTGACGATGGCCGAGATTTCCGCATTCGCGTCATTCAATCTGGCGAGATTGGAAGCCATGAGCGAGTTCACGACGACCGGCTTGCAGTTCAGTCGGCCGCCAACGTGCTTCCGCGAAATCAGAGCCATAGACAAGATGACCCGAATGAACATTGCGAAGTTTTGCACGTCAAGAAACTGGCGTTGCTCGTCAATATCCATCGACCTGGAGTAACCTTTGTAATCCCGCTCGTCGGAAAACTTAACTAGTTCATACGGGAAGAGGTCGTAGGCCTTGTCATCGGCGTAGCTTCCGTTGCGCATCCGGCTGTGCTGGCCGACATACGCCTCGTCGATGCGTTCGTTGTAGGAAAACATGTTGCCACAGGACTTGCAGAAGAAACCGAACCACCCGTCAAGGCCGGGATTCGTGACATACCCGACATAGATTCCGTCCGGGGCCTTCTCAAGCCGTAAAAGCATTTCGGCAAGTGAACCACTGACCTGTACCGACGATGAAAAATGATTAAAGTCGCCGATTGGGTGGCCGGAATCTAAGTACACCTCGAAGTTGAGTTTTGAAAAACTGCTAAATATTGCCTCGGTTGCATCGTCGAGGGATCCGTCAATGGCGTGGGCGTCGCCGATAAGACCTTGCTTTGACACGCAGGATATGATCGCGGCAAGGCGCTTGACGATGCTTTCCCGACATGCCTTCACGGCTTCCGAATTGATGTTCCGCATACACCGCTGATACGGTTCGAGTATTTGCGAATTAGTCAACATCGCCATGACGGGCGCAGTGGTGTTCTCGATTTGCCTGCGGCATAGCGTCGCGAGGTGGACGAGCGTGAGTTCACCGGCGCTGTCGAATTCGTTGGAGAACTTGACGAGGCGGTTTATTTCATACTCCCAAAGTGTATGCTTCGCCTGGAGGCTGGACGTGGGTTCGTCCCGCAGGAACTCAAGCATTGAATTGTTCAACAGGGCAATGGTGTCCATTCGGCGGCTCCTTCCGGGTTTTCTCGTTGAGTTCATCCATCCATTCTTGAGGCACGGGCTTACCGGCATCGGTGTAGCGGCCGATGGCCTCCAGTATCTCCTTGACGCGGGCCTCGTCGCGGATGAAGCGCGGGACGAGGCCGAGCGGCGGCTTGGTGTGCTTCGCCGTGCCAATGTAGTTCTCAATGTCGTCGCGGCATTTGCCGCAGACGTGGTAAACGCGCGGACCAATAAAGTGCTCGATAGTCACGTCGTGCAAAAGGCCGGCGCGACTAATCTCGTTTTGGCAATGGTCGCAGTATACTTTCGTGATCGTCATGGTTCGTGTTCTCCTAAAGCCTCGCTCGCCTCGTCGATCAAGGCGTTCATTTCTAAAATCTTGGGGTCAGTATCGCAGTCTATGCACTTCACGAAGTCATAGAGCCACGTGCGCCACTTCAAGTCATTGACGTGCGGAATCATCCGCCGCACGAGGTCACGCAACTTCGCGTTTTCCTCGTCGGCCTGCATCCCGTAGCGGTTCGCGCGTTCCAGGGCGGCGCGCACCTTGTCAAGCTCGTCGCCAAGACGGTCGCACTCATTAAGTGCGTCCATCCGGCCACGCATAAGCATCATGCGGTCTTGATTGACGTTGTTGTACAGGTCCCTGAAAGTGCGCACAACTTCCGCTTCGCTAGGCGGAGGCGTGATTATGACGACTGGCTTGCCCTCCATTTGGAGCAGATGCCTATTGCCGTCGCTGTCGGTTCTCGCCGCCTCGATTTGCGAATACAGGTTGACGGCATCGGCAATGTAGCCGGCAAGCGCACGGTCGCCATGTGCGGCTCTCGCGGCGACCTTGCCGTCGGCGTCTATGATGTCATAGTCATGCTCAATGTCCGCGACGCTCCAGGGCGTTGGGTATTTACTATCCATAGTCGATTCTCCTTTACCCAAAATAAAGTGTCTCGTTGCGCTCGCTCGCCTCGTGCAAGAGCTTACGGAACTCCTTGAACTTCTCGCCCATTATCGGGCCGGGTTCAATGCGGTCTAGGTCTGCTACCAGTCGGCCACATTGCTTGGCAGTGAGTTTTCCTTCGCAATCGCTATGACATATCAGCAAGCTCCACATATCTTTGAACATTCCGCGTTGATTGAGATAAGTTGCCAGAAGCTGGCAACAGGCATCTTGGAAGTCTTTGACTGTGGCGTCGCAGAGAAGCTCGTATTTGGAATCGGCGTTCCATTTCATGCCGCGTAGGCATCCAAATGGATTTGTGGTCCATTCATAGAATTGACCGAGGCCGGGTAATATCTGATTGCAGCATTCCATCCGCATAAATGTGAATTGGCCATAGCCGATGTGAAAATGCAGCCCGCTCTTACTTCTTATGTCCAGTGCCATCGCGGGCCTCCTCTCCGTTACGTTGGTTCCATGCCGCTATCGCCTTATCGGGCGTATCAAAATACTCGGTAGCGTTGCCGCAATCCATCGAGCATTCGACGTAGTATCCCAGGCCCCAATCTTCGCATACGCGCGCAAGGTGGCCGCAATCCCCGCATTTGCATGGCTTGAGTTTTGGCTTGAGTTTAGGCGTGTCCATCCTTGGTCTCCTTCCGTAGCCGCTCGTCGATGGCGGCGATACATTCCAGGCTCCATGCCACGCTCTCTGCCGTTCGCTCAGCAGACCGTTCGGCACAGTTCTTGTCACCAAATGAGGCTATGTTTTTCGCGCCCTCGACGAGAACCTTGTCCTTGCGGAGCTTGCGCCACGCGGAGAGGATGGCCTTAATCGCGGGAATCTCGCGCTGGCTCATCCAGGGGATAGTGTCGCGGTCCTTCACGGGGAGCTTAATCATGGTTCTTGCCTTCCTTCTTCTCTTCGGTTCTCTTCTTGGCCCGCTTCGTGATGTTGTCAACGATTCGGGCTTTCTCTTCTGGTGTTAGTGACTTCCATTTGGCATCGACGGCCTCTTGTGCGCACTTGAGCCATTGCGCGAGTTCGATGGCGGTCATTACGGCAAGTCTCCTTTCGGGATGAGGTAGAAGTCGTACAGCAATTCATTGATATGGGCCTCGGTCCATGCTGGTTTGCCGGTCACAGAATGAATGTACCAGTCGCAAAGCAGCGAGAAGTTGTAAGGCTCGGCGAGCTTCGCAACCGTGTCGGCGGCGCGGCTATTCCATACTGCGACGGCATCGCGGTAGTCCTCGCGCATCCAATTCGTGCCCGTATCGCACTTCGGGCAAAACACGCGGACAAGTTTCGGGGCGTGTGACCATTTCATTGTGCGTCGCATGGCTTTATGTCCGCAAAACGGGCAGGGTAAGAGTTTCGGATTATTCATATGTCACCGTCCTTTCGCCTTCTGCCACTTGCCGTTGACGTTCTCCCAGCGGCCCCAGTGGTCGGTGTCGCCGTATATGAAACGCCATGAGCGGACGCGCGCAATGGGAATGCTCCGCCGTTGCATGTTGTGGTACTCGACTATGATTGCGCCATCGCCCGCGCTTCTAAATGCAGGCTTGCGTTCGCGCGCCCATGAACAGATAATGTCCTCGCGTGTTCCGTCGAGGTATTCGACAATGCAATGATTGTCTAGGTCCATCATGGCGGGGCCGAAACTAGTCATGACAAAGCCGAATGTGACGGCAAAAAGCAGAAGCGCCGTAAATCCTAAAAACGCTTTCATTTGTCACCTTCCTTGATTGTCCTAAGTATTTCGCAGTAAATCAGCGCGTTGACCACGACCGTATCGTAGTCGAGGCCCAGGAGCTTGCAGGTGTAGCGCGCGACGGCGATCAGGACGACCGTGCCGATTATGGCGGCGATCTTGTTGCTCACTTGGCACCTCCATCTGCGCGGTGTCTGTACTCGGGCTTGGCGCACTCCATGTGCATCGGTTTTCCGCAATCGTCGCCCTTGACATTTGCGAAGAATGGCAGTCCCTTCGGCGATTTAGGCTGCTTGAGTTGAAACCGCTGAAAGGCTACGTCATGGCAGGTCAAACCACCGCAGAACGGGCATCGGATCACATACGGAACCGGCTTGCGCTTCTCTCCATCATTCACTTCTTCAAGGCCAACCTCAAGAAACATGTTGAAACCCTGTCCGCACTCGTCGCATCCATAAATCATGTACCCATTAACTCTTCGTTTCACTTGGCACCTTCCTTCCTGTACGGCATTTGAGCCCAAGCAAACGCGCATGCCGCCTTGTCACTTGACAATGGACAACGGGCACATGCCATATCCACGTCACCAGGGGACCAATGTTGCCTGCAGTAATGCTTGAACCTAGCCTCTTGTTCCATAGCCGTTCCAACGTCACAGTTGCGCGGTGGTGCCG
>JAEEGL012497889.1_pt1 | contig 13762 bp, 4 predicted proteins | sample 9134231 | NCBI WGS metagenome assembly JAEEGL01 (sample SAMN16246548, study PRJNA631951) | gut metagenome | biome: gut microbiome; feature: rumen; material: fiber-attached | host: Bos | place: Iran: Karaj | collected 2018-10 | reverse complement strand
CATTCTTGATTTATTACTAAAATTGTTTGTTATCAAAAAATCGTGCAAATTTACAACATTTATTTGACTTATGCAAATAAAATCGCATAAAATGTTAAAAAATCGTCAAAAGTGTCAATTTTTACACATTTTTTTTGAATATGTGCACATATATATGCGAAAAAAGTTGTAATTTTGCACTCGATTTAGTATGTTACGAAAAACGCTCATATGAAAACGCATTTATGCATACCACCTTTAGCCGAGGTAAAGTCGAGATAATCCTATTATACAATACACGAGACACTTACGAGACACTTACGAGACATTACCGAGATCCCAAATGAATAAAAAAATCAACTCAATATGAAAAACAATCTTTTTTCCACCCTTGTGGTAAACAAAAACTTCTTTAAAAAGAGTTTATTCTTAGTGCTGGCTTGTTGCTTGTCATATTCGGCACTTGGTGCAACCATCTATTCTACTGACATTGTAGAAAGTCCAAGTGGCGCAACTATTGCAGGTAATAAGGGAGAATTCACATCTGCACCATCCTGGGCTTCTGAGTGCTCTAACTGTTTTAAAACAACGGGATCTGCCGGCGCCATTACTATTACATTCGACGAACCTTTGAACCTGTCGGGCTACAACAACTGTCAGCTTATATTGACGTGGGGAGCAGAATCTAATCGCCCTGTTAACGTGTCTGTCAATGAAGGTGCAGCTTCGGAAATTGACAAAGTTAGTTCTTCCGCAGAAAGAAGTACGGTACGAAATGCAAAGATGGACTTGGCGGTCAACTCCATTAGTTCCATTAAAATTTCCGGTAGTGGCGGTGGTCAATCGTACTATTTTCATATTGAGATAATAAGTGATGGAGAAAGTTCCGGAGGCGGAGACACTCCTGGAGAAGACCCACAGGATGAAGGAGAACCTTTTGTTCAAAGTTTCTCGTTCGACAACATGGTGGCCGGTTCGGATGTGTATGACGAGGATAATCTGGCCATTAAAGCAAAGATTAAATTCGGTTCCGACCGTACGAATATCAAACCGACATTCAAAGGCAAGAATATATCCGACAACTGGACTCCTGTTTCTGCTGATTTCGAAGCGAACGAAACGAATACTTTCACTTTCCAGTACACGAAGAGCGGCAAAGTAAAGAATTACGAGGTTACTATTACCGAAGCACCGAAGGAAGAGCCAGGAGAAGCTAAATATATCAGTTCGCTGTTCTTTGAGCAAATCGTTTTGGATGAAGGTGTCAACTATGACATTGAAGGAGCGTTGACGGCGCATAACTACAATTTTGAAAACATAAACTCGCTGGATAGCTTAAATGACGAAAAAGACTTGCGCAATGAGCCTTATTTGGGGTTAAAGATAAAAAAATCAGGCGGTTACATTAGTGGTACATTGAAAGGCGGTTCAACCGTTCGAGTTAAATTCGGATATGTTGCCGAGGTAGTTAATGTCAGTGTCAATAATAGTTCCCAAGCATTGGAACCAATCGATAATCGATTAGATAACTTGGAATTCACTGCACCAGAAGATGTACATATAAAAATATCCACCACTTCTGATAAGACGGTTGTATTAAAACAGATTGCCATAGATGAAGATATTCGAGATGTGACACTTCCTGAATCGCCATCGTCTGATCCGGTAGCCGTGTCCAATGTGCTGATTAGCAAAGAGACTCTCTCGTTAGAAGTAGGTCAATCCGAAACAATTACTGCCACTATTGTTCCTTCTGATGCCACGAACAAGAAAGTGACATGGGAGAGCAGCGATGATGCAGTAGCAACAGTCAGCAACGGCAAAGTGACGGCTGTAGCAGAAGGAACGGCCACTATTACCGTTAAGACGGATGACGGCGGTTTTACTGCCACGTGCGAAGTGACCGTTACCAAGAAAGAGACGCCCATTGATCCGCCTTCGGGTGACATCTATGCGCATTGGCGTTTCTCGGGAAGCGATGCACCGGCAAACAGCACTTTCGAGGACGGAACGAATATTCGGGTTGAATTCCTTTCCTCCGATGACTCAAAATCGTTTACCGTTGAGAGTGCGGACTACGTTGCAGGCGTGCCGGACGACATGAAGTCACAAGGTTCGAAAGGTCTGAAAAACGGCGGCAACAAACTCTACTTGAAAGCCTCTACGACTAATGGAGAAGGCTTCAAAGCGGGCGATGTAATCACCATCTGCGGTTATAATCCTTGGAAGATCAGTTCGACTTCCGAGCATACCGGCGATATAAGCGCAAGTCTCGCAACCGGCGCATCGAAAACGGAGTATAATATCGGCTCCGTTACACTCGCAGCCGATTCGAAAGATCTGTTCCTGATGCGTGCCGAAGGTACCGGAACTTGTATCTGCGCCCTCAAGGTGACACGTGGCGGAGAAACGCCTCCTGTGGATGATCCGGTGGCTGTAACAGGTATCAAGATTGACAATTCGAAACTGTCCGTTGAAGAAGGCAGTACTGTGCAGATCAGCGCTTCTGTTCTTCCGTCCAATGCCACGAACAAAAACCTCTCTTACGAGAGCGATGACACATCGGTGGCAACAGTGGACAAGAACGGTAAAGTGACAGGTGTGAGTGAAGGTACAGCCAATATCACTGTTACTACTGAAGACGGAGGCTTTACCGGAAACTGCGAAATAACCGTTACCAAGAAATCGGAGGATCCGGATCCCGAACTGCCGGATGTAGGTCTCACGGCGCACGTGCCGGATATCTACGATGACCCGTTAGGATACAAGACGCCGCTATCGGTATTCAACGGCTATGAATATGAGGTATATTATGTGACGCGAGATGTAACCGGAAGCAACATAGCTATTGACACCAAGCCGACAGACAAGACTACCGGTATCACCACCGGTGAGGAGAAGTCCGTGAAGGCCAAAGACAACTGGTTTGAGATGAAAGATTGCAACGGAACAGGCGGCGACAGTAACGCCGGTGCCAAAGATGAGTTCAAAGAGAACTCGCTCCGCAGCATCAAGTTCCGCGGTGGAAACGAGATGCTCTTCCAAGTGAAAGGCTTTGACCAGTTCTCGTTCTACGGCAAGGACAACAACAAAGATGCGTCCAAGGGCAAACAGTTTGAAGTCTATATCGATGATAAGAAAGTGTCCGGTGATCCTATTGACGGCTATGCTATTCACCGTTACGACATGAGTACCAAAGAGCATGTGATCAAACTGGTCGGCATCGGTGACGGCGACAGCAAGTTAACCGGTTTCTCGTTGCGCGTGGCACAAGAGCCGCGGGTGAAATACTTTGACGGCAACGACACGACGCAGAAAGTGCTTCAGACCTCGGATATCAAACCTATTGTTTACTTCGCCAAGTACGCCCAGAAGGGTCAAGTCAAGTTGGAATGGAGCGGTGCTACGGCAGAAGGTATCACCTTGGAGACCTTGGCCCACACGGATTTGGGCGACTCGATAGCTTTGAGCGGACAGGCCAATTGTCCGGTAGGCACCTACAACTACGCCGTTGTGACCTATTTCGGCGGCAAAGAGACGGGTCGTGCGAAAGGTAAGTTCAGCGTCATTTCCGACATCAAAGCGACGAGTGACCTGATTGTCAACGCTTATACGGGCGAGGAAATGGAGCAAATCACCTTCAAGTACTATGCTTTGTCTGCGGACGACGTGAAGGTGACCTGGCCGAACGGCAAGCCTGACGGCATCGATGGCAAGGGCAATAACGGTATCTACACTATCGGCGGTACGCCGACAGCTGCAGGCGAGTACCCGTTCTCCGTCACCGTGACGGGCTCGGAGACGGTGCTTGAAGGCAAGATCAAGATACAGACCATCGACATCGGTTCGAATGCCGTGCTTTATCTGTACAAGACGAACGGCGCGGAAGAGAAAGATCAGATCTTCAGTTACCTCAAGACCCAGAACTGGAACCCGATTGCCCGCAAGACCATAGATGATCTGCGTGATCCGGATCAGTACGGCAAGTATCAGTGGATCTTCATCTCCGAAGATGCCGATTCGGATAATCCGGAGGTGTTGGCGCTTATCAAAGGCGGTTCTTCACTGCCTATCTTCAGCGTGAACGGTTTCACTTATACCAAGGACCGTCTCGATTGGGGTGAGCCGGATAACGGCGCTTTGACCGAAGAGGCCTTGTCGCTGACCGTACAGCGTGACGACCATCCGATCTTCAAGAAGTTGGGCAAGAAACAAGGCAGCAAGGTGCAAGTGCTGTCCAACGAGAACCTCGGCAAGAAAGGTCTGATGCCGATTCGTGTCAAACTGCCGGGAACGCATTGTCTGGCTACCGCGTGGACGCGCGATATCAACGACTATAACGGCAACGGCGAAGAGCAGACCATTATTCACGAGATACCGGCCAAGATGCGTGGCGGACAGAAATATGTATGCTTGCCGATAGCTACGAGCAGTACGGCTAACCTGACGAGCGACGGCAAACAGCTGATCAATGCCATCATCAACTACCTGATAGACGAGTCGGTTTCTCCTGTCTTCCTGCCGACGCTGCAGATCAACCGTTTCACGCTCGAAGGTTTTGAAGGTGTGATAGACCAGGCCAACTACACCATTGAGGTGGAGATGACGGACGAACAGTTCAACGAGTTGGACAGCTTGCGTGCCGCCAAACCGGTTATCACGCTGGCAGATCCGACCTACTCGCATGTAGTGCCTTCGGTGGATAAGGAACAGGACTTCCGTTTCAGTTCGTTCATTCCGGTGGTTTATACCGTGACCGACTATATCAACCGACTGCCTTATGCAGTGTCGCTTCGCATCAAGAACACACAAGGCATAGACGAAGTCTATACGGTTGGCGAGTGGGTGAACATCTTTGATGTTTACGGTCGCAAAGTGGCAACCACCAACGAAGATATTCACGCGATGCCGCTGCCTAACGGCATGTACATCGTTGTTACCGAATCCGGTCAGACATTGAAGATTATGCGATAGGATTCGCGATAGAGAAGCGTATCCACGAGATACGCTATTTGTAAAAGGTTAAGTTGGAACCTCTCGGTGCGTGAGCATAGAGAGGTTTTTTGTTTACATTTTGCCACATTCATATAGCAAAAGGCAAATATATGTAAAGTTTTAAGAAAAAATTTGCTCATATTGCAATTTTTTCGTACCTTTGCGGCCGTTTTCGGAAGGTAAAAAGTATGAAAAAAGGTCTGTTGGCTCTTTCTCCGATAGCGGCGATGGTCTTGCTGCTTGTCGGAAGCTCCATATACTACGGCGGAGTGAGCAATGCGCCGCTTCTGTTGGTTTTCGTGCTCACCGCCATTGTGGCGATTGCCGTCACGCGGGGAATAAGCCTCAAGGAGCGCGTCACTATTTTTTCGCGCGGAGCCGGCAGTCCCAACCTGCTGCTGATGGTATGGATTTTCATGCTTGCCGGTGCCTTTGCGGCGTCTGCGAAAGAGATGGGTTCCGCGGAAGCGATGGTCAACCTCACGCTTCGTATCCTACCTGCGCATTTTGCACTGACGGGACTCTTTCTCGCGGCTTGCCTCACCTCCCTTTGTATGGGTACATCCGTCGGCACGATCGTGGCACTGATGCCTATCGCAGCGGGACTCGCGGACAAGACGGCCATGACCTTGCCGCTTGTCGCTGCCGCCGTCGTGGGAGGTGCGTTCTTTGGCGACAACCTCAGTTTTATCAGCGACACCACCATTGTAGCCACGCAGACACAGGGCTGCAAACTGAGTGACAAATTCCGCTTTAATGTCCGGATGGTCATTCCTGCCGCTCTCATCGTTGCGGTGCTGTATGTATTCCTCGGCACCTCCGCCACCGACGGGTCCTTGACATCTTTCACATTTAGCTTTTCATCATTCCCCAAGGTTCTCCCCTATCTGGCCGTCCTGGTAACCGCCGCTTTCGGTGTGAATGTGCTGGTGGTTCTGGCTCTGGGCTGTGCGCTCACTTGTCTCACCGGCATCTTGGACGGCAGTTATAGCCTCATGGGATGGATAGACAGCTCTCTCACGGGCGTGATGGGTATGAGCGAACTCATCCTCATCTCGATGCTTGCCGGCGGTATTTTTGCCCTCATCAGTCATAACGGAGGAATGGAGTTTGTCATCGACCGCATCACTCGTCGTGTCCGTTCGCGCAGAGGAGCTGAGTGGAGTATCTGCGGACTCGTCGCCTTTGCCAATGTGTGCACGGCGAACAACACGATTGCCATCCTCTCCGTAGGAGATATCGCCAAGCGGATTGCCGGTCAGTTTGATATCGATCCTCGCCGCAGCGCCAGTCTGTTGGACACAACGAGCTGTTGCGTTCAGGGAATCCTGCCCTATGGCGCACAACTCCTTATGGCGAGCGGTCTTGCCGGCATCAGTGCCATGAGCATCGTGCCTTATCTCTTCTATCCCGCGCTATTGGGAATCACCGTCGCTGCCACAATCATCTTCGCCAAACGCTGAGAATTGGCGGGCTGCTGGCTGTTTGCTAACAGCTATTTGCAACATTAACTTTGCAAAAAGTAAATTATTGTCGATTTTTCAGAAACAATTTGCTCATATTGAATATTTTTCGTACCTTTGCGCCCTATTTTGTAAATTAATTTGTTTAATATAAAAATTTAAGGTATTTATGAGCAAAAAACTTTACTCATTCTTTATCCTCCTCACCGCCTTCCTCTGGCTGGGATCAGGTACGATGTGGGGAGCACAATCTTTGCCGTACAACTATGGCTTCGAGGATTTCAACTTGGCCACAGACGGCTGGACAACCCAAAATCCATCGGGCTACAATAGTGGCGAATTTGGCATTGCCGGAGCTGCTAAAAAAACGGGGTCTTATGGTTTCCGTTTTTCTTCTAATTCTGGAAAAGTGGATAACACACAGTATCTTATTTCTCCCGAGTTGGATGCGGCTGCCGGATTAGATTTGACTTTCTATTATAAAGCTTCAAGTTCATACGGTACAGAAAAGTTCAAAGTAGGTTATTCTACTACGGATGCTGACGTAGCTAGTTTTACCTGGGGAGAGGAAAACTCCACCAATAGTACTTCATGGTTAAAATTTGAGGGTTCCTTCCCCGCTGGTACCAAATACGTTGCCATTTACTACTATTCGAATTATCAGTATCGTCTGTTTGTGGATGATTTTGAGTTCGTTGGCAAAGCTTCAGGTCCTGCTCTGCAAGTATTGGATGGTCTGACAAAGATTTCTTCCGGCCATTCTTATAACTTCGGTTTAGCTACGCCAGGTACGTTGAAGATGTTTACCATGAACAATCCGGGAACAGAAGCTGCTCCTATTACCGTGTCGCACACAGGCGATTTCACAGTAACACCCTCAACAGTATCTATCCCTGCCGGTGAAGGTACCGTGTTGGCTATATATATGCCTGACGCAACGGGCTCAGATGTAATTACCATTTCTTCTACGGCAGAGGGCATTGATGATTTTGTTATCAACGTAAGTGGAACCGTTCGTGATCCAAGTAAATTCTTCGAATCACTTCTTGGCGGTTCCAAGCCCGAAGATTGGACTACATCTGGTGGTACTTGGTCATGGAATACTACTAACGGAGCGAGCAATACTGCTTGGTATGAGTCCAGTAACTATCGCTTGATTACTCCGCAACTGACAGTTGCTACAGGCGAGCAATTCTTTGTAGAAGTACAAGGTACTTATGACGGTTATCAAGGTCTCAAATTTGAGTATTCTGCTGATGGTACCACTTGGACTTCTTCTGCCACTGTCCCGACCATTACCGGCGAATGGCAAACTTTGTCATTCAACGATATACCAGCCGGCAAGTACTATATCGCTCTGCATGGTTGGCATGTTTATGTTCGCAATTTCTATGGTGGTACTCTTCCTGCTAAACCGAAAGACATTACTTTAGATAGCAGAACTTCGTCAAGTCTGACTCTTAGTTGGACTCCGGCAGGCTCTGAGACCGCTTGGAAACTTCAGTACTCTACCGACGGAACGAACTGGAGCGATGAAATAGCTGCTGCAACCAATCCGTTTGAACTTACAGGTCTTAACGCAGGAACCAAATACTATGTTCGCGTAAGAGCTGATATCGCAAGTAGCGAGTGGAGTAATGTTGCTGATTTCCGAACAGGATGTGGAGCGATTACCGCTTTACCGTATGCAGAGAATTTTGAAGGACATGAGCTCAATGACAAACCTACCTGTTGGGAACTGTTGAACGCGCAGAGTGCTTCTACTTCCACCTATCCGTTCATCGCTGTTTACGCTCAGTCCGGATATTACAAAGACGCAAAAGCATTGTTCCTCCGCACTAAGAGCGGATATGTTGGCTATGCTATCTTCCCTGAGATTAGCGCAAGTTTAGCAAGTGCACAAATCGCTTTCACGCACAAAGAAGAGAGCGGTGTTGGAACTCTCGTTCTGGGTTATCTGACTAATATTGCTGACGCTTCAACTTTTGTTGCTCTCTATACTTGCACATCTTCCAGTGGTTGGACAGATGAAGAAGGCATCAGTTTAGCAACTGTACCGAGCGGAGCTCGTTTGGCATTCGAGCATACTGTTTCTAATACGTATTATTACGACGCAGCTGTCGATAATATCACGATCAGCGCGGCTCCTTCTTGCCCGAAACCGACCGGTTTAGGTTATAGCGAGACAGCTGCTCATAGCGTAAAACTCAGCTGGACTTCTGCAGTAAGTGCATGGAAGGTTGAATACGCAGAAAATTCCTCATTCACAGGAAGTACAACTGTTGCAGCAACAACGAATCCGTACGTATTGAGCGGCTTGGATGCTAATACACACTACTATGTACGTGTTCTGACCGATTGCGGCGCAGGTAGCGAAAGTGAGCCGACTGCTGCAGTTGACTTTACAACGAAGTGCGAGGATGCTACTCTTCCGCTCACGGAAGGCTTCGAAGGCGGTGCGCTGCCTGACTGCTGGAGCAAATCCGCACAATGGGCTATTTATAACTATTCCGGAGCTGGTCACGAGAGTAATGTCGCTATGCGCTATACATCGAGTGCTGCCGGTGATTTGACTTTGCGCGACATCTATTTGGATGAAGATGCACAGATTAGTTTCTGGCGTCAAAGTTCGTATGTTTCGTGCGGAGTATATATCAATGATGGCAACGGTCTGACTCAATTAGGCGATAATTTCGCAAAAATAAGCAGTTGGAAGAAGGATTCTGTCGATTTGTCTGCATACACCGGCAAAACCGTAACGCTTGTTATTCGAGGCAACTACTATAGTGGTAGTAGATACCTCTATATTGATGACATCGCAGTTACCTACAAACCAGTTGCTACACCGACGGATTTGGCGGCCGAAGCGACCGCTGATGGTGCAAACGTAACGTGGAATAGCACAGAAGGAACTTCTTGGAATCTGCAATATCGCGAGAAAGATGCAGAGCCGGAGGCTGCATGGATTGCTGTTAATGGCTTAACCGCTAAGAGCCACACACTTACTGGCCTCTCAACAGAGAAAATATACGAGGTACAAGTTCAGGCTGTATGCTCGGCCAATCGTAAGAGTGCATGGACCGCTTCGACTACTTTCTCACCGGAGACTTGCCCGACTGTAACAGCTGTTACGCTCTCTAACAAAATGTACAACAGCGTTACCGTTAATTGTACACTCAGCGGCGCAGGCACATGGGATCTGCAATACAAAGAAAATGAAGGCGCATGGACGGCTGCGTACGCTGATATTGCAACGGCAAGTCAAGCATTCGCTGTTTCAGTAGGTACAACCTATAGTTTCCGTGTAAAACCGTCTTGCGGCAGCGACTGGACTGTAGCCGGTGAGACTTATGCTCCGGTTTATCCGACACCTGAGAACGTATTGGTAGCTGTCACGGAAGTAACGGCTGATCCTTCGTGGGAGAAAGTAGTCGGAGCAACCGGATATGAATATATATTGGTAGCTAAAGATGCAGCTCAGGATTGGACTTCACCTTCTACCTCGACTACGGCAGATGAGACGCATGTTTATGCTACTCCGTACGCTGGTTTGATCGGTGGTACAAGTTATGACTTCTACGTACGTGCCGTGTTCGCTACCGGTACAGGTGACGCATCGAAGAAATCGTTTACAACTACTAAACTCGCTCCGAATACGTTGGTTAAGACGGCATCTACGACCAATTCTATTTCGTTCACATGGAGCTATGCTGGTTCTGTTAACCAATTCCAGTGGAAAACCAGCAAAGCCGGTTCTGAATGGAGTGCTGTTCAATCGGAAACTTCTGCTACTGCATCCGATTTGGAGAGTGGAACCAGCTATACCATTTATGTCCGCACGTACTACGATGACGGCATTTATAGTGACATACTGAGTGGCATAATGGAGACAGAGTGCGCAACAAAGAACCTGCCTATTCAAGAGAACTTTACAAGCGGACTTCCAACTTGTTGGGAAACAACTACCAGCAAGTGGTCTGCAAGCTATTTCGGTGGAGACGGTAGTGAATGTATGGCATTTGATGCAAAGAGTCATTCAAATATCGGCACATTGACCACTATGGGCGTTGTTATTCCGGCTGGTGTAAAAGCAGAGTTGACTTTCAAATATCGTAATATCTATGGTTCGTCAAAAACGCTCATCGCAAGTCAAGTCAATATTTTGGATGATGCTGATAATGTACTGGACAACACAAGCAATGTCTTAAGCAAGAGTACGGATGCAGGTACAACTGCAAAAGTTAATCTGGAAGCATACGCTGGTCAAACCATTAAGATTCAATTCCAAGTTACTGGAGTTGGCTCTGTATCCGGTACAGCTAAGTTCTACATTGACGATGTAGAAATTCAAGAGAAACCCTGTCCGCAACTTCAGAACCTTGCCGCTGTGCCTACTCCGGATGGTGCTACCATCTCTTGGGAGCAAGGCGATGATGAGAACCGCTATCAATACTGCGTAGTGGACGAAGGCGAAGCAGCTGACGGATGGATTCTGTTGGACGAGAACGAGTTCAACGTAACTATTTCCGGCAAGACCTCCGGTACCTACGACTGCTACGTTCGTTCGTATTGTAGTGCAACGAGCCAGAGCGCTCCACTGATGGTTCAGTTCACTCCGTCTTGCGTAGCTCCGACAGCATTGACTATTTCTGCCGTTACCGACAATAGTGCTACACTGTCATGGACCAGCAATGCAGGCAAACTGCGTTACATTGTTAAGGGTAATACAGGTGATTCTACCTATGTAACCTTGGCACCAGCTGCCACTTCGTATGACTTTAGCTCACTTGCAGGTTCGACGACCTATGCAGTACAAGTACAAGCTGCTTGTGCATCTAATGGAGCTGAGTTATGGAGCGATGAGTTTGAATTTACCACTAAATGCGCAATGCGTGACGCTGCAGAACTGCCGTTGAACGAAGACTTCAGTGCGGGAACGAAACCGAGTTGTTGGGAGTTCATTTCGACTACAGAGTATCCGACTATTAGCAGTGAGATGATTTGGTTCCAAGGCGAGAACGAGCAAATCGCTGTATTGCCGGGCTATGATATTGAGCTGAACAAGTTGTCAATCAAGTTCGACAATACCGCTCACTACGCAAGTATTGAGTTGGGCTACCTGACTACTATCGGTGGTGTATTCAATTCGCTTGGCGCAGTAACCAGTGGCGAAGAGATTGATCTTGCAACAACCTCCGCTCCTGCTTCCGCAGGCTACTTGGCAATCCGCTATTTCAACACGACTAGCGAATTTGCGACCGGAAGTGTAGATAATGTTGTTCTGCGCAAGACTCCGAGTTGCTTTAAGCCAACAGCTGTTGCCGGGGCTCCGGGCGTAGGTAGCGCTTCTATTAGTTGGACAGAGAATGGTTCTGCGGATGTATGGAATCTTCAATACAAGACCGGTTCTGCTGACTGGACAACGGTTGCTGCTGTTACCGAAAATCCGTACGCATTGGGCGGCCTTGAGCAAGGTGTAACATATAAGGTACGCGTACAGGCTGCGTGCGTAGGAGAAGATCCGAGCGACTGGTCTGACGAAGCTTCGTTTACCACTAACTGCGCTTCTATCGATGCACTGCCTTGGTTCGCTGACTTCAGCCAAGATCTCTCTAACTGTTGGACCATTCATGCGGAAAGTAGCTCAAGCTACTATATCCCGGCTGCTAATACGGCCATGAACCAACTGAAGATGGACGGTGGTAAAGAGGGTAATAGCAACAATGTGGTTGTTCTTCCGGCTATCTCCGCTGACTTGTCTAACGCTGTCCTGTCCCTCGAATACAAGAACGGTGCAACTGGCGCAAGTTATGCTAAACTCGAGATTGGTTATGTAACGGATAAGACTGACGCAAGCACTTTTGCTCTTATCGGTGAAGCTTGGGAGCAGAGCACTTCGTTCACGGAGGCACGCGTAGCTTTGGCTGACGTTACTTCCGGCAGACAAATTGCGTTCCGCTTCGCAGGTGCAAGTACTCATAGTGACATGTCAATTAGGAATCTCCGTATCCTTGAGCAACTGACCCTCGCAGACAACGTGGATAACACCGCTACGCTTTCGCAGTTCAACGGTCAAACCGTCGATGTTACCATCGGTCGTACCTTCGTGTGTGCAGACTACTTCAACACAATCTGTCTGCCGTTCAGCTTGAGCGCTGCTGAGTTGGCTGCAAGTCCGATTGCAAGCAACGACCTCTGGGCATTCAAGTACGCTCGCGTAGAAGGCGGTGAGTTGCTCATCCGCATCGTTGAGGCTGAGAGCATCAACGCCGGCGAGCCGTACCTCATCAGCTGGCCTGCAGGTGAAAACATTGAGAACCCGCTTTTCAAGAACGTAACAATCTCTGCTTCTGCCGGTAAGACCATGGGCGACGAGAACCTCAAGTTCGTTGGAATCCTCAAACCGGAAACATTCGCTGCACATGATGACACCAAACTATTCCTCTATCAGAACAATACCCTCTATTGGTGGGACGGTGATGTAGATAGCAGCCTGAAGAGCTTCCGCGCGTTCTTTACAGTAGAAGACGGCGCTGGTGAGATGCCTATCAAGCATTTGCCGGCTCGCATCATCAAGGAAGACGAAGAAGAGCAAGAGAATACCGCCATTGACAACACCAAAGTAGATGCACAGGCCTTTAAGTTCATTGAGAACGACCAAGTAGTCATCATCCGCAATGGTGTCAAGTATAACATCCATGGACAAGTTATTGAAAAATGATTCAGGTTGAATGTTTAACGATTAATGAAAGGAAAAGAATTATGAAAAAGACGAATTATATTCAACCCGCAACGGAGATTATCACGATTAATACCACATACGGTATATGTCAATCCGTTTCTAAAAACGCACCATTACATAATGGTGGCGGAAGTAATACTATTGACCCGCAGGATGGTCTCTAATTTGGTAGGTAATGGGTAGGTGACGATACCGAGAATGACTAAGGAATGACTAAGGAATATCTAAGGAATAACTAACGTTTTAATGCGTCCGGATTTAATCCGGACAGAATAAACATACAAAAAAACGCATGGCACAGTTGGCATAGTTATCCGGAAATGCCGGAATAAGCAAAACGCTTCGGTACTCCAGAAATGGAGAAGAGTGTCAAGAGTGCCAAGAGTGCCATGCAAAAAATTATCAAAACGGAGCAACACTATAAACGATCCGCCAAAATTGGCGGATGAAATGAGAAAAAAGAAATTATAAACAATCCGCCAAGAATGGCGGATGAAAACAAAACTATATGAAGAAACTATTTGCTATTTTTGCGGCGGCGATGCTGTGCGCAAATGTGAATGCCGATCAGGCAGTCACCGTT
>JAEEGL011154544.1_pt1 | contig 13762 bp, 15 predicted proteins | sample 9134231 | NCBI WGS metagenome assembly JAEEGL01 (sample SAMN16246548, study PRJNA631951) | gut metagenome | biome: gut microbiome; feature: rumen; material: fiber-attached | host: Bos | place: Iran: Karaj | collected 2018-10 | reverse complement strand
TCTAGGTGAATGAACTGGGAAAGTTTTTTCAACTCCAGTACCATAAGCAACTCTTCTAACTGTGAAAGTCTCGTTAGAACCACCACGTTGTTTTTTAATGATTGTTCCTTCGAAAACCTGAGTTCTTTCTTTATTTCCTTCCTTAATCTTGTTGTATACTTTTACAGTATCACCAACGTTAAGTACAAGTTCATCTTTTCTAAGTTGTTCATTTTCAATAGCTTTAACTTTATCCATTTGTAGTTTCTCCTTTCTTTAAGATTTATATTAATTATTTTTTTCTGAATTTTGGATGTACTTTTCGTACAAGTCTGGGCGACGAGATTTAGTGATTTCAATCGACTTCTCTAGTCTCCATTTATCGACTTTTGCATGGTCTCCAGATAACAAAACCTCTGGAACTTTACGTCCCATAAATTCTTCTGGTCTTGTGTATTGAGGATATTCTAAAAGATTATCTGTGAAAGACTCTGAAACAGTAGAATCATCACTAAGTACTCCATCAATGTTACGAGCTAAACTATCAACAACACACATTGCTGGAAGCTCGCCACCTGTTAGTACATAATCTCCAATTGAGATTTCTTCATCAACTATTTCTTCGATAATTCTTTCATCAACGCCTTCATAATGTCCACAAATAATTATTAGATGTTCTTCTTTTGAAAGCTCCTTAGCCATTTCTTGGTTAAATAGCTTTCCTTTTGGAGACATGTAAATAACTTTGTGAGTCTTTGAAGTGCTTTTAGAAATGACATCTTTATAAGCATCATAAAGTGGTTCCGGTTTAATAACCATTCCCGCTCCTCCGCCATAAGGAGTATCATCAACATGCTTTAGTCTATCTTTTGAATAGTCTCTGAAATTGATTAACTCAATATCTAAAAGACTATTAGAAGTTGCTCTACCAATGATTGAAGTTTGAAGTGGCATAAACATTTCTGGAAATAAAGTAAGAATATCTATTTTCATGATGTTTTAAGCCTCCTTTTATCTCAATCCTTCTGGTATTGCTACTTTGATTATTTTCTTTTCAATGTCGGTCTCTAGTATAACAGAATCAAGTGCTGGAAGAAGCAAATCATCTTTGCCTTTTCTCTCAATAACATATACATCTGCAGCACCAGCTGTGAAGATATTTGTAAGCACACCTATTAGTGTGTCTCCTTCATAAACTTCTGAGCCAAGTAAATCTGCAATGAAATATGAACCCTCGGAAAGCTTTGGTGCATCTTCTCTAGTAATATAGATTGAGCAGCCTTTAAGTTTTTCAGCTTGTTCAATAGTGTCAATTGTTTTTAACTTTAAAAGAACGATATCTTTTTGGTATCTAACTTTTTCAATTTCAAATTCTTGATAATCACCATGAACTAAAACTAAAACCTTTTTTAATTCTTCAAATCTTTTTGGATTATCTGAATAGTTTCTAACTTTCATCTCTCCAAGTAATGCATGAGTGTTATCTATGTGACCAATTTCAAAATAATCTACCATATTAAACCTCTTATTGATCAATGATATCTACATTGATTTTTTCTCCGTTTTTTGATCCATAAGCTTTCATAAGAGTACGAATTGCTTTTGCAATTTTTCCTTGTTTTCCTATTACTTTGCCCATGTCTTCTTTTGCAACTTTTAGTTCAAGAGTAGTAATACTGCCTTCTTGTTTTGTAGTAATTTCAATTTGAGAAGGATCACTTACTAAATCTTTAACTAAAACTCTAAGCATTTCTTCCATAGTAGGCCTCCTTATTTATTGGCATGTACTACTTCTTAGAAGCTTTACCATATAAAGCTCTAACTATATCAGTAGGTCTAGCGCCGTTTTTAACCCATTGCTCATATTTTTCAGTATCTAATTTGATCATAACAGGTTCTGTCATTGGAGTGTAAGCACCAATTTCTTCAATGAATCTGCCGTCTCTTGGATATCTGCTATCAGCAACTACTATCTTGTAGTATGGATTGCCTTTTGCGCCATCTCTTCTTAGTCTGATCTTAACCAACTAAATTCACCACCCTTCCTGAACGAGCTTGAAACATATTTTGTCGTTTTCTGTGTTAAACTTCGCTCGTCAATCCTCAACGTATTTCATATACGCCTCCAATTGCCTCGCTCGTTTGCCTTGAAAACGACTAAAATCTATTTCAAGCATAACTTTTATATATTATTTTTTTGCTTTTTCTTTTTTCACGGCGGTCACTGACCGCCGTTACGATTAAAACTTAAGATTTTTTAAATCCTCTGGCTTCATATCTTTGCTAAACTTTGAAGCAGCCTTCATTAAAGCCCCTTTGTTGTTCATAAGCATTTTCATTTGTTTTTTAGTTGTTTCATATTGAGCAATTAATTGATTAACTTCTTGAACTGTTGTACCAGAACCAGCTGCAATTCTCTTTCTACGACTACCATTTAATATGTCTGGATCTCTCTTTTCTGCAGTAGTCATTGATTGAATAATTGCTTTTGTTTTTGTAAGTTGTTTTTCCATTTGTTCTTGTTGCTCAGGTGTCATTTTATTTATTCCAATCATCTCTAAGATAGATTTGAATGAACCAAATTTATTAACCTTTTCAAGCTGGTCTAAATAATCTTGCAAAGTGAACTCTTGACGTTTCATCTTTTTAGCAAGTTGTTCAGCTTCTTCAGCCTCAAAATTTTCTTCAGCTTTTTCAACCAAAGAAATGACATCGCCCATTCCTAAGATACGTGTAGCCATTCTGTCTGGGTGGAAAGCTTCGATGTCGCTCATCTTTTCACCAGTACCAATGTACTTAATTGATTTACCTGTAACGGTCTTTACTGAAAGTGCAGCACCGCCACGAGTATCACCATCAAGTTTGGTAAGAATAACACCAGTAATTTCTAACTCTTTGTTAAATGTGTCTGAAACATCAACAGCAACTTGTCCTGTCATTGAGTCAACAACAAGTAAGATTTCATCAGGCTTAACTCCTGCTTTTAAATCTTTAAGCTCTTTCATAAGAACCTCGTCTATTTGAAGACGACCAGCTGTATCGATAATGACAACATCATTAAGTTTTGAATTAGCTTCCCTTAATGACTCTTTAGCAATTGCAATAACGTCTTTAGAGCCATCTATTGAAAATACTGGAATGCTTAATTGCTTACCAACTACTTTTAATTGTTCAATAGCAGCAGGTCTATAAACGTCGCAAGCAACTAGTAAAGGATTCTTGCCTTTCTTACGAAGTAAGTTTGCAAGCTTTCCTGCCATAGTAGTTTTACCTGAACCTTGAAGACCAACTAACATTATGATAGTAGGTGGATTTGGCGAGATGTTTAATTCAGCATCTTCGCTTCCTAAAAGTTCAACTAATTCATCATGAACAATTTTAACAACTTGCTGGCCAGGTGTAATGCTCTTTAAAACATCTTGTCCAACTGCTTTTTCAGCAATCTTAGAAGTAAAATCTTTAACTACTTTGTAGTTAACGTCTGCTTCTAGTAATGCAAGTTTTATCTCACGAGTAATTTCTTTAACATCTTCTTCGGTAATTCTAGTTTTTCCTCTAAGCTTGCCAATCAAGTTTTGTAATTTATCGGTTAAGCCTTCAAAAGCCATATTTATATTCTCCTTTATGAAAGTAACTTTTGTAATTCATTTTTTATCTTCTCATCTTTTATTTCTGCGATTAATTCTTCGATGATTTTGTTTTGCTTTAACTTTGTGTCTAACACACCAAGTTTTTCTTCAAATTCTAAAAGCTTCTTCTCTCCATCTTGAAGAATTTTTCTAACACCCTGTCTTGTGATATTAGTATCTTCTGCAATCTCACTTAGTGAAAGATTTTCGTTGTAGTATAAATCTAAGGTGTCTTTTTGTTTTTCGGTAAGAAGATTACCATATATTTCAAGAAGCATACTCATTTTGATATTCTTTTCCATAAGCACCCTCCCCATATATTTTCTTCATCTGTAAACCTTGAATAGTTTACACTGGTCAAAGCCTTTTGTCAACACTATTTTTAACTTTTTAAAAGAATCTTGATGATTTTATGTAAACATGGTATAATATAGGGAGTAACGGTTTGTTACGAGCTCCAGTACTAAAATGTAGGAGGAGGAATTTTGATGTTGATGATGAAAGCAAGGTACAATGGAGACACCTATCATTACAAGCCCTGCGACGATCCGAAGGCCCTTAAAAAGGGCAAGCGGTACAAAGTAGTTGGGTTTGTAAAAGGGGAGTACCAGACCAACCTGATCCTGAAAGGGGTCAAGGGCGAGTTCAACTCGCTCTGGTTTGATAACTGGGAGATTCCAGAAGGAAAACCGGTTTACCAGTGCTCTACGTCAAGAATCCCCAAGGTCGGGGAGCAACTCGTTGCATTCGACCAAACCAGGGGAATTGACGTTTTGTCGAGCACAGTCAAAAACGTCAAAAAGCAATGGTTAAGCCGGACTTGGCGCGTAGAAACGCGCAACACCATTTATATGGTGAGACTGGCTTAACCTCTACCCCCGCGGGATAACCGCGGGGGTTTTGCTAACTTTTGGGGACACGTTCCGGAAGTTCGCGAACTTCCGGAACGTGTCCCCAAAAGTTAGCAAAAAAACCGCCCTTGCAAGGCGGAATAAGGGGGGATTAGTTAGCTTCTTCGTTTTATCGAATCATTTTGCAGTTTAACTAAATCAACTTTCATATATGGTCCATAAAATAGTGGTCTTGATGCAAATAGTAATTGATTCATAAAGCCTTGTGTAGAAAGCTTTTTATCTACATACTCTTTTGCAACATCATTAAGCTTTTCACTATCTGGGATTACAGCTTTTTCTTCTTCAACAATTTCAATATTTTCTACTAAATCACCTGAAGTCTCAGGTTCTTCAACTAGTTCAATTACTGGTGTTCTTCCTAGTAAATCTACTGTCTCACCAGTGTCCGGCCATGTAATAACTCCATTAACCACTCTATCTTCTGGAATAACTCCATCTTTTAATCTCATAACTCTTACAACGGTTCCAGGTAAAAAGTATTGATTTAGCTTGTTAACACAGAATCCTGAAACTTTATTATCTCCATAGCTTTTAATCATGTCTCTGTTGGCGTGGGCTATATAGCCATCACCTAGGTAAAGCATACCATGATTACCATGAGACGTTATATAAGCTATAAAATCACCTTTTTGAAGCTTTGAATAATCTATCCTACCAACTGATACACCTGAGTATATCATTTCAAAATATTGGCTATTTTTGCCCTTTAGAGCATCATTATATACATCTTGTACATGCCATGGCTCACCTTGTGAGTTCCAAACTTCAAATCCTAATGTGGTTTTAAGTAGGAAAAGTACGGTTGTGCCACAGTCCATGCACCATTTCTCACCTAAGTCTAAATATCTTCCATTCTTGATATAGTAGCCGTTGTTCTTAACATGATACATTTGACCTGTATAGCCTTTACTACGAATCTCTATACATGTCTTCCAGTTACCACTCAAACAGTATGTAAGAAGTGGGAAGCCGTTCTCATCTTTTCTGGCATTTCCCTCTTCAAAGAACTTCTTTGCGAATTCAGCAACGTCATCTCCCTGTTGCTGTGTAATTGCTCCTAAACTGACAGATAAGCTAAAAACTAGCATAATCATTGCAATCATGGATATAATCTTTAGTTTTCTCATAGGAGCCACCCCCTCATTTATCTTTAGTGATACAACTTATGCAAATGTAATATGTTAACGTTACATAATAATTATATCACGATTTCAAGCTAAATCAACAGCAAAACGGCTATATAGAGCCAAATGCTGTACTTCCCTAGAAAAGAAAATTTTTAAGAATCTTAGACCTTTTCTAGCTACTTCCAATACTATTGTACCATATTTTATAGCTTTTCAAGACACAAAAAAGCCCAGGAAAGCATATTTCCCTAGGCTTTATGTTAATTTCTCCTATTCTTCTGTATTCTCGTCTCCTGAATCTCCACTGTTCTCTGTGTAAAATCTCTTCAAACCGTCTGAAATCCAGCCAATCATGTCTTTTTCGATGTAAATCTCGTTTGCTTTATACGCTTCAATAATCTTGTTAACGTCTATATCTCCTGATTTTACTTGCTCTACAAGGTCTTTAAGTGGATCTGAGGTAACAATGTTTTGGTACTCATCTCCGCTCTCTTCGGCCTCTGCCAAGGCTTCTAGCGCCAATCTTTCTCTTTCAATCAGTACGCCTGTTTCGCCTGTATCTGGCCAAATGATAGTTCCATTAACCTTTTGATCTTCTGGCACAACACCATCCTTAACCCTAACAATGCTTACGACCGTTGAGGTTTTGTAGAATCTATTAAGGGTAACCACCTCAAATCCAAGTATTGGTGGATTCTTTGAGTACTTTATGCCATTTCTGCTTGCGTGGGCGGTTTGAAAACCTTCTCCAACGTAAAGCAAACCATGATTGTCTCTAGGTCCAAAATATAGCACTACATCGCCCTTTTGAAGCTTTGAATCGTCAAGTGCAGATATTGGCACGTTCTTGTAAATGAACTCAAAATACTTGCTATTAGCACCCTTGTTAGCATCTGCGTACATGTCTTTTATGTGCCAAGGGTCGTCATTTTCGTGATTAAGCATATCTAAGCCAAGAGTTTGATGGTAAACATATGACACGAAGTCACCGCAGTCCATTGTCCACTTATCACCTAAATCAAGATATTGCCCATTTAATTTATGATAATTGTTATTCTTAACGTGGTATAACTCGCCAAAATAACCGCTTCTTCTTATTTCAATACATGTATTCCAATTGTTGCTAAGTGCATAGACTAAAAGAGGATAACCTCTCTCATCTCTTCTTTCGTTCCCTTCTTCTATGAATGAAGTCGCAAATTCGGCAACTTCCTCAGATTGCTCTTTTGTAAGACTTGCAAATGAAACCGAACCAATGCTTAAGCAAAGTGCAAGAGTCATGCAAGAAATCGCAATCTTTGACATTTCTTTAATTTACCTCCATTCTCCTAAGAGAACTGCATTATATCAGCGAAAGCCTTAAAAATCAATAGAAAATGGTAAGAAAGCTCTCATTGGGGCTTGTTTTGGGCATGAAAAAGCGGCTAGCCATTTGGCCAACCGCTATTATTTTTAGTTTTTAAACTAAATCATTTGTACTTTATACAACACAAACAAATTAAAAAGTAAATTTAACTGTTGTATTGAAGAATGACTTAATTCCTCCCCAAACATCTAATTTTGTATCCCATGGGATATCCATAAATAAGACATCTGAAAAGCTTCTTTGTGGTGCTAAAGCTCTCTCTTGAGGAACTGTAGCGAAACTGAAGATTGAATTGTCATCTCCATTGTATCCATAATTTGCCATGCTAATACCCTCCTTCTCATTTGCTGAGTAAATTTTATCATTAGTAATTCTGCTATCGTTGTTGTGTTCTGTATTTGTTGTGCCAACTCCATAATCAGCAAAAGTAAGTCCAGGCTCGACTTTGTATTGTACTGTTTCTCCCTTTCGAGAGTTGTACAATTCTTCCAATCTTTTGTTAAGATCTTCAATTTCATCAAATTTAATGGCATGTGATGGAATATCTTCGTGAGATTCTCCATTACCATATGTTATGCCAGAAGCAAATTTATATGGTTCGCCATTAGATGGTACAGTATACCCTGTAGAGTTTGTAACTCCGTTAACATCACCAATTGGTGCACCGTAACCTGAAGGCATACCACTAACCGCCGGTTCTCCTTTTGTCATGTTATCAAATTTGGCATTTATAGAATCTTCAACAACATTATTAGAGTCAAGTAATGACATAAATTGTTCAGTTATATCATTAATTTTCTCTTCGAAACTTTTTAGTTCGAATTCCATACATCGCCCACCCCATTTTTTCTAATCTAGCAATTTCATTCTACCCCTTGCACCAGTCAATTACAATTACACCATAATTAAGATTGAGTTACAGTTATGTTACTTAGGTAGTAGTTACTAACAACTTATCAACAAAAACTCTAAAAGCCGTGCTATTAGTATAATAGCACGGCTTTTTAAATCATCATTTTATAACAGTTTTTGTACCATCAAAAGCAAGTTTTAATTCTTTTATGTCGCCTTTCTTTTCTATGATGAAATCTGCAATTGGATTTTCAACAAGTTTTTGAATCGCTCTCTTAATAGGTCTAGCACCATATTCAGTGCTATAGCCTTGTTTAACGATTTCTTCCTTTAGAGAATCGTCAATTGTAACTTTATAGTCTGAAATTCTCTTTAAAGTATCAGCAATTAAATTGCTTGCAATCTTAGTAATATCTTCTTTTGAAAGTCTATTAAATACTATGATTTCATCAAGTCTATTTAAAAACTCTGGATTGAAACTCTTTTTAAGCTCACTCATAACATTTGCTTCAACTTCTTTATCTACACCTTCATTAGAAGACATACTAAATCCCATCTTCTTTTCTTTAGCAAACTCTTTAGCACCAATGTTTGAGGTCATTATGATGATTGTATTTTTGAAGTCTACTTTTCTACCATTTGAATCAGTCAAAGCACCTTCATCAAGCACTTGTAAAAGTACATTAAAGATGTCTGGATGTGCTTTTTCTATTTCATCAAAAAGAATGATAGAATAAGGCTTTTCTCTAACTTTGTTAGTAAGATTTCCACCTTCTTCAAAACCAACATATCCTGGAGGTGCGCCGATAAGTTTTGAAGCTTCATGTTTTTCCATGTACTCTGACATATCAAAACGAATAATGCTATCTTCTCTTTTAAATAACTCTCGTGCCAATGCCTTACAGGTCTCTGTCTTTCCACAACCTGTTGGACCTAAGAATAAAAATGTTCCAATAGGTTTTTTAGGGTCTTTAACACCTGTCTTTGCACGTTTAATAGCTTTTGTAATTAGCTCTATGGCTTTATCTTGTCCGATGATTTGCTTCTTCATGTTGCTTTCTAGTTCACCTAAAACTTCAAATTCATTTTTGGTTAAGCCTTCAATTGGAACTTTACTCCAATTTGAGATAACCTTTCTAACATCTTGAATCTCAACAATTTTAGGCTTTTTAGAACCAGAAGATTTATTTGCTTCTTTTTGCTTTGAACTTAAGTTTATAGCTGAAATAATGTCATCATTATTAATGGCATTTTTTATTTCATCATCAATTTCTGAAGCCTTTTTACTTTTTCTTGAATTATTTACAGTTGAGCAAACCTCATCAAGCACGTCAATTGCTTTATCTGGAAAATGTCTATCATTAATAAATCTTTCAGATAAATTAACAATTTCAAAAATAACCTCGTCAGATATTAACACGTTGTGGAAAGCTTCATAAGAAGATTTAATGTTTTTTAGAATGTCTATCGTTTCTTCTTTTGAAGGTTCTTCAACTACAATCTTTTGAAATCTTCTTTCTAATGCACTATCTTTTTCAATGTGCTTTCTATATTCATCAGTCGTTGTAGCACCGATTATTCTAAGGTCTCCAGAGGTTAAATATGGTTTTAAAATATTGGCTGTATCAAGGGAGCCTTCTGATGAACCAGTACCAATGATGGTGTGAATTTCATCTAAGAACAAGATTATATTTGGAGTTTTGGTAGCTTCATCAAGAAGTCTTTTAAGTCTTTCTTCAAACTCGCCTCTATACTTGCTTCCAGCTATCATAGATAAAACATCAACAACATATACAGTTGTATCTTTAAACTGTTCTGGCACTTGGCCTTTAACGATTTCATTTGCAAGACCATAAATAATTGCTGTCTTACCAACACCAGCTTCTCCAACTAAGCAAGGATTATTTTTAGTTTTACGAGAAAGTGTTTTTAGAATTTGTTTTATCTCCTCTTGTCTTCCATAAACCTCGTCTATCTTACCATTTTTAGCAAGTTCGTTTAAGTTCTTGCCATAGGTTTCTAATGCACTCTTATCTTCATAAATATCATCTCGAGATTGTGCATACATTTCATTAATATATTTGAAAACTGCATCAAACAGCTCTTGAAAATCTGGAACTATCTCTTTAAGTATAGAGATACAATTGTTGTCTTTTTGCTTTAAAATAGCAAAGAACAAAATCTCTGAGCCAAAAACTTCGGCATTCATGTTTTTTCTAAGCTCTTCTGCATCATTAAGCGCATCATTTAGTTTTGGTGAAAATTTGTGAAGTATTCGCTTACTGCAATCGCCTCTTTCAAGCATGTTATAGACTCTTGACGGCTCAACATGAAAATCTCTAAGTATTTTATAAGCGATTCCATTTTCATTAAGCAAAATTGCGTGCAAAACATGCTCTGTACCAACGAATTCCTTGCCTTTTCCTTTTGCAATATATGTTGCAACATCAAGAATCTCTAATACATTATCTGTACATTTATAATCCATTTATTTAAACTCCTAAAAGTATTATTTTTCGCGTTCCATCAAAAGCTCTTCAAGTCTAGCTATTTCTTCTTTAACTTGCTCTGCTTTTTCTTTTTCGCCAAGCTTTATGCATAGTTCTAATAGCTTTTTTAATTCTTCAATCTTTTCTTTTAAATCATTTTTTGCATTTTTAGTAGGTACTACAACTTTTTTTGTTACTTTAACAACTGGCTTTTCTTTTTTCATTGCATCTTTTATCTTTTTTACTGTGCGTGCCTTAAAAACTTTATAGCAATTTTCACAACGAAAAGTTCCTGTTTCTAAAAACTCTTTATATGTCATTCCGCAAACGTCGCAAAACAGCTCATCATCAGGCAATTCATCAGCTTTTTGTTTTGTTTTTTCTTTAGCCATTTTCATTCCTCCGATAAAGATTTTTAAAACAATTCTAACTTATTATATTAGAACAGTTTTATTTGTCAACGTGAGAATTCAAGCTAGCGACTATCATGAATTTTTTAAAGTTGAACTATCATTGATTACATTCAGTATACAAAAAAACAGAGCTAATTTGCGGTTGACATAATGTAAAAACCATGTTACAATCAAAGAGTAGTAAATTGAAAGGAGTGAGAGTTTTGGCTAAAAACTCTCGAAACCTCGGAGCCCGGGGGTACAACCTGATCGGAAGGACCCAGATTTCGGGCACTCGTGGCTACTGGACCCACAAGACCCGTCGGGAGGTACTCGAAGCACTTGACGAGATGGCAGTCGACAATAAGGCTGAAACCGACCGACTCGTCAACATGAAGAGGGATACCAACGACCTGCTGTCCCTCATCGAGAAGACCTTGTGCATCGAGGGGGACTACTGGTCCCAGCTGTTCATCCTCAACGCCGTGAAAGTCATCAACTTCATGTTCGGGACCGACTTGAGGGTGTACAACCCCTCCCAGGTAGCCAGCGACATCGCCGCTCTCGGGCCCGATGCCGTTGAGCAGTTCGTTTACGAACTGACCCAGGGAACCTAAAACAAAACAACCCCCGCGATTCACATCGCGAGGGGCTTTTTATTTTAAAGTTTTCTAAATACGCCTGCAACCTTACCAAGAATTACACAAGTTGGAACAATGATTGGTTGCATGAAGCTGTTTTGTGGTTGAAGTCTAATATAGTTCTTTTCTTTGAAGAATGTTTTAACAGTAGCTTCGTCGTCAATTAATGCTACGACAATGTCGCCGTTCTCGGCAGCATTTTGCTTTTTAACTAAAACTAAGTCGCCATCTAAAATACCAGCTTCTATCATGCTGTCTCCTCTAACTCTAAGCATGAATGTCTCGGAATTGCCAACAAAATCTATTGGAAGTGGGAATGAATCTTCAACATTTTCAACAGCTAAGATAGGTTGTCCTGCGGTAACCTTACCAACTATAGGAACATCAACCATTTCTTTTGATGAGAAAAACATTGGCTCACTGCCTCTATCTGAATCTGTAATACGAATAGTACGAGGTTTTAAAGCCGCTTTTTGAATTAAGCCCTTCTTTTGAAGTCTAGCAAGGTAGCCGTGAACTGTAGAAGTTGAACGAAGCCCTAAAGCTTGGCAAATCTCTCTAACAGAAGGAGCATATCCGTTTTTTCTGATTTGATCTTTAACATATGCTAACACTCTAAGTTGTTTGTCGGTAGCCTTTTTTTCTTCCATATATATTCTCCTTTACATTATATATTGTTTATATGGCGGCCTATGGCCGCCACTACAATGTCAAAATTATATTTATTTGCTTCTATTATCATTGTTATCGTATCATAAAACAAATGTTTTGTCAAACTTTGGTTCGTATTTTTAGTCTTCTTTAACTAAATAGACTTGGTACTTTCTACGACCTAATTGCAAAGCATATTGTCTATCAAAAACCGCATAATCAAAGCGATATTTGCCTTTTATGGCACCGCCGGTATCCATGGCTACTACATAGCCTAAACCTTCTATATAAAACTTGGTGCCCATTTTCCAATACTTAGTATCTACAGCGATTGAGACTCCTGGAATAATTGGCTTTCCTGATGCTGTGATGCCTAAATCGTTTCCACACTCTGCAGCAGAAGGCGTATAGGCGGTTCCTTCAAACTCTCCCACATACTCTAACTTAGAGTAATCGACTGCTTCGGTAACTTCTTCGGATTTTCCATAGTTTTTAGGCTTAATGCCAGCATTTGCAGCCTCTTTAATATAGTTTTGAAGCTTAATGTTCTGCTCTACTAAATATAAGTTGTTTTGAAGAACAAGCTCTGCCTCGTCTAGCCTTTGAGCTAGTTCCTCGTCTGCATCTTCTTTTTCTTTTGCTATATTGCTCATTTGAGTCTGCAAAAGCTCTTTTTCTTTATCTAAATTAGCAAGTCTTAGCTCATATTCATCTGCTAGAGTAAACGAATATACCGCAAAGAATCCAGCTATAACAAGTGCTACAACTGCAATAGCTATAAAATACTTCTTCTTTTTCTTTTCTTTTATCAAATCAACGCGCCTATTGAACATTGCCTTTATTTGAGTGGCAATATCACCTGCACCATTACTCACGAAATTCACCTCTTTAACTGTTTCGTGCTATGATTATATCACGATAACAACGCATAAAACAAGGCTCTATTGGTATTTAACTACCAACAGAGCCTTGTTTTCTCTTTAAAATTTTGTCTTTTGTAAATTAATTAATTTTTTCTTTTGTAAAGTGTTATCTTTCGTTGCTTAACAGTTTTTCTTTAGTAAAAATTCTTTATGTAAATTTCATAGATGTTAAAAATAAACTTTTGGTCCGAGGACCATTTTGTCTTTTGTAAATTTAAAATTTTATCTTTAGTAAAAATTTATATAAACATCGAAATGTTTATAAACAAAATTATTTATAACCTCCTTCTTTTTTTCTCTTCACTTTTCATCTTGATAATAGCGATTCTATAAAAACTTTTCAAGTACTTTTTTGTTGATTTTTCAAGGGTTTCAGGGCACGTGTGTCTTAAAAACTACGGAAATAAAGGGGTTCACAGTTTCCCAGTTTAAAACGCAAAAAAATCAAGCGTTAAAACTCTCAAACGCTTGATTTCCGTATAGTTTCATGGCTTTTTCATTTTATTCGTCAAGTTGAAAAACACTAGGGATTTCAACATTTTTTGAAATATTACATTTTTGTTACAAGAGCCCTTGCAACCTTGACTCCATCCATTGCTGAGGTCATGATGCCTCCAGCATAACCTGCACCTTCACCACAAGGATAAATTCCTTTAATGTTTGAACAAAAAGAGTCGTCTCTTAAAACCCTTACAGGAGAAGAGCTTCGTGTCTCTGGCGCAACTAAAATTGCATCGTTTTTATCAAAACCTTTAAGCTTTTTTGCAAAATATTTGATACCATCTTCCATAGTTTGAGT